>Ga0256841_1002397_pt1 | contig 14998 bp, 12 predicted proteins | sample 356308metaG_FD_185971 | JGI IMG/M metagenome (GOLD analysis project Ga0256841, IMG submission 185971) | Hydrothermal vent microbial communities from Mid Atlantic Ridge, Atlantic Ocean - 356-308 | ecosystem: Environmental > Aquatic > Marine > Hydrothermal vents | place: Atlantic Ocean: Mid...
GTATCGTCCGCCGCTCAGTATCGTCCGCTCAGTTTGCAGGCATCGCTTCGGAGCGCGGCAGTTTATCGGGCATCTCGGCGACCACGTACGCCATCACGGCCATTGCGGCGACGGAGAGGTTCATCTCGTGCGGGTCGAGCTTGTCGAGGGTGTCGGCGTTCGTGTGGTGATACCAGAAATACTTCGATCCGTCGACGCGGAGGCCCATGCCGGGCACGCCCCGGCGCATGAGCGGGCCGATGTCCGCGCCGCCGCCGCCGCGCGTGATCTCCCCCGCCCCGATGCGTTCGAGCAGCGGTCCGACGCCTTGCACGCGGGCAAACGCCTCGTCGGAGCCGGTGAAGCCGAAGCCCGTCGGCCTGAAGACGCCCGCGTCCGACTCGATGCCGAGGACGTGGTTTGCGACCTCCGAGGCGTGCGCGTCCCGATAGCCGACGCCGCCGCGCAGTCCGTTTTCCTCGTTCGTCCACAGCGCCACGCGCACGGTGCGCCGGGGGCGAAGGCCGAGCTTTTTCATGAGCCGCACGGCCTGCCACGCCGCCACGCACCCGCCGCCGTCGTCCATCGCGCCCTGCCCGACGTCCCACGAGTCGATGTGCCCGCCCAGGACGACGACCTCCTCGGGCTTCTCCCGTCCCACGATCTCAGCCACCACGTTCCGCGACGGCGCATCCGGGAGGGTCTGCGCCTCCATCTGCAGCCGCACGACCACCTTCTGCCCCCGGTCCTGCATACGCTGCATCATCATCGCATCCTCGACCGTCACCGCCGCATGCGGGATCTTCGGCGTGTCGTCGGCATAGCGCATCGCTCCGGTGTGGGGCGTATACAGCGACACCGGCCCGACGGAGCGGACGAGGCTTGCCGCGGCTCCCACCTTCGCCGCCGCCACCGCGCCCCGCGTCCGGTACTGCACCGTCTGCCCGTACGAGGTGAACGGGACGTTGAAGAGCACGATCTTCCCCGCCGCCTCGCTCGCCCGCGCCTCCAGTTCGTCGAACGAGCCGACGACGAGCACCTCGCCGGTGATCCCCTCGGGCGGCGTGCCGATGCTTCCGCCGAGGCCGAGGATCTGCATCTCGGCTTCGCGCGGCTCGACGAGCGTGAGCGACTCCTTGCCGCGCACCCAGTGCGGGATCATCACCGGTTCGCCCCGCACGTTCTCCAGTCCGTCGGCCTCCATCTCGGCGAGGATCCAGTCGATGGCGTCCTCGAGGTTCTGCGTGCCGCTGAAGCGCGGCCCGAACGTGTCGACGAGGTAGCCGAGTCGCTCGAAGGCGGAGCTGTCGGCCAGCGCGGCGTCGATGAGGCGGTCGGCGGCGGCGCGATAGGCTTCCGCCCAGGCGTCGGGGGAGGCCTGCCGGGCGCGCGCAGGCGACCCGACAAACCAGACGGTGAAAAAGAGCGTGACGAGAGCGAATCGTGAGGAGCAACGCATGTCGATCGGACGTCTGGTGAATCAAAACGCCCAAAGGTACGATCTATCGACCTAAAGAAACGAGCCGTCGCGGGCTTGACCGCCCCGTTTTTCGGAGGAACGGTCGGCTCGCCACTTGTCGCCGCCGAGGATGCCTCCGAAGAGGCCGCCGTCCGCCCCGGTCCGCATCTCGATGCCGTCGCTCATGTAGCGCATCGCGCCCGCCTCGGCGCGGGCGCCCTCGCCCGGATCGAGCGCCACCCGCATGTCGTCCCCGATCATCGTGTAGTCGGTCACGTCTGCCATCTGAACCTCCCTGAGCGTCGTTTGGTGGAAAGGGTCCCGCCGATGACGCAAGGGTGTCACCCGCCGTCGGTACTCATGATGTGTCCGTGAAGACGCAGATTTGGACCTCGGGACCCGCGCGCCCGTACGACTTCCCGGCTCCGGGAAACGCCCCTCGCTGCTCCACCAACCTGATAGGCCATGCGCTCCACAACCCCCGTACACGAACTGAAGAACATCGGCCCCGTTTCGGCGGGGTGGCTCGCGGAACTCGGGTGCCGCACCCGCGCCGACCTCGAAGCGATGGGCGCAGAGATGGCGTACAAGATTTTAAAACATCATCATCCGAGGGACGTGAACCTGAACCTGCTCTACGCGCTCCACGGCGCGCTCACGGACACACACTGGGCCGCCCTCCCGCCCGAGGTGAAGGCCCGTCTCAAGGCCGAAGCCGCCGCCCCGCTGACGATCGGGCCGGGCTGAGCGCGCCGGAGCACGCTCACCGCACTTCGAGGTACTGCACGCTGAAGAGCCGCTCCGGATCGGTCCACACCTTTACGACTTCGAACTCCGCGGCGGCCGCCAGCGCGGCGAATCCTTCGAGGCTGTACTTGTACGAATACTCGGTCAGGACAGGCTCGTGCTCCCGGAATGGGATGCGCGTGCTCCCGATCCGCACACACTGATCGGACAGGCTCACGAGGCGCATCTCTATGCGCCCGTGCTCCGCATCGTAAAAGGCCAGGTGCCCGAACCGATCGAGGTCGAAGCCGGCGTCGAGTTCACGGTTGATATGGGCGAGGATATTCTTGTTAAAAGCCGCCGTGACGCCCTTTTTGTCATTGTACGCCGCCTCGATGATCGCCGGATCTTTTTGCAGATCCACGCCGATGAGGAGCGCCCCGCCCCGTCCCGCGACTTCGGCTACGTGCTCCAGGAAGGCGCGCGCCTCCCCGGGTTCGAAGTTGCCGATGGTGGAGCCCGGAAAATACACCACGACGCGTTCGATCGGCCCCTCGACTTCGGGAAGCGCAAATCCGGACGTATAGTCGGCGCACACCGGGAGCACGTTCAGGCCCGGATAGGCGGCGGAGAGGTCGGCGGCCGTGCGCAGGAGGTGCTCCCGCGAGATGTCGATGGGCACGTAGGCGGCGAGGTCGGGGAGGTGGTCGAGGAGGATGCGGGTCTTTCGGCTGCTCCCGCTCCCGTACTCTACGAGCAGACTCTTCGGCCCGATGCGCGCCACCATCTCCGCCACGTTCGCCTCCATGATCGCCTGCTCGGTGCGCGTGGGATAATATTCGTCGAGCTCCGTGATCGCATCGAAGAGGCGCGATCCGCGTTCGTCATAGAAATATTTGGACGGGATCACTTTCGGACGCCGGGTCAAACCCGAGATCACTTCGGCCCTCATGTGCGACCGGGAAAGATGGGTCTCGGAGCGCGGAAGGGCCTCTTGTGTGGGGTGCATGGTGGGGGAGCGTATGGTCGGAAAAGGGTCGAGAACGAACGATGCGGCGGACGGGGCTTACACGTCGCGCGCGAGGCGGAAGCCCATGAACTGCCACCGCGACTCGGGGGGGAAGAAGTTGCGGTACGTCGGGCGGATGTGGGACTGCGACGTGGCGCACGAGCCGCCCCGGAGCACGTACTGGTTGCACATGAACTTGCCGTTGTATTCGCCGAGTGCTCCGGGCGGCGGGGTATAGCCGGGATAGGGGCCGTACGCGCTCCCGGTCCACTCCCACACGTCGCCGTACATCTGCCGGAGCCCGCCTTCTACGGCGACGGGCGCCGGGTGGTAATGCCCCGTCTCCACGAAGTTGCCCGTCCGTGGAAGGCCCTGCGCCGCCACCTCCCATTCCTGTTCCGTCGGCAGGCGCGCGCCGGCCCACCGGGCATAAGCGTCGGCCTCGAAGTAGCTCACGTGGCACACCGGCTCGTCGGGATCGACCGGGCGCAGGCCCGAGAGCGTGAACTGATGCCACTGCCCGTCCCGCTCATACCAGTACATGGGCGCGCGCCAGCCGTTGGTCTCCACCGCCGCGGAACCGAGCGAGAGCCAGAGCTCGGGCCGTTCGTATCCGCCGTCCTCCATGAACGCGAGGTATTCCCCGTTCGTCACCAGACGATCGGCGAGGGAGAACGCTTCGAGGAAATGCCGATGACGCGGCCCTTCGTTGTCGTATGCGAAGCCCCTCCCGTCATGACCGATCTCGTAGAGTCCTTCCTCGAAGCGGACCCAGCCCGCCGGGCCGGTCTCGATCGCGTGGTGCGCCGGCGCATCGGCGTACACGGGGAAGAGCGGGTTGACCGAAAAAACGTGCTTGAGATCCGTCAGAATCAGTTCCTGGTGTTGCTGTTCGTGGTTCATCCCGATCTCTACCAGGGGCGCAAGCTCCGCCGCGAGCGCCTCGTCCGCCCCCTCGAGCAGGGCGCGCATGTGCTCGTCCACATACGCGCGATACCGGTATACTTCCTCGACGGTCGGGCGCGAGAGCAGCCCCCGTTTCGGGCGGAAAAATCGATCGCCCGCCAGCACGTAATACGAATTGAACAGGTACGAGAAGTCCGGGTGATACGCCGAATAGCCGTCGAGGTGCGGGGTCAGGAGGAACGTCTCGAAGAACCAGCTCGTGTGGGCCAGGTGCCACTTCGTCGGGCTCACGTCCGGCATCGACTGGATGACGTAATCCTCCGTGACGAGCGGACGGCACAAAACTTCGGAGAAGCGGCGCACGGTCTGAAAACGTTCGAGCATCGTCGCCGCGCCGGGGAGTTCGGCATCGGCGGCATTAACGGCGGGGTTCAAATCGATCTGCATATCTCGAAAAGAGCATAAGGAATGGAGAGCCGAAGGGCTCCACGGCGAATCGTTGCGACGAAGAGATTACCCGTTGGGACGCGGCGGGCATCGGTTCCGTTACAGCGCGCCGGGAATATTCCCGGCGGCGCGGCCCTTTGGCGAAGAAACCTCAATACGGATTTCACGCGGCGCGTCGTTCCTCGGATCGAACAAGAACCGAGTCCTGTCGTTTCCCCTTTCGTCCATTATGTTATAAAAAAGGATAAGGTACGGAGATCGCCATGCACAAGCTTTTCCCGCATTTTCGTTTCGGGGCGTTCGGGGGCTCATCGCTCGCCCTCGCGATGCTCGCCCTCGCGATGCTCGTCTCGACGGTCGCCGCGCAAACCCCGCCCGCCGACTCCAGCCGAACCGACGAGACCGTCGAGGCTCTTCTCCGCCGGGGCGACGCGCTCTATGCCGCCTTCGACAATAACTCGGCGCTCGACTCGTACATGAGCGCCTACGCGCGCGCGCCCGGCCGTTTCGACGTGCTTCTCCGTCTGACCCGGGCCTATCACGACCTCGCGAAGGATCTCCTGGCCGCCGGTTCCAAAAAGGCTGCCGAAGAGACCATCCGGAAGGCCGTCGCCGTCGCCGAGGAGATGAAGGAAAAGTTTCCGGATCGCCCCGAGACCTATTTCCAACTCGCCGCCGCGTACGGCAACCTGGCGCTCTTCAAGGGCGGCAAAAGCAAGGTGAAGATCGGGCGGGACGTGGAGCAATACGCCAAAAAAGCCATCGCACTCGACTCCACGTATGCGCCCGCGTACGTCGCACTCGGCCTTTTTTACCGGGAGGTCTCGGACCTGAACTGGATTCAGCGCTCGTTCGCCAAGGTCCTCTTCGGAGGCGTCCCGAAAGGTTCGAAGGAAGACGCCGCCGCCATGCTCGAACGCGCCATCGCGCTCAACCCCGACTTCGCCCTCGCGCACTTCGAACTGGCGATCACGTACGAGAAGATGGGCCGGAAAGAGGACGCGATCCCGCATCTCCGCAAGGCCATCGAACTGCCCCCGGCCACCTCGCAGGACGTGCGCAACCGGGAGATCGCCCGCAAACTGCTCGAGAAATGGACGAAGTGACCGGACGCCCCGCTCAGCCCGAAGCCGCGTCGTCCGTCGCCGTGTTGCCGAAGCGGTCTCGGAGCGAGCACAGGCCGAGATAGAGGACGATGGGAATGGTCTTGCGCAGGGCCGGTCCCTGAAGGTCGACGGTGGTCCAGCCGATGGAGAACGTCCACGCGGCCGGGCCGATCCACGCGACCCACCACGGGAAGCGCCCGGCGATAAACCGGAAGAGCGACTGCGCCAGCTGCGAGCCGATGATCCTGGCGATGGTTCCGAAGATGATGCGTTTGATCAGCCCCTCGACGATGATCGTGTTGAAGGCCTGAATGAGCATCGGCAGCGCAAAGACTCCCGCCGAGCGTTTGAGGAACGCCGCGGCCTTCTCCCGCTCCACCCCCAGTTCTTCGAGCATACGCTGTTGCGCTTCCGGCGTCAGTTCCGCGAACTGCCGGGTCACATACTGCGACACGACGGCCTCCACCTGTTCCCGGCTCGTGCCCGGCTTCGGCGGATCGACCTGCAACGCCTTCGCCGCGTCCCGGACGACGGTCCCGAAGGACACACCGGGTTCCTTCCCCGACAGATAGCGGGTCAGGTACATGATCTCCGAGCTTCCGAGGTACCGGATCTCCCGCTCCAGCTGCCTGTTCAGCGCGGCGCGCGCCTGCGGCGTGTCGTTCGCTTCCACCGCCGCAAGCAGGCGGCGAAGCATCTGATCATCGGTGAGGTTGACGCTGCTCTCGATGAGACCGACGAGAAAGGTATAGTCGGCGGGCGTGAGCGGCTCGAAGACGTCCTGCATGGGAGAAACCGGACTCGGCGTGGGGCGCGACGGGGAACGCGCCTTGGTACGCCTTCCCCCCGGCGAATGTTACGAGCGCGGAAGAGCCGTCTCCCTCATCCCGCCCCCCCTTCTCCCCGCATAATTTTAATACTTGGCGAATAGCATGGAAAAGGCGGGCATGGCCGAACGCACCCTGCTTTTTTCTTCCCGGTGACCTAACTTTTCGCGCTCGTCCCGTTCGAGCGGCCTCTCTCGCGGAGACGCTTTCCTACGCTCTCTTTGATTTCCCCGTCCACGTCCATGAAATTGACACGCTCCAGCGGTCTCCTGCTCCACCTCACCTCCCTCCCCGGCCCCTACGGCATCGGCGACCTCGGCCCGAGCGCCTATCAGTTCGCCGACTTTCTGGCCTACACCGAACAACGCATCTGGCAGGTGCTCCCGCTCGTCCCCGTCGGCTACGGCTTCTCGCCGTACGCGGGCCTCTCGACGTTCGCCGGCAACCCGATGCTCATCAGCCCCGACCGGCTCCGGGAACAGGAACTCCTGCAGGACCACGACCTCGTGCCCGGCCCCGCCTTCCCGCCAGACCGCGTCGACTTCGACGGCGTGTGGACGTACAAAAAAAGGCTCCTTCGCACCGCCTTCGAGCGCTTCGAGGCCGACGCCGCGCCGGACGACCGGGCCCGCTTCGAGGCGTTCTGCCGGCAGAACGCGCACTGGCTCGACGACTACGCCCTCTTCATGACCCTCAAGGAAGCGCACGGCGGAAGCGCGTGGACCGACTGGCCCGGAGGCCTCGTCCGGCGGGAGAAAAAGGCCCTCGACCGCGCACGGGAAGCCTATGCCGAAGAGATCCGCATGCGCCGGTTCTGGCAATTCCTCTTCGACGAGCAGTGGCGCGCGCTCAAGGCGTACTGCAACGAACGCGACATCCGGCTCTTCGGCGACCTGCCCATCTACGTCGCCCACGACAGCGCCGACGTGTGGGCCCACCCCGAACTCTTTCACCTCGACGCGTCGGGCCGGCCGACCGTCGTGGCGGGCGTCCCGCCGGACTATTTCAGCGAGACGGGCCAGCGATGGGGCAACCCGCTCTACCGTTGGGACGTCATGCGGAAAAACAAGTATGAGTGGTGGACGCGACGGATGAAGAAAATCCTCGAGGACGTGGACCTCGTCCGGCTCGACCATTTCCGGGGCTTTGCCGCGTACTGGGAGGTGCCCGCCTCCGAGGAAACCGCCGTCCACGGGCAATGGGTCACCGGCCCCGGCGCCGACCTCTTCCGCACCCTCCGCAAGCGACTCGGTAAACTGCCCGTCATCGCCGAAAACCTCGGGGTCATCACCGACGACGTGGTCGAACTCATGGAAACGTTCGACTTCCCCGGCATGGCCATCCTGCAGTTCGCCTTCGACGCCGACGCCGACGCCGAATTCCTGCCCCACAACTACGAGCGCCACCTCGTCGCCTATACGGGCACGCACGACAACGACACCGTCCTCGGGTGGTGGACGAACACGCAGAGCACGCAGGAGGCCGAGACGATCCGGCGCGCCCATCAGTTCTGCCGCCACTATCTCGACCTCGACGAGCGCCGCGAGCGGGAGATCCACTGGGCCTTCATCCGCGCGCTCTTCGGCTCGGTGGCCGACGTGGCGATCCTGCCCCTTCAGGATCTCCTCGGCCTCGGCTCCGAAGCGCGCATGAACACACCGGGCGAGCGCGCGGGCAACTGGGCCTGGCGCTTCACCGCCGACGCGCTCACCATCCCCATCGCCACCCGACTGCGAACGCTGACCCAACTCTACGGACGCGCGAAAACCCGGATGCCCGTCCTCGAAGTCGCCGCGCCCTGAGGGCGCGCCCTGAAGGCGCGCCCGCTCTCTTCCCGCGCCCGCTCTCTTCCCGCGCCCGCGTCCCTGCTTTTTCGTATTTTCCCGCACCGGAGCCTCTTCGCGCCCGCCGCGGTTTTTCTTTTCCCGCCGCGTCGTCTTCACCCACCGGCCGCCTTCCGTCCATGCTGATTCCGGCTTTCCAGCAGGTGCCCACCCTTCCCCCCCAGGTCGCACCCGACAGTCTTGCGCTCGACTCGCTCGCGCTTCAGGATTCCCTCGACACGCTCGGCAACCTGAGCCGTGAGGTCGGTGAGACGGGACGCCTGATCATGGAGGGGAAATGGGAACTGGTCTGGGCGCAGGTCTATCAGAGCTCTGCGGAAATCGCCGTGGCGTTCGTGCCGAAGCTGATCAGCGCGGTTTTCGTCTTTCTCATCTTCTATTTCCTCTACCGCACCTTCGGCTCGCTCCTCGAACGGTTGTTGAACCGGAGGCGCACCATCGATCCGGGCATCCGGAGCCTGCTGCTGAAATCGTATCGCGTCTTTGGACTCACCTTCATCTTCATGATGGTGCTTGCCAACTTCGACATCAACGTGACGGCGCTGCTGGCGGGCTTCAGCATCGTCGGCGTGGCGGTCGGCTTCGCGGCGAAGGACACGCTCGAAAACTTCATCTCCGGCGTGACGATCCTCCTTGACAAACCCTTTCGCGTGGGCGACGCCATCGACATCGAGGGGACCTATGGAACCGTCGAGGAGATCACGCTCCGTTCGACGCGGATGCGGACGCTCAACAATGAGGTCATGGTGATGCCGAACATTCAGATGATCAACCAGCGGCTGATCAACCACACGATGCGCGGCATCCTCCGCGTCGAAGTCCCGTTCGGCATCGCGTACAAGGAGCGCCCTCAGGAAGCCCGAGAGGTCGTGCTCAAGACTGCCGAGGGCGACCCGCGCCTCCGCCCCGACCTCCCGCCGAGCGTGGTCGTGACGAAGCTCAACGACTCCAGTGTGGACATGATGCTGTACCTGTATCTCAAGGACCCGAAGCAGGAAGTGCCGGTCCGCTTCGAATACATCGAGCGGGTGCGGGAGGCGCTCCGCCGCGCCGACATCGAGATCCCCTTCCCCCACCGTCAACTGTTCATCGACGAAGCGAAGGCTTTCGAGAAGCTGAACCTTTTGCCGCCTGCCGCGGGCGCCGAGCCTCCGACCGCTCCGAACCCTCCGCCCGACGCCTGAGACGCCGGCCCCGCCTGCGGCTTCCCGCCGGACGGCGCACGCACCCCGATCCTCCCGCCCGCCACTTTCCGGCGCGCGGCGCGTACCAATCCTATCGTTTGCTTTCCCGTCTCCGATACTTGCCGTAACGGCGCCGCCTCAGAGGCGACCCACGAGAACGTCGCTTTTCACGCTTCATCCCCGATCCATGCTCTTGACTCTCTTCGGCGGATACGCCCTCGTCCTCACGATGCTCTTCGTCTTTCAAAACCGGCTTCTTTTCTTCCCGTCCTCGACCCTCGAAGCCGACCCGGCCGCGCGCGGCATGACCTTCGAAGACGCGACCTTCGAGACGGACGACGGCGAGCGGCTCCACGGATGGTGGATTCCCTCCCGGAAGCCCCGCGCCACGCTCCTTTTCTTCCACGGCAACGCGGGCAACATCTCGCACCGGCTCGACCTCGTGGAGATCTTCCGAAGCCTCGGACTGAACGTTTTCCTCTTCGACTATCGCGGGTACGGCCGGAGCACGGGCAAGCCGTCGGAGGACGGGCTGTATCGCGACGCGGCGGCGGCCTGGCGCTACCTCACGGAGACGCGCGGGCTGATCCCGGACGAGATCGTCGTCTTCGGGCGGAGCCTCGGCGGCGGGCCGGCGACGTGGCTCGCCACCCGAGAACGGCCGCGCGCGCTCATCCTCGGCTCGACCTTCACCTCGATCCCGGACGTGGCGGCGAAGCAGTACCCGTATCTGCCCGTCCGCCTGCTCGCCCGAAACCGCTTCGACAACCGCGCGCGCCTCGCCGGAATCCATGCCCCGGTGCTCGTCATTCACAGCCGGGACGACGCGCTCATCCCCTTCGAGCACGGGACGAAGCTCTTCGAGGCCGCGCCCGAGCCGAAGGCTTTTCTCGAAATCGAGGGGGCGCACAACAACGGCTATGCCGTCACCGGGCCGCGCTACGCCGGGGGCATCGACGCTTTTCTGACGACGCACGTCGGGCCGAAGCCCTGACGCCTCTCCTCATCGCCCGAGCGCGCCGAGGCCGGCGCCGTAGGGATACGGATCGACGGTGATGGGCAGGCGTCCCTCCGGGTCGAGCGCGCCGCGAAGCACCGCCGCCGCCGCCCGCACCGAAGCGAGCGTCTGATCGTACGCGACGAGGTGCGCGCCGGCTTCGGAGAACGTGGTGACGGCGTACGGATTGCCGAAGACCACGAGCGCCACGGGGACGTCGAGCGCGAGCAGCCGACGGACGAACCGTTCCTGCCCGGCGTTCAGCCCCGCCTCCCCCCGCCCTGACCGGAGCCGGAGGTACAGCGCCGCCACCACCACGTCCGCCCGCTCTGCCGCCCGAAGCGCCGCCGAGGACTGCGCGGGGGTCGGCGCCCGCTCGAAGCGTTCCCGGACGACGTACGCAGACGCGAGCGTGTCGGCAAAAGCGTCCATGGCCGCCGCGATGCTTTCCGAGCTCCGGTAGTTTGCCAGCTGAAGCAGCGCCACGCGACTTGCCGGTGAGAGCGGGAGCGCCGGAGCGGTGCGAAGGAGCGTCACGGAGCGCTCGGCGACGGCCTGCGCCACGGGCGCTCCATAGGGATGAGCCAGAAGGGTGTCGAGCGCGGAGGCATCGGCGGGCGGCCCCGCATAGAGACCCGCCCGCGCCTTCGCCCGGAGGATGCGGCGCACCGAGGCGTCGAGGGCGTCTCCTCCGAGGCGGCCCGTGCGGAGCGCCTCTCTCACCGCCCGGATCGCGCCCGGCAGGTCCTCCGGCGTGAGGATCAGGTCGGCGCCGGCCTGGAGCGGACGCACCACCCGCTCGGCGAGCGGATGCCGCCCCCGAAGCGCGCCCATCCTGACGTCGTCCGTGACGACAAAGCCCTCGAAACCGAGCGAGTCGCGGAGCAGATCGTGGAGGACGCGCCGGCTGAACGTGGCGGGCGTCGGCGCGCGGTCGAAGGCCGGCGCCCAGAGGTGCGCGCTCATCACCCCGGCGGGGGGATGCGGACGTCCGACGAGGACGCGATACGGACGAAGCTCGACGCGTCCGAGCGTCCCGGCATCGCCGCCGACGACGCCCATCCGCGTGTGCGAGTCGACGGAGGTGTTGCCGTGACCGGGGAAATGCTTGAGCGTGGTGAGCACGCCGGCGTCCTCCGCCTCACGCACGAACGCCCCCGCCATGCGCGCCACGAGGTCCGGGTCCTCGCCGTACGAACGGATGTTGATGATCGGGTTTTCGGCATTATTGTTCACGTCCACCACCGGCGCGAAGAGGAGGTTGACGCCGACGGCCCGGCTCTCGACGGCCGTCAGCCGCCCGGCCACGGCGGCCAGCAGGGTGTCGCGCGTCGCGCCGAGGGCCATGTTCGAGGGCAACTCGGTGAGGGCATTGTCGAAGCGCCCCACCCCGCGCTCATAGTCGGCGGCGAAGAAGAGGGGCACGGCAGCGTCGCGCTGAAGACGGCGGGCCGCCTCGAAGACGGCGCGGGGCGGCATCAGCCGACGCACGAGGAAACCGCCCACTCCGTACGTGCGGACCGCCTTCAACGCCTCGGCTTCCACGAGACGGTCGCGGCCCCGGACCGGGAGGTCGACGATGAAAAGTTGTCCGATCTTCTCATCGCGTGTGAGCGTGGCCATGAGCGAATCGACCCAGCGCTCGGCGGCCTCCGCATCATAGACGGGCGACGGCGTCATCTTCATCCCGTGCGTCTCGAAGAAACGCTCGACCGGACCCGGTCCGGCAGGCAAAGGGATCGCGCGCGCCGAGCCCTCGACCATGAATGCGGACGGCGCCCGCGCGAAGTCCGGCGCCCGCGCCTCGCCCGCTAAGACGACACCGATTATCGCCAGCCCCACCGCCGCCATCGACGCCCGCCGCATCTTCATGCTCCGCTCTCGTTTGGTTCACACCCGCGTTTCGAGGGTTGCGGAGCCGACGGCTGCGCGCCTTTCACGCATGAGCCACCCGACTTCCGATCCACGACGCCCTCGCCCGTTTCTCTCTCCTTACTTTACCCATCGTCGATGCGCTTCGATACTTTACCTTGCGCTCCGTATCATCCCGGGGCCCATCCGGTTGAAAGGAGGAAACTAATGAAAGAAAGGCTTCGGCGCGAGTGGCATCGTCTGATCACGGCGGCGCGGGCAGTGGACCGGCAGACGGCCTTCGTGCTGGCCGCCGCCGCGCTCTTCGTCATCCTTCAGATGAACTTCGGAACCCGGGCCGTATTCCGCGAGACGCTTGCTTCGCGCTTCCCCGAGGCGTGGCGCGGCGTGCTGGCGTGGGGGTGGTGGTTTGCCGCACAGGGCGTCTTCGGTTTCGTCCTCCCCGTGGCGTGCCTCGTCGCGTGCTTCAAACGCCGTCCTTCCGAGATCGGCCTCGGCCTCGGCGACTGGAAGCTCGCGCTCACGCTGGCGCTCCTCTACCTCCCCTTCGTCCTCGTCGGCACGTGGATCCTCTCCGACGGCGGCGCTTTTCAGGCCAACTATCCGCATTACCAGCCCGCCGCGCTCGACTGGCGCTTTTTTGCGGTGTATGAGGGCCTTTTCCTCTTTTACTGGATCGGGTGGGAGTATCTCTGGCGCGGCTTCGTGCTCTTCGGAACGGCGCGCACGCTCGGGCTCTATGCGATCTTCGTACAGGCGCTTCCCTTCGCCATCCTCCATTTCGAGAAACCGCTCGCCGAGGCGCTGCTCTCCATCGTCGGCGGCGTGGCGCTCGGCGCGCTCGTCTGGCGATGCCGGTCCTTCTGGATCGCCGTGCCCATCCACGCGCTCCAGATGCTCATGCTCGACTTCTGGTGCACCCTCCGCATACGCACCCACGTCGAGGGCATCGACCCCGGCGCGATGATCGACCTCTTTCGCGCCTGGCTCGGCGCCTGAGCGGCGCTTGCGTTTCGACGCGGGTGAACCCGTTGACGGAAGAAGGGCCGATGCGCTTGGCCGGCATGACGCCTAATCGAGGCCATACGTCTCGGCCGCCGTCACGGCGGTGAGCACCTCCGCCTCCGGATCCGGGAGCATCGCCTTCGTGACGACGTGCGCGCCGAGCACGAGCGCGTCCATGTGGGTGCGACGGAAACACCGGTGCGCCTCCTCGGGCGCGCAAACGATGGGCTCGCCCCGCACGTTGAAGCTCGTATTGACGAGCACCGGACAGCCGGTGCGCGCTTCGAAAGCCCGCAAAAGCCGATAAAAAAGCGGGTTTGTGGCCGCGCCCACCGTCTGAAGGCGGGCCGAGCCATCGACGTGCGTGACCGCCGGGATGGGGGACGTGACGCGATCGAGACGATCGAGTCCCTCCCCCTCGGCCCGCGCGCCCCGCACCGGCGCCACGAGGAGCATGTACGGGCTCTCGCCCTCGATCTCGAAGTATTCGCCCGCCCGCTCCGCCGTCACACTCGGCGCGAAGGGGCGGAAGCTCTCCCGAAACTTGATTTTCAGGTTGACCGTGCGCTGCACGTCGCGCCCCCGCGGGTCGGCGAGGATGGAGCGGTTGCCGAGGGCGCGGGGGCCGAACTCCATCCGCCCCTGAAACCAGCCGACGACTTTCCCTTCGGCCAGCATCTCTGCGACGGCTTCGGTGAGCGCGGCCTCGTCGGCATAGCGCGTGTGCGGGATGCCCTCGCGTTCGAGGAACGCGGCGATCTCGGCGTCGGAGAAGGCGGGGCCGAGGTACGCGCCCTGCATCGCGTCGCCCTCGGGAGCGGGACGCTCGCGGCCGAGGTATTGATGCCAGGCCATGAGCGCCGCGCCGAGCGCCCCGCCCGCATCGCCCGCCGCCGGTTGGATCCACAACGCATCGAACGGGCCTTCGCGAAGCAACCGTCCATTGGCCACGCAGTTGAGCGCCACGCCGCCGGCCAGGCACAGCCGCCGTTCGCCCGTCACCCGGTGGACGTGTCGGGCCATACGAAGCATCACCTCCTCGGTCACCGCCTGCACGGAACGCGCGAGGTCCATCTCCCGCCGGGTCAGCGGCGACTCCGGCGCGCGGCGCGGCCCGCCGAAAAGCTCCGCGAAACGCCGCCCCGTCATCCGCAAGCCGTGGGCGTACGTGAAATAGTCCATGTTCAGCCGAAACGAGCCGTCGTCTTTTACGTCGATGAGATGCTCCATGATGGCGTCGACGAAGCGCGGCTCGCCGTACGGCGCAAGGCCCATGAGCTTGTACTCGCCCGAGTTCACCTTGAAGCCGGTGAAGTACGTAAAGGCGCTATAGAGCAACCCGAGTGAATGCGGGAAGTGCTGTTCGGCGAGGATGCTCAGCCGCGCCCCGTCGCCGACGCCGAAGGACGTGGTGGCCCACTCGCCGACGCCGTCGGTGGTGAGAAACGCCGCCCGCTCGAAAGGCGACGGAAAGAACGCGCTCGCGGCGTGGCTCTCGTGATGCTCGGGGAAAACGATCGGCCCGCCATAGTCGAGTTCCTTCGCGATCAGGTCCGGGATCCACAGCTTTTCCTTGAGCCAGAGCGGCATCGCCTTGACGAACGAGCGGAGCCCCTTCGGCGCGACGGCCACGTACG
>Ga0256841_1002398_pt1 | contig 14994 bp, 17 predicted proteins | sample 356308metaG_FD_185971 | JGI IMG/M metagenome (GOLD analysis project Ga0256841, IMG submission 185971) | Hydrothermal vent microbial communities from Mid Atlantic Ridge, Atlantic Ocean - 356-308 | ecosystem: Environmental > Aquatic > Marine > Hydrothermal vents | place: Atlantic Ocean: Mid...
TCATGATAATAATCAGTTGACTTAATTGAGGGTATTGGCTGATGATCTGTTTGCAAAGATCAATACCATTCATTTTAGGCATTTGCACGTCGGTTATGACGATGTCGGGATGTTCTTGTTCGATGACATCTAACGCTAACTGGCCATTCAGTGCGGTGTAAGCAATATACCCTGAGCGTTCAAGAAATTGCTGTAAAACCAGGGTTACATGAGGTTCATCATCAACTAACAGTACTTTTTTCATGCGACAGCCTGCTTAAGAATGGTTGAGTTCTTTTTCAGGGAAATAGTGAATTCACTGCCTTCACCGGGAGTGCTTTGCAAGGAGATTTCCCCTTGATGCAATTCGATGATTTCCTTGGCAAGTGACAGCCCCAGTCCATGACCATTTTTCCGGGTTATTTGTTCTTCTGAAGATCGATAAAATTTATCGAAAATTCTGGGCTGGTCGGCAGCAGAAATTCCCAAACCTGTATCAGAAACCCGAATAACAATCACATCATCCAGTTCTTCTGCTGATAAAAAAACTTTTCCGTTGGGGCGATTATATTTGACCGCATTGGTTAATAAATTATTGATAGCGATGCGTAATAAGTCTTTATCAACCTGGATATTGGATAAAGTTCGCGGTAGTTGTAATTGAAAGTCAATGTCTTGATGTTTACCGCTTCGGGCTACGCTGTTGAAGGTATCTTGAAGAAATTCAACAAATTTTACCCGGTGCAGGTTCAGGGTAATATTACCCGCCTCTATTTTGGTGATATTCAATAAATTTCCAATCAAGCCCGCTAACCGGTCTACTTCATCATTAATAACATTGACTGCATTAAATCTTTGATCATCAGGAACGCCTTGCTCATCAGATAATAATTCTGCATACATGCGAATGACATTCAGGGGGGATTTTAATTCGTGGGCGACATGAGCAATGAATTCATCGCGGGCATTATTCGCTAATACTTCCTGAGTTTTATCGTGAAAAATCACTAAAGTTCCACAAATGGTTTCGACATCTTTCGGTGTGAATATTGGATAAGCTCCAACTGCAATGGTTTTACCAGGGTTATTTTCAGGGGTATATTCAACTGTTTCGGAACGTTGCAAACGGCTGATATTGCTATGATAACGAGCCAGCAGGGTGATTACGTCTTGGTTGTTGCACCATTGCTGGGGATTTTTATGGATAAGAGATTCCAGTGGTTGGCCAATCAACGTTGTCAGTTTAGAATTGGCGAAAGTGGTTAATCCGGTTTCATCCATGATCAGGACTGCATCTGGTAACGATTGTAATGCGGCTTCCATGCGTTTGCGTTGATAACTAATTGCCAGGGTTGATGCCTGGGTTTTGACATTATCGTGTTGTAATTCCTGAAACCGGTGGTCAACGACTTCAACAAAGTGTTTGAAGTTCTGGATAAAATCCTGAAAATCATTGGCTTCGTTAACTGCACCAAGATGCTGTTTATGAAGTGTTTTGTTGATTTCTATATTGGCTTGACGCAAGGGCAGTAATTCGCGGCGGATTAAAAAATAGGTTAAAGGAACCAATAAAAAAACCGGTAAAGCCAATTGTGCAATGAACGGGAGTTCTTTGAGATCAACACTGATATCAGGTTTGAAAAACCCGATTCGATAATGTCCCGCTAATTTACCGTCTGCTAGTAACGGTGCGCGGAATTCTATAATTTCCTTGTTTTCAGTTTGAGAGTTAAAGCGATGTTCAGTTGGCCAGAGGTTGGCTGTGTCGGCTAACTGGGTTTTGGGAATAGATGTTGAGCCAGAGCTGGAAATGGCCAATGGTTTGCCATGTTTGTCAACGATAGCAGCGTAGGCAAAATCTGATTGTTGATGCTGGCTATGAATCAAATCCAGAATGGTGCTGCGACTATTTTTGATGGCAAGTTGTTCGAATGGCAAGGTCGATAAAACCTGAGCTATATTTCTGCCCTGTTGCTTAATTGCCTGTTCCTTATTTTGATAGCGGTTGATGATAAGCTGCCAGGCAATGGTGATAATTACCAGCAGAGCCGCTGATATCAGGATTAAGCCAAAGCGTTCAGTTGCTATTTTTTTCATTAGCCGTTAGTGAACAAAAGTCGTAGTACTTCCAGCATGGAATGTTTTGCTTCATTTTTAACCGGCTCTAGTGCTTCTTCATCAAGTCCAGTGATTTCCCATGCCTTGATATTAATTTCCGGAGCATCGATACCTGTTTTTTTGCTTTCTTCTTGTAATACCATGATTGAGGCAAGGTGAACAATTGCACTATCCAACAAAAATTGGTTGGACTCTGCAAGCGAAGTATGGTTCTCGACCGTTTCAACATGGCTTTTAGGTAATTTCCATGATCGTAACAGGGCAGCACCGATCTTTGAATAATCAAAGCCAAAAGTTTCTCTTTCAATTTGCTGGACAGGTTTGTTATCCAGTTTCGCCTCGGAAAGAATTTCAAATGCTGGTCTCGGCATTTTTGTATAAATAATCAGATGACCAAGATCATGAAGCAAACCGGCCAGGAACAGCCTTTCGCTGTCTAATACATTACATTTTCTGGCCAACAGCCGAGAAATAATGCCGCAATAGACACTGCGCGCCCAAAATTCCTTCATATTGACTAAATCTTTAGGAATACCTTTGAAAGATTTGACGACAGAGGTAGCAAGCACCAGATCATGAAGTTGAGATAAACCCATAATGCTGATGGCGCGGGTGACGGTTTCAATTTCTGATGCAAATCCAAAAAACGAGCTGTTGGATATTCTTATTAATCGTGCGCAGATGCTTGGATCCTGACTGACAATGTTGGAAACATCATCAATTGAAGATCGAGGGTCATCAATGGTATCTCGTACTTTCAGGTACAACTCGGGTAATGAGATCAGGTCATCGACATTTTCAACTAATTGTTCCGGTGTCATCAAAAACTACTATCAGGTTGGTAATAAGTAGAAGAATAGCAGAACTTTTGAGGATTTCTGGGAAGCTAAGGTGAGTAAGTCCTCTCAGAGGTAAGAGGACTGAACAGCATTGGAATGAAAAAGAATCGTGGTATTTATTTGCAGAAATTTACCTTATAAATACCGGGCAATTAAACCTTTTTGTCCGTTTATTTCTGGTAATGGGATTTTCACCTCATAACCACCTCCGGAAGCTTCCTGCATCGGGTTGCCGTAAAGGTCTTCCATATATTCGACGGTAATATTCCGATTGCCTCCGGGCAAAATCACTTCGATGGTGTCGCCGACAGAAAATTTGTTTTTCACATCAATTTCGGCCAGGCCGGTTGCAGGGTCATAATTTCTGATTTCGCCGCAAAACTGTTGTTGATGGCTTTTGGAATAACCGGTGATATAGTTTTGGTATTCGTGAGTATGGTGGCGCTGATAAAATCCATCGGTATAGCCGCGATTTGCCAGATTTTCCAGAACGCCGAGTAATTCCGGACGAAATTCGCGGCCAGCAAGCGCATCATCAATGGCTTGCCGATAGGTTTGGGCGGTACGTGCAACATAATAGTGGGATTTTGTTCGTCCTTCTATTTTCAGGCTGTCGACGCCTATTTCTACCAGTCTTTGAACATGCTCAATGGCTCTTAAATCCTTAGAGTTCATAATATAAGTGCCATTTTCGTCTTCCATCACTGGTAACAATTCTCCTTTACGGCCCTCTTCCTCAAGAAAATAGACTTTGTCAGCTAAGGGATGGCGATCAGCGCCGCCACAACTGGCCGTACTGAGTTCAGACATAGAAAGTGCACCTTCTGCTAAAACATAGTCGCCTTCGGCATTTTCATGTGCAGGTAAAGTATCATATTTCCAACGGCAGGAGTTGGTACAAGTGCCCTGGTTTGGATCTCGGTGATTAAAATACCCTGATAGCAGGCAGCGGCCTGAATAGGCAATACATAAAGCGCCATGAACAAACACCTCAAGTTCCATATCCGGACATTCCTGACGAATTTCGGCTATTTCGTCCAGCGATAATTCCCTGGACAGAATAATTCTGCTGATTCCCATTTTCTGCCAGAATTTTACCGTAGCGAAATTGACGGTGTTGGCCTGTACGGATAAATGAATTGGTATTTCTGGCCAATGTTCACGGGTCATCATAATCAACCCCGGGTCCGCCATAATCAAAGCATCCGGTTTCATGGCGATGATGGGTGCTAGATCTTTTACAAAAGTTTTGATTTTACTGTTATGTGGAATAACATTGGTGGCCAGGAAAAATTTTTTCCCAAGCTGATGGGCTTCCTTGATGCCTTTATCCAGATTGTCAGAAAGGAAATCGTTGTTGCGGACTCGCAGGCTGTAGCGTGGTTGTCCGGCGTAAACTGCATCGGCGCCATAAGCGAAGGCGTAGCGCATGTTTTTAATTGTCCCCGCTGGGGATAGGAGTTCAACAGTTTTCATAGTGTTTTACTGGGTTAATATAAAACTATTATAAACCTTTCTTGTCAAAGAGGGTTCCAAAAGCCGATCCGCCTGAAATGAAATGAAATGAAGTGAAATGTAGTGACAGCAAAACAGGTGCGGTGGGTTTAGGAACTTATTAATCGCTTTGGTAAGAATTTTTTGCCGTGCACAGCGATTTATTTCAACCAGGAGTCGATGATGTGGCTATTTCTATTTATCATTGCGTTGCTGTATGTTTTGGGCAATGCATTTTTACTGTTAAGAATGACCAATATCCCAAAAATTCCCAAAAATTTTATAACTCGACCTTATGATGGCGATGATGAGGGTGGGTAGGTCGTGCTCGCAAGGTAAATGTGACCGGGCCGTCATTAATTAACGCAACTTTCATATCAGCGCCAAATTCACCACAAGCTACGGTATGATAATGGCTTTTTGCTTTTTCAGTGAGATATTGGAAAAGTTTTTTGCCTTGTTCAGGAGGAGCTGCCGAAGTAAAACTGGGTCGGTTACCTTTTTCTGTATCTGCGGCAAGTGTAAATTGAGGAATTAATAATAAATCGCCATGAGTATCGCGCAGGCTGAGGTTCATTCGGTCATTTTCGTCGGCAAAAATTCGATAGTTCAAAACCCGCTCAAGCAATCTGTCTGCTTCATGCTCGGTGTCGTCTTTTTCTACCGCGACTAAAGCCATAATGCCACGACCAATTTCTCCAATTATTTTGTGATTGACTGTGACGCTGGACTGGGTAACCCGCTGAATAATGGTGATCATAGATGTTTCCCTTATTATTTTTTTGCTAAATTTTTAATGCTGACTTTTATTTTGGCATACACTTTAAACAATATTTATTGGTTATTTCACAGTTTGGCTTGGAATTAATGAAAAAAATCGGTTTTTTGGAGCTTAGGAGTTTCATTTCACTCTTAATGCTGACTTTGGTGTCTTTTTCCGCTGCATCAGAAATTTATCAATGGAAGGATAAATTTGGCAAGACGCATTTTTCAGATGTAAAAAAAGCTCAGGCGAAACTGGTAAAAGTTAACCCAGGGCATGGTTACTATTATGTTAAAAGAGTTTTCGATGGTGATACTGTGATGCTTGAAAATGGGACCAAAATTCGATTATTGGGTATCAATACCCCGGAAGTCGAACACAGAAATAAATCTGGGCAACCTGGTGGCGAGAAGGCGAAGCGCTGGCTGGAACAAGCCGTATTGGGAAAAAAAATCCGAGTGCAAAAAGACATTGAGAAAAAGGATAAATATGGTCGCACGCTTGCGCATATTTTTACTCAGAATCGCAGGCATATCAATCTGGAACTGGTCGAATTAGGTTTGGCTACTGTCAATATTCATCCGCCAAATTTAAAGTTTACCGATGAATTGCTGCGCGCTCAGAAGTTGGCAGAAAGTAAGAAATTAGGGATATGGGAGTATCCGGAGTATCAGCCCAAAACTGTTGCTTCAATTGGAGGTAGCCGACTGAAAGGCTGGCAAAGGCTTGTTGGAAACGTATTACGAATTCGAGAAAGCCGAAAATATGTCTATCTGGTGTTTTCTAAGCAATTTGATGTCAGAATCGCTTTAGATAATTTAAGGTATTTTCCAGATTTGAAAAAATATGTCGGCAAAAAAATTGAAGTCCGAGGCTGGATTTCGAGAAGAAAAAAACATCTGTCAATGCTGATTCGGCATCCTGCGGCTATCAAAATGGCGGAATAGATCGGAGTTTCTTGTAATCTCGGGTAGAATGCTTTTCTTATGCGTTCTGGTCAAGCCACAAAAATTAAACCCAAATATGATGTTATCGTCATTGGCAGCGGTATTGGTGGATTAACAGCCGCAGCACTGTTGGCGAAAAGTGGTAAATCGGTATTGGTTATTGAGGCGCATGATCGGCCAGGAGGCTATGCGCACGGTTTTAACCGGAAACGATATCATTTTGACTCTGGCGTCCATTTGACAAGTGGATGCGGAAAACATGGCTACCAAGGTGGCCAAGTCATTTACAAGCTTATTAGTACCCTTGGAATTACTGACCAAATAGAGTTTGTTCCCGTTAATCCTTTTTCCCAGGCATGTTATCCAGATTTTAGGGTGGGTTTGCCCACATCGATTGATGATTTTGTAGAGACTTTAGGGCGGTTTTTTCCTGATGAAGTGCAGGGATTGAGAAAATTGCTTAATTTATGCCTGCAAGTTACTGAAGAAGTGGCGAAGGCTGATGAGGTCTTTGCTGATTGTGGTCTTTTTTCCCAGATTGAAGAAAAACTGCCGGCATTTAATCATTATAGAAAATTCACTTTGGCTGAAGTTTGTCAACAGTTTATCAATGATCCTAAGCTTCTTAGTTTATTTGCAACCAACTGGCCTTATTTGGGCTTGCCGCCTTCGCAGGTTTCGTTTATTTATTGGGCCACTATGTTGATCGGTTATTTGGTTGATGGGGCATATTATTGTAAGGGTGGTTTTCAAAACTATGCAAATGCTTTGGTTCAAGGTTTACAGAATAACAATGGTGACATTAGTTATAAAACCTGGGTTAAAAAAATTGAAATTGACAAGCAGCGGGTTAAGGCTGTTGTCACCAATTCAGGCCAATGGATTGAGGCGAATGTTGTGATTTCTAATGCCGATATGAGGCAAACAGTGACTGATCTGGTTGGTATCGAATATTTTCCAAAGCGATATTTGCACCGACTTGAAAGGATGCAGCATTCCTTATCAATTTTTGCGGTTTATATAGCTACTGATTTGCCTATTCATGAATTAGGATTGGCGCAAGAAACTTTTTGTTATCAGAATGAAGATCATGAGGAAAACTTTGCTACGATTGAGCGGGGAGAGCTTTCCTTTATTAGTATTACTATGCCAACTCTGACGGACAGTACTTTGGCGCCTGAAGGGGAGCATGTGTTGATGTTAACCACACTTTTACCATACCAGTCGCGCGAAGTCTGGAAGAAATTAAAGCCAATTATTGTGGAGCAAATGCTGGATCGTGCCGAGTGTTATATTCTGGACTTAAAGGACCATTTGCTGTTTATAGATGCTGGTTCCCCCGAAACCATGCGGCGGTATACTCAAAATTACCAGGGTGCGGCCTACGGTTGGGACGTGACGCCCAATCAAATCGGCCCTGGCCGGATATCAAATCGGTCACCCATTTCGGGGCTTTATTTTGCAGGGCACTGGACTACGCCTGGTGGTGGGGTTTATGGCGTGAGCGTTTCAGGAATGCAAACTGCTCAGCAAGTATTGGGAATTACACATCAGAAAGAATTCTGGCAATTTTTAGAGATAAATGGAGCGGCATAGGGCTATTGCGGTTAGTCAGTATCTTCCTGTTTGTCTATTGAAAAAAGCTTCATATTGGTTCTAATTTCATTGGCAAACTTGAAGCCGGTTTCGGACAAAGGCTTGCTGCCTATGTGTTGCAGATTCAAGGCGCTCATCATTGCGGCTTTTTGAAAGTTTTTGTTTTTTCTCATCAACATGGATAATACGAACATGGCTTCTTCCTCATCTGTATCACCTGCTTCAACCATACTTTGTAAGTCCTTGGTCACAGAGATAAATGCCAGGATTCTCTTTTTTCGGCTCAAAAAGCCTATTGAAGGCAGGCTGCTATATAATATTTTGAATATTTTTTCTGCATTTTCCAGATTCACTCATAAACACCTTTGATGAGAGTCGTAAATAGACGTATGGTCAAAATTAAATCATTACTATCAAGCCAAAGAGATAAAGAAGCTCTGGTTTGGCATAGATTTAATCGGTCTTTTACAATCTATTTTATCATGATCCTTGGCTGTTGGTTGCTCTGGTATCAGCACACAGAGCCGAATTCTTTGGCATTACTGAAAACAAACTGGCCGGTTTCTTTAACCATGATTTTTGGCTCTTTTATTGCCGGTGCAACTAGTGAAGGTGGGGGAGCGGTGGCGTTCCCTGTTTTTACCAAACTACTTGATATTTCGCCAAATAGTGCCAAGATTTTTTCACTGGCTATTCAAAGTGTTGGAATGTCCATGGCCTCGTTGATGATTCTGTTGTTAAGAGTAAAAGTTCAATGGAAAATGCTTCTGTGGGCTAGTATTGGCGGTGTGCCGGGAATTTTCTTAAGTATTTCTATGTTGTCGCCCTTGATTGCGCCAGAAGAAATTAAGATGTCGTTTACGGCGATGGTTAGCAGTTTCGCTGTAACATTGGCAATATTAAGATTAAGGGGTAGGAGTTATAATGAAGACCTGCATACATTTTCAGCAACCGAGAAGATAATTCTGTTGTTAGCTGGTTTTGTTGGCGGGGTAATGTCGGGATTGGTGGGGAATGGTATTGATATCATCTGTTTTTCAGTCATGGTGCTGTTGTTTCGAATCAGAGAATCAGTCGCAACCCCAACCTCGGTTATTTTAATGGCGATTAATGCAATCGTTGGTTTTGCGCTTCATGTGTATTATTTTCAAGATTTTACCCCGCTTATTCGGAATTATTGGCTAGCCGCGATTCCAGTTGTTATTATTGGCGCCCCTTTAGGGGCATTTTTTTGTTCTAAGTTAAATAATGACATAATAGCCCTGATTTTAATTGTTTTGATTTTGGTCGAACTAGCATCATCGCTATGGATTATTCCGCTAACTGATAATGTGATTATTTATAGTTTGGCTGTAGGTTTGCTTTTTGCCGGAGCGTATTATGTGATGGCGAGCGTAAAAAAATATGAGGAGCGTTAATATGAAAAAGTTTTTTCAGTTAGTGATGGTTTTTTCCATGATGGTGTTGCTGGCGTCCTGCAACAGAATGGGTAGAGCCCCTGAAGCATTACCGGCAAATATTCACATAGGCGATACTTATTACACGCAGTTTGCTTTACAGTTTGAGAAGGGGCGGTTTATTACTACGAATTACCGAGTTGGTGTTTTGTTGCCGATCAATTCGAAAGTAACATTACTTGATATCAACAGAAAAGTAATTAAAGTCCATCTTGAGGATTTTGGTCATGATTTACTTATTAAAAATGCAGCCAAGCATGTGGGTGGCGATGCATATTATTATTTTGGTAAATTATTTGACCGGAAAACAGTTAATCTAGCCAAATTTACCAGAAAAGAAAGGGCCAATATTAAAAAAGGTAAAGTGGCAGTAGGTATGCGCAAAGATGCAGTGATTGCAGCAATCGGTTATCCGCCCACACATCAGACGCCAAGTTTGGAATATGATAACTGGACTTACTGGAAAACCCGCTGGGGCGATAAATTTATCGTTTACTTTAAAAATGGCAAAGTGACTCGAATTCAAGATTAGTCATTGAAAAATTAATATATTTTATAGATTGGAAGATCATGTTTGATAATTTAACCGAACGATTAGGTAAAACCCTAAAAAATCTAAAGGGTCAGGGTCGGCTGACCGAAGAAAATATTAAAGAGACCCTGCGCGAAGTGCGCATGGCCCTGTTAGAAGCGGATGTGGCTTTACCCGTGGTAACGGCATTTATTGACAAGATTAAAGAACGTGCTCTAGGGCAGGAAGTGCAGTCAAGTCTCAGTCCGGGGCAAGCAATGATCAAGGTGGTTCAAGCCGAAATGATCAATGTCATGGGTGAGGCCAATGAAGGCTTGGATCTTCGTGCAAATCCACCCGCTATTATTTTGATGGCTGGCTTGCAGGGCGCAGGTAAAACTACCACGGTAGCAAAGCTGGGGCGTTGGTTACAAGCTACGCAAAAGAAAAAGGTCGGTGTTGTCAGTGCTGATATTTATCGCCCTGCGGCAATAAAGCAGCTGGAAACTCTGGCTAATGATTTGTCTTTGGAATTTTTTCCAAGTGACACGTCGCAAAAACCAGTCGACATCGCCAATAACGCTATCGATGCTGCAAAAAAGAAATTCCTTGATGTTGTCATTGTTGATACCGCAGGACGTTTGCATATCGATGATGAAATGATGTCTGAAATAAAGGATTTGCATGCGGCAATTAATCCTGTTGAGACCTTGTTTGTTGTAGATAGTATGACAGGTCAGGATGCTGCAAAAACAGCGAAAGCATTTGATGAGGCCTTGCCATTGACAGGGGTGGTATTAACCAAGGCTGACGGTGATGCGCGCGGCGGTGCAGCCTTATCAATTCGTCACATTACAGGTAAGCCAATAAAATTTATTGGTACTGGCGAAAAAACTGATGCTCTGGAGTTGTTCCATCCAGACCGTATTGCATCCCGTATTTTGGGTATGGGCGATATGCTGAGTTTGATTGAAGAAATCGAACAGAAGGCGGATAGGAAAAAGGCTGAAAAACTAGCTAAGAAGATACAAAAAGGTAAGTCTTTCGATTTTGAAGATTTACGTGAACAGCTTTTACAAATGCAAAACATGGGCGGCGTTGGCGCGATGTTGGACAAATTGCCGGGTATGGGTAATGTACCTCAAAACATGAAGGATAAAGTGAATGACAAGGAATTGGCGCGTCAGATTGCTGTAATTAATTCCATGACAGCTCAAGAAAGGCGCTATCCGGATTTGATTAAAGGAAATCGCAAAAAACGCATTGCTGCTGGTTGTGGCCAGGAATTGCAAGATGTTAATCGGGTATTAAAGCAGCATAAAATGATGGCCAAAATGATGAAAAAATTTAAAAAAGGCAATATGGCCAATATGATGCGGGGCATGAAAAGTAATATGCGAGGAATGCCCATGTAAAAAATCGATTAGGTTTTAAATCCTCAAATTACCTATTGTTGTACAGCCAGAATAAATATTGGAAGAGACTAAAGCTTTACAATTTTACAAAATGTGCGTAGTATAGGTAGGCTAAATTCTAATTGTACTTATAAGTTTTGAGGATTTTTTAATGGTAGTTATTCGTCTAGCTAGGGGTGGGCAAAAAGATCGGCCTTTTTATCACATCGTTGCTGCAGATAGCAGGACAAGTCGTGATGGGCGTTATCTTGAGCGCTTAGGGTTTTTTAATCCAATGGCCTGCGGCAATGAGCAAAGACTGCGTCTTGATCTTGAGCGTGCCGAATATTGGATGTCTGTTGGCGCTCAGCCATCGGCACGGGTGCGTAGATTAATTAAAGATTGGAAAAAGGAAGCTGCTTCCGCAGAGATTGAGGCAGCAGCGTAAAGCTTGACCGATAAGAAGCTCTGCGTCGGGAAAATTTCTGGTGTTTACGGTATCAAAGGATGGGTTAAAGTTCATTCTTATACTGGAGATCGGGAAAATATTCTAAAGTATTCGCCTTGGCGATTACAGAAAGACAAGCAGTTAAAAATTCTTAATGTTATAACGGGACGCAAGCAAGGTAAGACTATTGTTGTTTCCCTGGAAGGAATAGAAAACCGGAACGATGCCGAGTTACTTGCCGGTTGGGATGTATTTATCGGTTCGGAGCAATTGCCGAAAATAGAGCATGGGGAATATTACTGGGCTGATCTTGTTGGACTAAAAGTTGTCACAACAGATGGAATTGACCTGGGAGTTGTCGATTATCTCATAGAAACTGGGGCCAATGATGTGTTCGTAGTGGCTGGAGATAAAGAACGTTTAATTCCCTTTTTGCAACAGCAAACTATAATCAAAATTGATCTTGAAGAAGGTTTAATGATTGTAGATTGGGATCCTGATTTTTAAATCGGATCGCTGGTAAACCAATGCATTTTGATGTAATCAGCTTGTTTCCAGAAATGATTATTTCTGGTGCAAGTTATGGTGTTGTTGGCAAGGCCCTTGAAAAAGGCCTGGTAACTTTGTCAGTCTGGAATCCTCGAGATTATACGCACGATAAGCATCGTACTGTGGATGATCGGCCGTATGGCGGCGGTCCGGGTATGGTGATGAAGCACCAGCCATTAAAAGATGCTTTGGGGAAGGCGAAAGAAGCATATAGTAATAATGCGAAGGTAGTGTATTTAAGTCCGCAGGGTAGGCCAATCAGGCAAAGTTTATTTGAGCAGGTAAACAGGCAAGAACAATTAATTTTAATTGCCGGGCGCTATGAAGGTGTAGATGAACGATTTATTGAGTCGTATTGCGATGAAGAGTGGTCTTTAGGCGATTTTGTAATTAGTGGTGGTGAGTTAGCAGCTTTGGTGGTAATTGACGGAATAACTCGTTTGATACCGGGAGTATTGGGTGCTGAAGAATCTGCAAATCAAGACTCTCATGTCAATGGATTATTGGATTATCCTCATTACACCAGGCCTGAAACGATTGATGATAATAAAGTGCCTGAAATATTATTGAGTGGCAATCATGTGGAAATTGCAAGATGGCGATTAAAACAGTCTTTGGGTAAAACCTGGAAGAAAAGGCCGGATTTGTTGCAAAGCAAGAAATTAACGATAGAGCAGCAAAAGTTGCTTGAAGAATTTAGAACAGAATTTGATGATAATTAGGGTGTGGAAATGAGCAATTTAATTGATGAATTAGAAGCGGCACAAATGAAAAAGGATATCCCTGAGTTCAATCCAGGTGATACAGTAGTTGTAAAGGTAAAGGTGAAAGAAGGCAACCGGGAAAGGTTACAGGCTTTTGAAGGTGTAGTGATTGCCAAGCGTAACCGCGGCCTGAATTCAGCCTTTACAGTGAGAAAGATATCCTATGGTGAAGGTGTTGAACGTGTGTTTCAAACACATAGCCCGTTAATCAGTTCAATTGAAGTTAAACGCCGTGGTGAAGTGCGACGAGCCAAGCTTTATTATTTGCGTAACTTAACCGGTAAAGCTGCAAGAATTAAAGAAAAAGTATAGTTATTCGGAGTTCACAATTTACTTTGTTGTTCGGAAGGCAGCTATTAAAGCTGCCTTTTTTTATTCAAAAAAATTTATGGGTTTATTCGGCATTGGTATCAACAGGGGAATTTAGATTTTCTTCCTGTTCTTCTCTGGTTCCAGAAATGCTCCTTAAATAAATTGCCAGGTGGATCCGGTCTGGAACCTCAAGTTTTCGAAAAATCGCACTTAAATGCGCTTTGACTGTTCGTTCAGTTATGAACAAGGTCGCAGCTATTTTTTTTGTACTGCCGCCGTGAAAAACCATATCAGCGACTTGCATTTCACGAGGAGTAAGTGATTTTAAAAGTTCTTTCTTTTTTGCAGTTATTTCATCGTCATCATGTAGTTTCTGAGGGTCAATTTTGTTGGCTATTAAGGTTTTGATTATTTTCGGAATCAAATGTCTTTGAATCCAAACTTCACCTTCGAGTACCCGGTTAACAATGAGGGTCAAGGAAGTATCATCGCTTTGGCTGTCCTGATAACCAGAAGCGCCGGAAGCGATCAATTGTATTTGCTTTTGTTCCGACCATTGATGGCCAATAACCACAAGCTTACCCGGTGCATTTTCAGACAATGAAGAAAAAAGGTAGTCATCCGGAATTAAATTGCCATCAAGAACGGTTAAATCAATATGAAGACCGGCATTTTCAAGAAAAAGCTTGCTTTCTTGCCAACCCAGGGCTACCTCAATGGTATAATCATTGGTCAGACGACAACTCCACTCTCTGAGAGTATTCGCATTTTCTGAAACTAGAAGAATGATCGGATTATCCATAATTTACGGTGATGCTATTCTTTATTTTTAGGAAAAAACGAATATTTTTTATAAAAATATTGTCAAAGATTGCGTAAACGGTCTAAAAGTACAGCCGTCATTTTACGGGTAATCCAGATTTCACCTGCAAGAACAACCCGAATCGCCTTACGAATATGCTGCTCAATGGAATGATAGGCCAGATATCCATTTGCACCAGATAATAAACAATTTAAAACTTGTTCCTGGGAGAGTTTATTACCAAGCACAACGATTTTGCTATCAGGGGATTTTTGGAATAAAAACCTGATAAAATCAGTAGTGTCCTGGTCACTGATTTGGTAATCAAGCAATATCATGTCAGGTTGAAGTTCTGCCGCATAATGCAAAGCGACAATTTCATCATGATGAGTGACGATTTGATCATTGGCTTCAGTATTGTCTTGTGTAAGAAAGCTTTGGGTGAGCTTTTTTTTCTCAATAATCTGAATCTGAATCGCCATAAAGTTAACCAAAGGAAGAATGTTGAATTTACTTCAAACAAGTTTAATTCAAAATGCGATTTTTACAATTGTACCAACGGACATTTGAAGGGTTGCATTTATTGAGAGGCCAGTTAGAATTTTGAAAGGGAAAGATTTCTCACGAATAATAGAGTTAGTTGGATAAGAGGGGGTGGCGTAAATTTTTAACTTTTTGCGAGTTTATTTTGCAACTTTCTTCGTTACAACTTTGGTTATATAGCATGACATGATTATGTTTTTTATGTTGCACCTTGAATATCGCAAAATATTCAGCTCAATATTACTAAAAAATTTATGCTTACCTATTTTCAGGAGGGGGTTTAATTTCAGGCGTTTTTTGGGAGCAATCGTTTGTGCCTACATTTCTGTTGGTTTAAGCGGGTGTTCAAAGACTCGCCAAGTTTATTTTTTCAAAGATGCTCCCATAGTTAATAAATTTTCCAGTATAAATGTAGCTAAAGGTGCGGAAATTGCTAAAATTGCAAAGCAGTATTTGGGTGTTCCATACGCTTACGGCG
>Ga0256841_1002399_pt1 | contig 14979 bp, 10 predicted proteins | sample 356308metaG_FD_185971 | JGI IMG/M metagenome (GOLD analysis project Ga0256841, IMG submission 185971) | Hydrothermal vent microbial communities from Mid Atlantic Ridge, Atlantic Ocean - 356-308 | ecosystem: Environmental > Aquatic > Marine > Hydrothermal vents | place: Atlantic Ocean: Mid...
CACCTACAATATTAAATATTGCAACAATAATAATTAATCCTAAAATAATAGGAATGGGTTGTTTTTGTAATTCCAGCCAAGTAAAAACCTGTCTGTTTAAATCTTTGTATGTTCTAACATTAAATGGATAAGGTAATTTTGCATTTAATACTTGTTTAATACTATCAATTTGTGAAATATCTATTAAGTTAATATTGTAGCCAGTAACTTCATCATTAAGTTCAAAAAAATTTTCTGCAATTTTAAAATTGCAATAAGCGTGTATGTCATCATACTCTGCCATTCCGCTTTCATATATTCCGGTAATTTTAAATTGTTCAATAATAGGTAAATTGGAAAGGGAAGGAGGTTCGTTATTATTTAGTGCAAAGACCATAAGTTTATCGCCTAACTTTGCATCAATTTTTTCAGCTAATTTTCTTCCGATAATAATTCCGAAATTATTTTTATTAAGTTTGTAATTACCTTCAACAATAATTCTTTTAATCGAATTTTCTATGGTTAACGAATCAATCCCACGCAGAATAATTCCTTCGGCTCTGTTTTTCTTTGCCAAAATTACTTTTTTTTCAATATATGGTGATATACTACTAAATTTACCATGCAAATATTCGTGTAGTTTTTTTTCAGTTAGATAATAATCAGGCAAGCTTTTTTGACTAAATCCGTTAATATTTAAGTGAGCATTAAATTTTATAATATTTTCACTTATATTATTTTCAAAACCATTTAATATAGAGATAGCCATTATTAAAACAGTTACCCCTAATACTATTCCGCCAATAGTAATAATAGAAATAAGCGAAAGAAATTTACCACTGCTTTTGCTTTTAATATATTTGTTTGTAATAAAAAAAGAAAGCTTCATATATCCGGAATAAAATAATATTAAAATAAGTATAAATATAACTATTTTGTAATTAGATTATTGTTAAAAGAATTGTCTGTTCAAAAACTCAGATTATTAAAAAAAAAGTTCAGTTAAAATTGACTTTGTAAGTAGAAAATTTTAATTTTGAATCTTAATTTTTTTTAGTTCTTTCAAATATTGAATATAATAAAAATCGATCTCGTTAGAAGTTTACGGGGCGTAGCGTAGTCCGGTTAGCGCGCCTGCTTTGGGAGCAGGAGGTCGCAGGTTCGAATCCTGCCGCCCCGACAAAATTAAAAAAAATTTTGTATATTTAACGGCATGCGCCCGTAGCTCAATTGGATAGAGCAACAGCCTTCTAAGCTGTAGGTTAGTGGTTCGAGTCCACTCGGGCGTACTGATCTTTTAATATATAGATGGTGGGCGTAGCTCAGCTGGTTAGAGCGTCTGGTTGTGACCCAGAAGGTCGTGGGTTCAAATCCCATCGCTCACCCCATAAAATTTTTTTGATGGCCCCATCGTCTAACGGTTAGGACCTCGCCCTTTCACGGCGGTAATAGGGGTTCAAATCCCCTTGGGGTCACTCTATAAAAAGTCTTAAAGTTTTTCTTTAAGGCTTTTTTTATTTTAAATGATTTATTTAAAAATTCTGTAAATTTGAAACCGAAATGATTCTTTAGAAAATATAAATAATATGAATTATAAAACTTATCCCAGAATTTTAGCTTCGGAAGATATTTATAGAACTAAAACCTCTAAAAAAATAATTTTTCCTACAACAAGATTTTATCTAAAACTTGGGAAAATATTTGTAGGAGCAAATCTTAAAACCAAAAGAAACCTATATAACAGATATAACTGGGTTGCAACTTCTTTGGAAGTTTTAGATGCTCTGGAATCAATAGGACTTGAATTTGAGTTTAGCGGAATGAAAAATTTACATCTGGTTGATGGTCCGGTTATTTTTATAGGCAATCACATGAGCATGATGGAAACTTTAATTCTTCCTGCAATTATTCAACCAATAAAACCTTTGGTTTTTGTAACAAAAAAACAATTATCATCTACACCATTATTTGGACCAATTAACAAACATCGGCATCCGATTGAAGTTGGACGTGAAAATCCGCGTGAAGACTTAAAAACCGTAATGGAAGTTGGAGCTGAAAGAATAAAAGAAGGGAGATCAATTTTAATTTTTCCGCAAAAAACAAGAGCCAAATTTTTTGATGCTGCAGGCTTTAATACTCTGGGAATTAAACTTGCCAAGAGAAACAATGTTCCTGTAATACCAATTGCTTTAATAACAGATGCTTGGCAAAACGGAAAAATTATAAAGGATTTTGGTAAAATTACACCCGGGAAAAAATGTTATATAGCATTCGGAAAACCTATGCAAATAACCGGAAACGGCAATGAACAGCATTCCAAAGTATTGGAATTTATAACTCAAAAATTTATTGATTGGAATAGGAAGGATTTAATAAAAAATTAACCTATTGTTATATAACATTTTAGCTAGACTAAGTTAAAGTTACTGATTATTGTGAATATCACATTGTAGTTTTATGTTTATAAAATAAATTTTTGTTAATGGAAACTTTTTTTTATATTCAAAAAATTTTTATAAATAATATGGCAAATTATGGCAATACTTAAACCTAAAAAACTTAAAAAAGGAGATTTAATTGGAATTATTTCTCCGGCATCTACACCAAGTGATTTAAGTAAAATAGAAAAAGGTGTTAAATATCTTGAAAGTTTGGGCTATAGAGTTGAAGTTGGTGAAAATGTTGGTAAAGAACACGGTTATCTAGCAGGATCAGACGATGAAAGATTAAATGATTTTCATGCGATGTTTAAGAATAAAGATGTTAAAGCAATTTTTAGTGTTCGTGGCGGTTATGGTTCCGGTAGATTATTAGATAAAATAAATTATTCTCTTATTAAAAAGAACCCTAAAATATTTGTTGGTTATAGTGATATTACTGCCTTACATTTGGCGCTTTTTAAAAAAGCAGGATTGCTTACTTTTGCCGGACCAATGTTAGCAACTGATTTTAGTGGCAAAATAAATACTTTTGCAGAAGAAAATTTTTGGAGAATTCTTACTTCTTCTAAAAAGATAGGGAAATTACATAATCCTAATGGTGAAAAATTTTATGTGTTAAATTCAGGCAGAGCAGAAGGTAATATTTTAGGTGGAAATTTAGCTGTTTTAACTTCCATTATGGGAAGTGAATATTTCCCAAGTTTTAAAAACAGTATTTTATTTTTGGAAGATATTGGCGAAACACCTTATAAAATTGATAGATTTTTTAATCAGCTTAAGCTTGCAAAAATATTTAATCAAACAAATGGTGTAATTTTAGGTAGATTTACCGATTGTTATGAAAAAGATAAATCAAAGAGCACAATAAAACTCAATGAAGTTATTGACCATTATTTTTCCAAGCTTAAAATTCCGGTAATTTATAATTTTAGTCATGGACACATAAAAGAAAACATTACTATTCCGATAGGTTTGAACTGTAAATTAAATTCTTCGAGATGTTTTGTTGAAATAACCGAAAGTGCGGTAATTTAATTTTTTTGGAATTATATTTTAGTGAATATTTTTTTGAATTAAGCAATATTTTTGTTTCTTATATTATTATGTAGTATCCAAATTTTGGGGGCAGTTAAAATGAAATTATTAAAATTCTTTTTATTGTTATTTGCAATGTTAATTGTTAGTTCGTGTAGCAGCAAAACAGATAAAAATTTATTTGATAATGCTAAAAAATTAGTTGAACAAAAAAAATATTCCGAAGCTATCAATCTGTATGAACAAATAACTAAGGATTTTCCGGAAAGTCCCAATGTACCGGATGCACTTTTTGAAATGGCAAAAATCTATCAAGGACAAGTTATTAAAAATATTGATGCTAAAGAGTCTTTGAGGAAAGCCGTTTCATTATACAAAAAAATATTTACTAAATATCCAAATTCCCAAAGAGCGGGATCTTCCATATTTATGGCTGCTTTTATTTTAGCTAATGAATTACAAGATTTAAACGCAGCAAGAACTGCTTATAAATTATACATTGAAAAATACCCTGATGGGGAATTAATAAAAGATGCAAAAATTGAATTGCAGAATTTAGGTAAATCTCCCGAAGAAGTTTTAAGGGAAAAGATGGAACCTAAAATTAAAAATGAATCCAAATAATAGTTATAAAAAATTATTAGACCCTGCCATAGTTGCTAAATTAAAAACACTAGAACTAAAAGCCAGAACTGTTGTAGAAGGATTTATGGTCGGCTATCACAAAAGTCCTTACCATGGTTTTAGTGTGGAGTTTAGTCAGCACAGACCTTATATGCAAGGCGATTCAATACGTAATATTGATTGGAAAGTTTACGCCAAAAGTGAAAAATATTATATTAAGCAGTACGAAGAAGAAACAAATTTAATTGCTCATGTTATTCTCGATTCCAGCAAATCTATGGATTATAAACATGATGGAGTAATTACAAAATTTGAATATTCTAAAATTTTAGCTGCAAGTTTAATAAATCTTTTGTTACGTCAGCAAGATGCTGTTGGTCTTGTTTTATATGCAGATATTATTAAAAAATATATTAGACCTAAATCTCAAACAACTTACTTAAAAACATTACTTTCGGAAATAGAAAAAACAACAGCGGAAAATGTAACCAAAACTTCCGTTTCGTTAAATATGATTGCCGATAAAATGAAAAAGAGGGGTTTGGTAATTGTTATATCCGATTTTTTTGATGATATAAATTCCGTACTTGCTTCTCTTAAAAAATTTCAATTCAAAAAAAGTGAAGTGATAATATTTCATGTTTTAGATCCTATTGAAAAGAGTTTTTCTTTTAATAAAGATTCTATTTTTGTTGATATGGAAACCGGAGAAGAGTTGACTACGCAGCCTTTACAAATTCAAAAAGCTTATACTGATGCCATGAAAGAATATTTAACAACTTTCAAGAACGGTTGTAATAAATATGGCTTTGACTATAATTTGATTGACACAACTGCTCCGTTTGATTTGGCTTTGATGAGTTTTTTTAAGAAAAGAGCCAGGTTACAATGATTCTTCCTTTGTGTGTTTTTCGTAATGGTCTTAGCTGTCCAGCGGTCCTTGCGAGAAACAAAAAGCTTTTACGCAAAGAAACGCAAAGGTTTACCGCTAAGTTCGCAAAGTTTTTATTTCATTAGTTCTTCTACAATTCTAAAATTTATTAGCTAAATCTTCCGTTTTCACTTATGCAATACATCTTATAATCGGCTTGGTATTGGATTTGCTAAAATGTACCCAATGATCTTCAAAATCAATTCTTAAACCCTCATCGGTGTTTATTTTTTTAATAGGGATATTTGTGAGTTAATTTTTTACAACATCGTCCGGATTAACATCGCCAAGAATACTGCAAGGTAAAATTTGGGAAGCTTATCCAGAAGTTGCATAGTACCTAGTTAAACTCAGAAAGTAACAGCTAAACTAACATTCCACCAACGCTCACGTCCATACCAAACAAGAGCATCGTTTTGTGAATGACTCTGACCATCAATTGCATCAATTATAAAGTTAGTATTGCTAAATATGTTGAATAGATGAAAGGTTAAATCAATATTTTGAATAAATGAATTATGAAAAGAATAATTTAATCCCAAATGTAAATTGGAAATATATGCTGCCGGAAGTTTCCAACTGTTTATTCCGGTTTCATTTTGGTTTTCTCTTGCAGTCGGGTCAAACTGGGCATATTGATTTACAAAATAATTTATTTCAGGTTTAATAAACATATTGAATTTGCTATATATCTTTTTATTATACAAAAGTGATAACGAAAATGTAGTCATAGGAAATCGGGGAAGAAAAGTTCCTTTTATGTAGCTTGTAGAATAATGGATTTGTGTCGGCTTATCTTCCGGCGATTTTGCTGTAATTGCATTACTTGTAAATTTATTCTCGGAAATGGAAAGCATTCCGTTAATTTGCAAATCTTTTGTGAAACTATATTTAGATTCAATTTCAATTCCAAGATGTTTGGAATCAGCTCCGGTAATGTTGTAAAAGAAAAATTGTCCGGTTGCCCAGTCTTGCTGAGTTTTGTTAAAAGCTTTGTTTTTCCAAATTGTATAAAAAGAATTGATACTAAGTTCTATTTTATTTGTAATTAAACCGTATCCCAATTCCAAACTAAAAATATTTTCATTTGTTACATTCGGAAAAATTTTATTGTTATAATCAAAAACATTATACACAATAGGCGGTTTGGAAATTATTCCGGCGTTAAAATAAATATTATTAGTTTTGTTCAGGTTATAATTAATTCCGCTTTTAAATGAATAACCCCAAAAATATTTCCAGCCGGTTTCTCGTTCCGGATCGTTATTGAGATAGTTAAAATAATCAATACGATTGTAGGATGTGTTTGATATTGTTGAGTTAAAATAAAACGAGAGTAAATTATTATTAAATTCATATTGGATAAAGCTACCTAAATGCTTAGCAAAGCTATCGGCATCAAAATCTATTTTATCTCCCAAGAATAGAGGTAAAGCGTAATTGTTATTTTTACCGGCAAATCCGATAGTATAATCTCCACCAAGTAAGTTGCTAACTTCTTGATGATTATTTGCTTTGTAGTATCGGTAATCAATTCCAAAAGTAAGTGTGGACTGTTGAGCGGAATATTTTAAAGTTGAAAGAAACCCAAACCAATTATGAGTATGATTAAAATATCTGAGAGCATTTTCGGTTTTATTTAATGTGATGCTGTGTGTGGAATCAATATTATTTGAGTTATTATTATATTCTTTCTCAAAATTAATTTGTCCGTTTTCGGTTAATTCAAAATTAGTATATGGCGGAACAGTTCCGCCGCCTTTTCCATAAATAAAATAGATGAGGTTAGATATTATTATATTATTTGCAACTTGCCAATTATGGTTTAAACTTAGGGTAGGATTATAATATTTATTATCTCTAATGTTTAATGGTTGTCCTTGAAAGTAACCCCAATCGGCATTGTAACGTTTCCCCCTTAAGTTCCAAGTGGAAATATTTTGCATAGTCATACGTTGTCCGTGTTTTTGAGGTGAATCTATAGCCTTAAATTCCAAAGAATGATTGTTAAAAATTCCGCCAACTGCAAAATAATATGTATATTCTTGTAATTGTGTTTGAGCAGCATATCCGTCCCAATTTTTTTTACTCAAAAAACCTGTAAAAGAAATTTTATTAGGAACAATATGATTATTAATTGCGATAGAAAATTTTCTTAAATTATCCGAACCGGTTTCCGTACGTAATTTAATAAAATTTGTACTATTAGAATGAACTCCTATGGTTTTAATATTTAGCAATCCGCCTATTGCCGAAAGTGAATAAGGATTAGTTGTAAGTCCGCGTTGTACCTGGATTTTATCAACTATATCTCCAATACCGGACCAATTAGACCAATAAATCTCTCCGTTTTCCGGATTATTTATTGGTATTCCATTAATCATTACAGCCAAATGAGTTTGATCGAATCCACGGAAGTTTATTCTTAAATCACCGGTGCCGCCTCCTTGAGATGAAACATAAACGCTTGGTGTAGATTGCAAAATATGAGGGACATCTTGTGACCCAAGTTCTTGCTTAATTATTTTGTTATCCTTTTCTGAAAATGCAACGGGAGTTTTTCTAATAACAGCTCTGTTAGATTTTACAATTGTTTCGTTAAGTAAAATATTTTTAGGGGCAAGACTAAAATTTAAAATTTTATTTTTTGTTAAAGTGATTTTCTTTGCAATCGTGTTAAAACCAATAAATGATACAGAAAAAATATATTCACCTTTTGGTAAATTATTGATTTGGTAAAAACCGTTTGCATCCGTTGCTGTTCCAATATCAAGCGGTTTTAAAATAATATTACAATTCGGTAAAGGCAAATTTGTTTCGGAATCGGTTACTTGTCCTTTAATAGTTACACTTTGCGAATATGCTAGAGATGAAAATAATAAAATAAATATAACAACAAATCGAAATAAATAATTAAACACTTCATACTTCCTTTCCGGGGGATTAAGTAATAACCAATTAAAAATTGCACTGTAAACTTATGAATAAAGAAAATAATATTTCTCAAAAGAGATATTATAAGTGATAATTATTTTGAATTTAACGTAAATTACCATAAGAATTTTTTTTTATTTACTTTTGTTTTATACCAATTTAATATTAAATCTATTTTTTAATCTTTTTAGTTTAATCTTTTCCCATGCGAACAATATTACACTTAGACCTCGACACATTTTTCGTTTCGGTAGAACGAATACTCAATCCTTCACTAAACGGAAAGCCCGTTATAGTTGGAGCAAAACCGGAAGACGGAAGAGGAGTTGTTGCAGCTTGTTCATACGAAGCAAGAAAATATGGTGTTCATTCCGCAATGCCAATTAAGCAAGCATACCGTCTTTGTCCAAACGGAATTTATTTACATGGAACACACAAAGAATATTCCCGTTATTCCAAAGCGGTAAAACGTATATTGGAAAAATACGCTCCGCAAATTGAACAAGCTTCTATTGATGAATTTTATTTGGATTTTACCGGAACAAAATATATCTATGGTTCAATGTATGTTTTCGCTGCAAAATTACAAAAAGAAATTTTAGATGAGCTTTTACTTCCGTGCTCAATTGGTATTGGAAGTAACAAAACAATAGCTAAAATTTGTTCCGATTATGCAAAACCAAAAGGTATTACTTATGTTTTACCGGGTATGGAAAAAGAATTTCTCGCTCCTCTTCCGGTAGAAACAATACCCGGCGTAGGAAAGGTTATGCTTAAAAATTTGCACGAGAAAGGAATTTATAAAATTCAAGATATTACAAAACTACCTGAAAATTATTTCTTAACAGCTTTCGGAAAATATGGTTCGATGCTTTGGAAAAAAGCAAACGGTGAAGGGAAAGAATATCTTAATCCACCACACAAAAGAAAAAGTATTTCTAAAGAAAGAACTTATGGTAAAGATGAAAATGATAGAAAAAAAATTGAAGCTACACTTTTTAAATTAACCGGACAAGTATGCCAATCGCTAAGAAATAAAAATTGGCAGGCTGCAACAATTAGTATTAAATTACGTTATTCGGATTTTGTAACTTTAACCAGAGCAAAAACTATTAAGCCGACAGATGATGACAAAATCATTTTTGAAACGGCAGTTAAACTTTTACACAAAGCGGATGAACGCAGAGTAAGTATAAGATTGATTGGAATTCATCTTACAAAATTTAATGAGTTTTGTGAGCAAGAAGAAATATTTGAAGATGAGGAAATAATAAGAAAAAAAATGTTCAGAGCAATTACAAAAATTCGTGATAAGTTTGGGTATTCATCAATTCAGTTAGGCGGTATTTTAACAAATAAAAAAACGTAGAAACTCATTATTGTGGAATGAGATAATTATTATGCAAATAACTGAAATATTAAAATATGTTGAGGAAAATATAAACTCTGCGTTCTTTTATACTCCGAATATTTATCATGGCGGGAAATCATATTTTTTTAAAAAGCCGTATGAAATTCTCAAAGGCAAAACAAAATCAGAAATAGAAATAATACTAAACCAAGTTGACGAAATTTCTCAAGACCCTAATTTTATTGGGTTTGGGATGCTTCCTTATGAAATTGGATATTACTTTCAACCCAAAGAGATAAAAAAATCTTACTTTAATAAAGAGGCACTTAGTTTTTTATTCTATAAGAAAGAGGATGTGGAAATAATTAATTCGGATGAATTAAAATTTAATGATGCCGAAAAATATTTTAAGTTAACCGCCGGCATTAAAAATCTTAAACTCGATATTGCTAAAAATGAATATGTTGAAAAAATAGATAAAATTAAAAAATACATTGCAGAAGGTGATACTTACCAAATTAACTTTACCACTAAAGCAAAATTTAAATTTGAAGGAAAATTAACTTCTCTTTTTCTTAACGGAATATTTAATCAATCTGCAGGCTATTCTGTTTTTATAAATTATGGAAATAATTTTATCCTTTCTTTCTCACCCGAATTATTTTTTAAAACGGATTACAAAACTATTAAAAGCAAACCGATGAAAGGAACACTGAAACGAAAGGGAAATCCGTTTGAAGATAAAAAGCTGGGTGCGTCGCTTTCTTACGATGAAAAAAACTTAGCTGAAAATGTAATGATTGTTGACTTGATGAGAAATGACATTGGAAGAATAGCAGTTATTAACTCGGTTAATGTTAGTAACTTATACGAAGTAGAAAAATATGAAACATTGTATCAGTTAACTTCAACGGTTACCGGTAAACTTAAAGAAAATAAATTGAGTGAAATATTCAAAAATCTTTTCCCCAGTGGTTCAATTACCGGAGCGCCTAAGATTAGGTCAATGCAAATAATTGCCGAATTAGAAAAATCCCCGCGCAATTTATATACCGGTTCTATAGGAATAATTACAAATGAAAAAGCTGTGTTTAATATTCCCATTAGAACAATTTCAATCAACAAAAAAACAAAAAACGGCAAGCTTGGTTTGGGCAGCGGCATTGTTTGGGATAGTGATGCTGAGAAAGAATATGAAGAAGTATTGTTAAAAGGAAAGTTTATTACTGCATTACACAAATATTTTGAGCTATTGGAGACTATTCTTTTTGAAGAGGATAAATATTTCCTGTTGGAATATCACTTAAAAAGATTAAAGACTTCAGCCGAGTATTTTTTATTTAAATTTCCGGAAGAAAAAATTAGAGTTGAACTTGAAAAAACAAAGAATAATTTTAATAAAAATACAAAATATAAAATTAGATTACTTCTGAACAAATGGGGGAATATCAAAATTAATTATGAAGTTATTACTTCTACTATTGCTAATGTAAAAATTCTTATAAGTAAAAAGAAAAGATGTGATGATAGTAAATTTCTTTACCATAAAACAAGTTATAGACCATGGGATAAGGAATTAACAAAAGCTAAAAAATATGGTTTTGATGAGGTTCTGTTTATAAATGAAAACAACGAATTACTTGAAGGAGCAATAACAAATTTGATAATTGAGAAAAATAGTAAACTATTTACACCACCAACCGATTTTGAAATATTGAACGGTTGTTATAGACAATATCTTTTAGACCAAAATTTGTGCAAAGAGAAATATTTAATACTTCAAGACTTAAAAACAGCCGATAAAGTTTATCTTTGCAACTCTATAAAAAGAAAAATAATTGTAAACGAAATTTGGGATGAAGAAACGGGAAGTATTTATAAAAATAATAATTAAGAGAATTTTATTTTTATACAATTGAAGACTAAAACTAATGTGCTTTTCGGTCTTATTAAACTCATCAAGCTGTAATCCGGATTTATACATTATTTGTATAATATCTGAATTGCAAAAATCACAAACCGGTATAACAATAAAAATCTGTTACTCAGATTGTGCTTTGTATATTGTACTTAAATATTTTTTCTTGAAAATAGATAAGGTATTTATTTAAATACTTTTTTATATTAAAGAAAACATAAAAAAAATAATTTAAACTAATAGGACTAACGATGAAAAAAATAGGAATTCTTTTCGGGCAAGAAAATACATTTCCTCAAGCTTTTATAGAAAGAATAAACTCAAAAAAAATAAAAGGAATAAAAGCAGAAGCTGTAAAAATCAATGTAGTAGAACAAGGCAAACCTAGTAAATACAATGTAATTATTGATAGAATATCACAAGACATTCCTTTTTACAGAGCATATCTAAAAAATGCTGCACTTTCCGGAACTGCAGTAATTAACAATCCTTTTTGGTGGAGTGCCGACGAAAAATTTTTTAATAATGCACTTGCTACAAAAATTGGTGTTGCAGTACCTAAAACCGTTTTACTTCCTTCAAATCAACATCCGGAAGATACAAATTCGGATTCTATGAGAAATTTGGAATATCCGTTAGACTGGGAATATATTTTTAACTATATCGGATTCCCTGCATTTTTCAAACCCTTTGCCGGTGGTGGATGGAAAAATGTTTATAATCCACAGAACCAAGAAGAATTTTTTAAGTTCTACAATGAAACGGGAACCTTGGTTATGATGTTGCAAGAACAAATAGATTTTACAGATTACTTTAGATGCTATTGTATAGATAGGCGAGATGTAAGAATTATGCAATATGATCCTAAGCAGCCACACCATTTACGCTATGTTCAAAATCCAAAACCAATAGCAAAAAAACTTTTAAATAGAATAAAGAAAGATGTTCTTAAAATAAATAATGCTCTGGGATATGATTTTAACACAGTAGAGTTTGCAGTTAAAAATGGAATTCCTTATGCAATTGATTTTGGTAATCCGGCTCCTGATGCCGATATCAACTCGGTTGGACAAGAAAATTTTGAGTGGGTTGTAGAAGCTGCTGCTAATATGGCAATTAGGAGGGCAAAGCAACATAAGAAAGGTGTTAACAATTTAACTTGGGGTGATTTTATAAATTCATTTACTAATGATATAAAATTAAAATCTAATTCTAAAATAAATATGTGAGTTAATCATGGCTTCCAATAAAATGTTTTCTCTTGGAATTGAAGAAGAATTTCAAATTATTGATCCCAACACAAGAGAACTTATTTCAAGAGTTGAGCAAATTCTTAAAGGCGGAAAAATAATTCTTAAAGAACAGATTAAAGCAGAACTTCATCAATCTGTTGTAGAAACCGGCTCTAAAGTTTGCAGCAATATAAAGGAAGCAAGAGAAGAAGTTATTAGTCTAAGATCCAGCTTGGCTGAATTAGCAGAAAAAGAAGGATTAAAGATAGCAGCTTCCGGTACGCATCCTTTTTCCAGATGGGAAGAGCAAAAGATTACAGAGCATCCTCGCTATAAAGAAGTTGTTAAAGGAATGCAGCAAGTTGCACGCGCAAATTTAATTTTCGGACTTCATGTTCATGTTGGTATTGATGACAAAGAACTTGCTATTCATATTATGAATGCGGCTAGATATTTTTTACCTCATATATTTGCTCTCTCAACTAATTCACCATTTTGGAGAGGACGTAATACCGGACTAAAATCATATCGTGCAAAAATATTCGATCGTTTTCCCAGAACCGGAATCCCTGATTATTTTACAAGTCATGGAGAGTTTCAATCTTATGTTAACATGTTAATTAAAACCGGATGCATTGAAGATGCCACAAAAATTTGGTGGGATATAAGACCTCATCCCAAATATCCTACTTTGGAATTTAGAATTTGTGATATTCCCATGACAGTTGATGAAACAATTGCTATTGCCGCACTTATTCAAGGTATTGTTGCTAAACTTTACAAACTTATAAGTAAAAATCTTGGATTTAGATTGTACAGAAGACTTTATTTAAATGAAAACAAATGGCGTGCAAGTCGTTACGGAATAGAAGGGAAGTTGATTGATTTTGGAAAGAAAGAAGAAGTTGATACTCCTAAATTAATAATGGAACTGATTGATTTTATTGAAGAAGTAATTGAAGAGCTTGGTATAGAAGATGAAATAAATTATATAAAAGATGTTATTCTAAAGAAGGGAACCGGTGCAGATAGGCAACTTAAAGTTTGGAACGAAACAGCCAATCTTAATAGTGTTGTGGATTATATAATAACAGAAACTTACAAAAATTTAAATGTTTAAAAAAAGAATGAATACGGAAATTTATGAATACAGAAATTAGGGAAAAGTACAACAGACTTTTTAAAGAAAAAAATTATAAAGAATTTTTAGAGGATATACAAAAAGAAACTAACAACAGATTAGATTTTACAATTAGCGAAACTCCTTTATTTTTAACCAAAGAATTAACCGGCGAATTGGTTAAAGCATCAGAAAAAATCTTATCCGAAATTAGAAAAGATAGTTTCCTAAAAAATTCGAATAATGCGATACCAGAAAATCTTGTTGTTGCCAATGAAGATGAACATCCGGTTTTTCTTCAAATAGATTTTGGAATTGCTAAAACAGAAGATGGAAAATTTCTACCGCAGTTAATTGAACTGCAAGGATTCCCTTCCATATATGCGTATCAAGCTTTTCTTGAAAAGAAAATTCGTGAACATTTTTTTATTCCTGAAAATTTTACGGCATACTATAATAATCTTAACTTTGAAAGTTATTTGAATTTATTCAAAAAAACATTGCTCGGAAATTCCGCTCCGGAAAATGTAATACTTTTAGAAATTGAACCCGAAAAGCAAAAAACAAGAATAGATTTTTTTCTTACCGAAAAATACACCGGAGTAAAACCGGTTTGCATTACCGATATTATTAAACATGGTAGAAAATTATATTATAAAAATAACGGGAAAGAAATTCCGATAGATAGAATTTATAATAGAGTTATTTTTGACGAACTTATAAAAAAAGAAATAGAAATTCCTTATAATATAAAAGATGATTTGGATGTTACTTGGGTTGGGCATCCAAATTGGTTTTACAAAATAAGCAAATATTCTCTTCCGAAAATTAAAAGTAAGTATAGTCCCGAATGTTATTATTTATCTGACCTTGAGAAATATCCTGATGATTTGGAAAATTATGTTTTAAAACCATTATTCTCATTTGCCGGCTCCGGTGTTGTTATTGATATAACAAAAGATACTCTTGATAAAATTAAAGATAAGGAAAACTTCATATTGCAAAAAAAAGTTGATTATGTTCCATTAATTAAAACTCCAAATGGTTTTGCAAAAGCGGAAATTAGAATGATGTATATTTGGAATGACGAACCTGTACTTGTAAATAATTTACTTAGAACCAGCAAAGGTAAAATGATGGGTGTAGATTTCAACAAAAATCAAACATGGATTGGTTCCAATACTGTTTTTCATCCTAAAGTATAACGTAAGACGAAAGACGTTAGATGCAAGACGTAAAATAATAATATAAATGTTCTTGAAAAAATTGGGCAAACGGAAGGTTCGACGATGCAAGAACTGATTGTAGAGGCGATTCTCCCGAATCGCTATTTAAAAAATGGTTTAAAGAATTCTTTATAGTTAATTATTTTCAATTGTAGAATCCAATTATAAAAGTATGGCTTACATGG
>Ga0256841_1002400_pt1 | contig 14970 bp, 11 predicted proteins | sample 356308metaG_FD_185971 | JGI IMG/M metagenome (GOLD analysis project Ga0256841, IMG submission 185971) | Hydrothermal vent microbial communities from Mid Atlantic Ridge, Atlantic Ocean - 356-308 | ecosystem: Environmental > Aquatic > Marine > Hydrothermal vents | place: Atlantic Ocean: Mid...
CCACGATCCCCGGATTCCGGCAGCGCGGCTGGTTCAACCCCCCGATGGCAAACCAACGCTGGAACCCGTGCCCGTGGACTATACATAAGCGCGGTTACTGGCGTTCCTCCCATTCCTGAATCACGGTGATCACGAACTCACGCACGGCTTCGTCCGGGATGTCGCCCACCGTCTCATGGAACACGCCGTCAACCTCGATGCGCACGCTGCCATCTGCTGCCGGACGCACGTGAATACTGCGATTCTGGTGCTCCGGGGTCAGGGCAATCCGGTATTGCAGGTAGGCTTCGATCTGGCCTGCAATGCCGGGCGGCTGGTCTTCTATTTCCTCACCTCTGGCTGGTGCTTTGCCGCCGCGCTTGATCGCTTTCTTGACATTGTCAAAGAATGATCCGAGCGGCTCTACCTCGGAGACGGCGGCGCTTGCTGCGCTGACCGATGGCGGCGCGAGCGGCTGCACGGGCGCAGGGCCGGGCGGCGGGGATGATTCCGCTGGTATGGTGTCCTCTGCTGCCGGTGGTGGTGCAGCTTCAGGTGGCGCTGTCTCCGATTCTTCTGGCACAGCCATTGCTGCCGGTCGTGGGGCCGTTGGTGAGGAGGATGTTTGCCGGGTGTCCTGCCTGGCAAGCTGGGCGAGTTCGCGCAGCACGGCCAGAAAGCGGCGTTCCTGCCCCGCGGCGCGGATCGCATCGAGGCTGCGGTAGTATTCCCCGCCGACCTGGATCACCAGCGAGCCATCCACCACGTCACGCCAGACGCGCAGTACTTCCACTGTGTCGGGGGGGCCTTCAGCCGCTGCTGACGATGGCTGTGCTGATGGTGTTGGAGCACCCTGCTTGAGCGCCTCTTTTTCTTCCTCGCTGTAGAAGAAGAAATTCCAGACGGCCTGGCGGATGTCCTTCCATACCTTGCCGGGCGAGCTTCCCCTGCTTTCATCTTCCGCTGCTGCTGCCTCAACCGGCGCTGGGGCAGGCTTTGATCGATTCTGACCGCTGGCACGCCGCCAGATGATCACGCCCCAGAAGATGATCAGCAGAACGCCGGAACCGCACGTCATCAGCAGCAATTGTGCCGGGATTTGTCGCAGAAAATCTTCCAGACCCATGATTGTTTGACCTGTACTCCCTGACTGTTGTTGTATGCATTGTCTACAGGATCACCTTGTCTGGCAAGTGGGGCAGAAGTGCGTCCCACGCCCGCCGACGACGATACGGCGCACGGGCGTGCCACAGACCGGGCAGGGCGCGTCTGTCCGCCCGTAAACGCGGAAGTGCTCCTGCGATTCGCCTTTGCTGCCGTCCGGCTTACGATACCAGTTGATGCTGGCCCCTTCGTACTGGATGCCCTGCCGGAGGACGGCACGGATGCTTTCGTACAGCCGGGCCTGTTCATCTTCGGTGAGACTGTCGGCGGTGCGCAGCGGATGGAGACCCGCGCGGTGCAGCGCCTCATCGGCGTAGATGTTGCCGATTCCGGCGATGAAACGCTGGTTCAGCAGCAGCGGTTTGAGCGTACCTTTGCGCCGTGCGATTTGTCTCTGGAAAGCATCCAGCGTGAACGAATCGTCCAGAGGCTCCGGCCCCAGTTTACCGATGATCCAGTCTGGCTCCGGAGTCAGGTAGACCCGCCCAAACTTGCGCGGGTCGGAGAAGCGCAGTTGGTGCCCGTTGTCTAGCTGAAAGCGAAAGTGCACCCAGCGATCGGCTTCATGGCGGGCAGTATCCGGCACGACATACAGCCGCCCGGTCATCTTCAGGTGGATGATCAGCACACTGTCGGTCAGATCGCAGAGGATGTACTTACCGCGCCGTCGGATGCCGAGGACGGTCTGGCCCGGAAGTTGTGTGCGGAATTCGTTCGGCGTGGGGAAGGCAAGACTGCCGGGCCAGTCCAGCCACACATCGATAAAGGTGCGGCCTTTTAGCGGCCCGCGCAGCCCGCGTACAACGGTTTCAACTTCTGGCAGTTCTGGCATGGTGGCTCCGGGAAGTAGATACTGTGCGGACGGGACGGCGGTGTACGTGCAGCTCATCGCTTGTTGCGTGATGATGGGCATCAAACCTTAAAAACCCGGCGAGCAGACGCGAGGGTGGATGTGCTGTGCTATAATCACTGTCACCCATGTTTGTGTCGTGAATTTCCCGCCCCTGTACAGCTAAAGTGAAATCATCGGTTTGCTGATGAGCAACAAAAAACAATTTGTCCATCTTCATGTTCACACTGAATATTCCCTTCTGGATGGCCTGAGTAAAATTGATCGTATCGTCAATCGGGCGAAGGAATTGGATATGCCCGCGCTGGCGATCACCGATCACGGCGCGATGTTCGGCGTGATCGAATTTTACCGCGCGGCGCGGAAAGCGGGAATCAAGCCGATTATCGGCATGGAGGCCTATCTCGCCCGGCGGGGCATGGAAGACCGCGACCCCCAGCTTGACAACCGCCCCTACCATCTGCTGCTGCTGGCGAAGAATCAAACCGGCTACAAGAATCTGCTCAAGCTGGCCAGTGAGGCGCAGCTTCGCGGGTACTACTACCGCCCCCGGATTGATAAAGAACTGCTGGAGCAGTACGCCGAAGGGTTGATCGCCACCAGCGGCTGCCTGGCGGCGGAAATTCCGCGTGCGCTGGAGCAGGGCACAGATGAACGTGAACTGCGCCAGTTGATCGGGTGGTATCAGGATGTGTTCGGGCCGGAGAATTTCTATCTGGAGCTTCAGCAGCACGACATCCCGCAGCTCGAAACGCTCAATAAGTGGCTGGTCGAAAACAGCCGCTACGCAAAAGTGCCGCTGGTGGCGACGAATGACGTGCACTACATCATGGCGGAGGATTTCGACCCGCATGATACGCTGCTGTGCATCCAGACCGGCAGTGTCAAGAATGACCCCGACCGGATGCGCATGACCGATCCCAGCTATCACCTCCGCTCTCCGCGGGAGATGTGGGAGCTGTTCGCTGATGTGCCGGAAGCGCTGACCAATTCACTCAAGATCGCCGAAATGTGCGCGGTTGATCTTGAGGCGAAGGGCTATCACCTGCCGGTTTTCCCGGTGCCGGAAGGTTATACCGCGCAGACGTATCTGCGCTACCTGTGCGAAAAAGGGCTTGAGTGGCGCTACGGAGAGCGTGCCCGTGATCCGGAGATCGTCCGACGGCTGGACTACGAGCTGGACATCATCCATGACATGGGCTTTGATACATATTTCCTCATTGTATGGGATCTGTGCGAGTTTGCCCGCCATGCGGATATCTGGTGGAATGTGCGCGGCAGCGGCGCTGGCAGTGTGGCGGCCTACAGCCTGGGAATTACCAATATTGACCCGCTGCAGAACAAGCTGATTTTTGAGCGATTCTTGAATCCGGGTCGGGTTTCCATGCCCGATATTGATCTGGATTACCCCGATGACCGCCGCGCTGAAATGATCGAATATGCGACGCAGAAGTACGGCGAGGACAAAGTCGCGGCCATCATTACTTTTGGGACGATGGGTTCGAAGGCGGCTATCCGTGACGTGGGTCGGGCGCTGGATATGCCCCTGACCGAGGTGGATAGGATCGCCCGGATGCTGCCCAGCGGGGCAAAGCCGGTCAAGTTCAAAGATGCGCTCGGTGATGAACCGGGCAGGGCCGTGCCGGAACTTAAGGAAGTTTACAAGGCCGACCCTAACGCCCGGCGTTTGATTGATACGGCACGCAGTCTGGAAGGTGTGGTGCGGCATGCCAGCACGCATGCCGCAGGCGTGATCATTGCCGACAAGCCGCTGACGGAATACATCCCGCTGCACCGGCCTACCAAAGGTGAAGGTGGCAAGAACAGTGTGCCGGTCAAGCAGGTAACCCAGTTCGACATGGAAACCAGCGAGTCGCTTGGCCTGCTGAAGGTGGATTTCCTGGGTCTGTCCACGCTGACGATCATGCGCAAAGCCTGCGAACTGATCGAGCAGTACCATGGCGTGCACTACACGATGGATAACATCCCCTATCGCCCTGATCCGGATGATCCGGAAATCACGCGCATGGTCAAGGAAACCTTCGATCTTATCGGGCGGGGAGAGACCATTGGCGTCTTCCAGATTGAAAGCGCCGGGATGCGCAAGATGCTCACCGAAATGCGCCCGCGAACGTTTGAGCATATTGTTGCGGCGATTTCGCTTTACCGGCCCGGCCCGATGGACTACATCCCCACCTACACCCGGCGGATGCATGGTGAAGAAAAGGTCGAGTATAAACACCCCAAGCTGGTTTCCATCCTGGAAGAGACCTATGGCATTATCGTCTACCAGGAGCAGATCATGCAGATCGCGGCGGAGCTGTTCGGCTATTCGCTGGGCGATGCTGACCTCATGCGCCGCGCCGTTGCCAAGAAGAAGAAGGAAAAGCTGCTGGAGCATCGGTCGCTCTTCATTGAGCGCGGGCCGGATCATGGCGTCTCGCCGGAGGCGGCCAGAGCGATCTTTGACGACATTGAGGAATTCGCCCGTTATGGCTTCAACAAGTGCCTGGTGGGCAGTACAGAGGTGGTTGATGCGCAGACCGGGCGGCTGGTGCGCATTGGCGATCTGGCGAATGGCACGCAGTCAATCGAGCACACGCTGACCTGTGACACTGAACGTTTGCACCTTGAGGTCGGGGTGGTCACCTATGTTCACGAGAACGGCGTCAAGCCGGTTTACTGCCTGACGACACGGCTTGGGCGGCAGATCACGGCGACGGCCAATCATCCGTTTTATACCTTTGATGGCTGGCGACTGCTTGGAGAACTCAGTCCCGGCGATCAGATTGCCGTGCCGCGCCGGATACCTGTTGAGGGTAGAGTCGAATGGCCCGACCATGAGGTGATTGTGCTGGGGCATCTCCTGGCGGAAGGTAATCTGTGCCATCCACACGGCGTGTATTATTACACGACCGATGATGCACAACTGGTAGACTACGTGGCCAATGTGGAGCGGTTTGAGAATACTGCCGCCACTGTTCGCCGTCATAAAGGAACCTATTCTGTTTACAGCCGTCGTCTGAATCGCAGGGTTGAACCCGGTGTTGTGGCGTGGATCAAGCATCTTGGGCTGTGGGGCAAAGATTCACATACCAAATTTATCCCCGATGATGTTTTCACGCTGACCAATCGCCAGATCGCACTGCTGATTGCCCGGATGTGGGAGGGCGATGGGCATATCAGCGAGCAAAGCCGGAGTCTGTTTTACGCTACGGCGTCGGAGCGGATGGCACGCCAGCTTCAGCATCTTTTGCTCCGGCTGGGCATCATCAGCAAACTGCGTCGTGTGACATTCCCCTATCGTGAGGGCCGGGCTGGATACCAGCTTTTCGTTACCGGTTATGAGCGCATCAGGGCATTTCTGGAATCTGTTGGCGTGCATTTCGTCAGTGCCGGGCGGCAAGAGGCGCTGGCACGGATCGTTGCTGAGCCGCCTGCGTCTTTCAGTACGAAGGATGTGATACCGCTGGATGTCAGGCATATTGTTCGCCGGGAAAAGGCTGCACACAGGCTGGCCTGGCCCGAAATTGGTGAGCAGGCAGGTGTGGCTGTCCGCGAATTCTATCCAATGCCAGCAAATACGAAGTCGGGGTTTACCCGCCCGGTGATTGGGCGGCTGGCAGATTTCTTCGATTCGGATGCTCTGCGGGTTTATGCTGAAAGCGACGTTTACTGGGACTGCGTGGTTTCTGTTGAGTACATTGGTGAGCAGGCGACGTATGACCTGACGGTGGCGGATACGCATAACTTTGTCGCCAATGATTTCATCGTGCATAACTCGCATGCCGCCGACTATGCCGTCATCACCTGCCAGACCGCATTCCTCAAGGCGCATTATCCAGTCGAATATATGACCGCGCTGCTGTCCGTCCATCGGGATGACACGGCCAAAGTTTCCCATTTCACCGCTGAATGCCGTCGTATGGGCATCCCCATCTTGCCGCCGGATGTGAACAAGAGCGGCCTGGACTTCACCATTGAAGAGACGGGCGATGGCGTGCGCGGCATTCGCTATGGGTTGGCGGCGATTAAGAATGTGGGCGTGGGGCCGCTGGAGCATATCATCGAGCAGCGCGAGGCGGGAGGGCCTTTCTCGGACCTGGCAGACTTCTGCCAGCGTGTGGATTTGCGTATTGTGCAGAAGCGTGCCCTCGACAGCCTGATCCGCGTTGGCGCACTGCGAGACTTTGGCACACGCCCCCAACTGCTGGCTGCCATTGATCGTATGATCAGTTACAGTGCGGAGCAGCACCGCGCCCGCGATGTGGGACAGCTCAGCCTGTTCGGCGGGCAGGCGGAAGCCGTCTTTGATCCGGTTGAAAACCTGCTGAGCAACCTGCCGGATATTCCGGAGGCCGACGAGCGCGAAATGTTGAGCTGGGAGCGTGAGTTGGTCGGCCTGTATGTAACCAGCCACCCGCTTGATTCGGTGATGAACTACATTCAGAGTCCGTACAGCAACGTCAGCCTGAGCCAGGAAATCAAGGATGAGGCGGACGCGCTGCACGGGCAGTCGGTGGTGGTGGTCGGGCTGGTGGAAGCTGTGCGGCCGCTGGTCACCAAGCGCGGCGACATGATGGGTATTGTCACGTTGGAAGACCTGCAGGGCCAGATCGAAGCTGTGTTGTTTCCCCGCACCTGGAAGCGCTTTGGCGAAAAGATGCAGTTGGAGGCCGTGGTTCGGGTGCAGGGCAAGGTGGATGCCAGCCGCGGAGATGCCCAGATCATCGTCGATGCTGTGACAACGGACTTCAGCGTCGTCGAAGAGGATGGCCCGCCAGCACCGGTGAATCTGGAGCTTCCGGCCTGGATGGAGGAACATGCCGCTGTTGAGGAGAGCGGGCCCACGGCAGTCGATCTGGAAGAAGACGAAGCGGATACATTTACCGGGGAACCGCCGGATATGGCGGCTCCGGGCGCGTCGGAGCCACCGCGTCCCGCGTATGTGGCCCCGGCAACGGCTGGCGCGGTAAAATCCGCCCCTGATCTGGTGGCGCAGCTCACCGATTCGGCGCGTGCACGTGAGGGGGGTGTCCCTGCCTGGGCGGAGGAGACAGAACTCCCTTCCTATAAACCGATCTCGGCCCCGGAGACTCACGGGCTGGTCGTGGTGCGCTTTGCTCGTTCGGAGAACCCGGATCGTGACCGCCGCCGTCTGCGGCGCATTCATGGGCTGCTGGTATCCTATCCGGGCGATGATCACTTTCGCATTGTGCTGTGCGGGGAGGAGCAGGACATCAATATGGACTTCCCCAATCACACGACCGGCTACAGCGATGGGCTTGCCGCTGAACTGCGGGCGCTGCCCGGTGTGCTGGACGTGATCTGGAAGTCAGACGTCGTTTGAAGTCACAGCGTTTTTTGTTTTTACTGCCGTGCGCGTTTTCCCTGAGTGAGTACAATGGGGGTGCACGGTTGTATTTTATAAACCACAGGAGATATTTTCGATGGAATACGAGATCAAAGGTACCGTAATGCCCGCGTTGGAGGTTACGCTTCAGCAGGGCGAGTCGATATATACCGAATCGGGTGGTATGGCCTGGATGAGCGATGGCATCAATATGCAGACAAGCGGTCGGGGCGGAGTCGGTAAGATGCTGGGGCGTGCGCTGGCTGGCGAATCGCTTTTTCTGACAACGTACACCTGCGAAGCGCCGCAGGCCACGATCGTGTTCACGCCGGAAGCGCCGGGTCACATCATTCCCGTGCCCCTGCAGGCGGGTTATTCGATCATTGCGCAAAAAGATGCTTTCATGTGCGCCGAGGATTCGGTGGAACTGGCAATGCACTTCCGCAAGCGGTTGGGAGCCGGATTGTTCGGCGGCGAAGGTTTTATCCTGCAGAAGCTCACCGGGCCGGGACTGGCCTTCGTGGAGATCGCGGGCGAGGTACGGCAGTATCAACTGACAGCCGGGCAGACGATCAAGGTTGATCCCGGTCACATTGCCATGTACGAGCCGACGGTGAACTACGATATTCAGATGGTCAAGGGCGTGGCCAACATGTTTTTTGGTGGGGAGGGACTCTTCCTGGCGACTCTGACCGGGCCGGGCCGGGTGTGGCTGCAAACCATGCCGCTGTCCAATCTGGCGGGAGCCATCCGTCGGTATATTCCCAGCAAGTAGTGTAAGGACTCACCCTCTTGGAATGCAATCACGCGCCGGGCAGCAGCTACCGGCGCGTGCGCTGTTTCTGGCGGCGGGCAGGCCTGCGCGGCGGCCCGTCGTAATTGCGAACGTAGAGATCGCCCAACTGCCTGGACATCCATGTCTGGTAAGTTGTGTTACTCACATCGAAGATCAGGCTGGAACGCTGGTTGCACTGCTTGCAGGCACAGACCAGCTCATTTAAGCCCTGGCTGGCGCGGTTGATCTGGGCGACGAGCAGCAGTTCCCCACCGCAGTCAGGACAGACGGCGTGCTCCACATATTCAAACTGGCAGGCAATATCCTGGGCGATGATGTAGCCTTCTTCCGTCAGGGCGTAGAGGTCATCGGTGCGTTCGGGGTTGAACGTCGGGTCGTTATGGTCTTCATCCTGGTGGCTAAAAATGCGGCGTAGAAAATTCATCGTTATCGTTCTCTCCAGGGTTGGTATTTCCTGGACATGAGGAACGGGCCGGATCGGATTACCCGTGTTCCTGTGTCACAGCGGCGAGGCGAGCCTGCAATATCCGAATTAAATCATTGACCGGCACGCGCAGATTGATGCCGCGCTGTCCTGCGCTCACGAGAATGGAGTCGTGTGCCCGAGCGCTGGAATCCAGCACGACGTCCCACTGCTTCTGTGTCAGAGCGAGCGCGCCGATGCCGCCGACTTTCAGACCTGTCAGCTTCTCCGCCTCATCGTGAGAGGCCATTGCCAGCTTTTTCTCCCCCACGACTTTCGCCAGCGCTTTGAGGTCAAGCGTTGCCGGGGCAGGAATCATAACCAGCAGCGGCTTTCCCTGTGAGCGTTTGACGACCAGCGTCTTGTACACGATCTCCGGCGGGACACCGGCTGCCTCGGCCACGCCTGCCGCGCTGTGAATTTCCGGGGAGAAGCGGACAATGCTGTAGGGAATGCCACGCTGTTCCAGCAGGCGCATTGAATTCAGTTTTTTGGGCCGTTTTGCCATGCGGTTGCTGCTATCCGTACCGATCTTCCATAAAAGGCGAGCCGAGATAGCCGATGGATTCGCCGTCGGGTGTATACAGGCCATCGCCGCGTACAAACCATTTGCGCTCGCCATCCATGCCGTAGATGATTTCATCTTTCAGGTAGCCGGTTTGCGTGTCTTCGAGGTCATAGACCGCTTTGCCGACCAGATAGCCGATCAATTCGCCATGCTTGTCGTAAATGCCCCGCGTTTGCATGATATCCTCCCGGGATTGTGAACTGCAGGGTCAAACCGCTCAGGTTTTGGTGAAGACAAGTACAGCTTGCTTCCAGTATACGCATGTGGCGGCCTATTTGTAAATGGCCTTTTGCAGCCGATCCATCAGACCGGGCGTCAGGGCTGCGCCGAGAATGAACACGCGATCTATGAGCCGCAGCACGACGGTCCGCTTTCTCCGCCTGGAAGCCCACACGATGCGCCGCGCCACGGTTTCCGCCTGCATGGTCGGGAGTTTACCGGCAACACGGCCCGGCCTGCCCAGCCTGGCCTGCGCAAATTCGCTGTGGGTCTGCCCGACGAGGAATGTTGTCACCCAGATGTTGTCATCGATCAATTCATAGCGCAGGGCGCGGGCCAGGCCGTTGACGAAGCTCTTGCTTGCGCCGTAGACAGCGGCGTAGGGCGCAGGTGCGGCGGCGCTGATGGAGGAAATCAGGATCACATGCCCGCCGCGGCCTCCTGACCGGATGGCAGGCACTGCTGCACGGATGCTGTGCAGCACGCCATCTATATTGGTGCGCAGCACGGTTTCCAGGTCGGCCCAGTCGGCATCCACAACTGCACCCCGGTGACCGACGCCCGCATTGGCGACCAGCACGTCCAGCCGCCCCCATCGCGCCATGACTGCCGCCACAGCCTGCTGCATCTCCCCTGCGCGGGTGACATCGGCGGCGATTGGCATGATCTCGCCCTCGGCATCTGCGGCTTCTGCCTGAAGTGCCTCCAGTCGTTCTGCGCGGCGGGCGATGGCGGCCACATGTGCGCCCTGCCTGGCGAACGCCAGCGCGGTGGCTCGCCCAATGCCGGCTGATGCGCCGGTGATCATAACGACCTGCTGTGCCTGCATAGTGAATGTGCTTTCTACACCTGTGCCATCATTCAAACCAGATCGGATTCGACCATGCCCGACCGCCGCAGGAATCCCGCACCGTGACACGGCAGTAAGGGCTGTCGAAGTTATCCAGGGGCAGTTCGGCCTCTGTGATGCCGTTGCCGTACACGCTGGCAGCATGGTAGGTGCTGCCAGTGACAAAGACGCGGCTGGCGGGAGAACAGCGGACAAGGACTCGCCTGCCCGGCTCGACCTGAATATCGTAGATTTCCGGCCCGGTGCTGGAATAATAGGCACCGGCCTTCAGCGCGGCGAGCAAAGCCTCTGGAGTCAGCATTTCGCTTTTCACCTGCACCCAACCGCGTGCCACGTCGTAGCGCTCCGGCCTGCAGTGTGCGTCGTCGGTGGCGCAGGCGAAGTAATGGTGGCCGCGCATCAGCATCAAGTCCATCATGTACCAGCTATCTGCCCGGTCGTTGTGATCGTCGGAAGTGCCATTGTAGACCTCGATGGCATCCACCGGGCCGAGTGAGGTGATGTCTGCCTCGGTGAGCATATACCAGGCCGGGTGCGCGACGGCAACATAGGCTCCGGCAGCCAGTGCCCGTTCTGCCAGAGCCGGGCCGTTTTCGTCCGGCGGCGTCGGTGCGAAGTCCGGCGGCAGACCAACGGCCAGAATATGCCAGAGATTGCCCAGTTCGGTGGTTCCGGTGTGCAGCTCTGCGCCGAGCAGCGTGGTGAAGTCGTCAGAATGCAGGCGGCGTGTGTCTACGATTGGGAAGTCATACTGTTTCAGAAAGTGGTCAGTGATGGCGATAAAGTCGTAGCCGATGCTGCGGTAGAGTTCGCACACGGCTTCGGGGGAGAGCTGTCCGTCGGAGCGTGTGGAATGCGTGTGCAGGTTGCCGCGCCAGAAGCGGCCAGGCCTGCCAAATGGTAGATGTTTCATCCGGTTGTCCTGTTGAGAGCGGATTCAGATAAAGGTTGGTTCCTCATAAGTGCCGAAAACTTCGCGGAAAACATCCGTGATCTCGCCCAATGTGGCCCCGGCATTGGCTGCCGCGATCAGGCAGGGCATGGTGTTTTCAGTCCCTTCGGCGGCCTTGCGCAGATCGTCCAGCGCCCGCCGCATGGCATCGTTATCCCGCTCGCGGCGGAGCTGTTCCAGGCGGGCCACCTGCCGCTCATAGCCGTGCGGATCCATCTCCAGCAGCGGAATGCGAAGAGGCTCATCGTCGGCATAGGCGTTGACCCCCACAATCGTGCGCTGATGCGAATCGATCTCGCGCTGGTAGCGGAAGGCAGAGTCGGCGATCTCCTGCTGGAAGAATCCGGCCTCGATGGCGGGCAGCACGCCGCCAAAATCCTCAATGCGCCGGAAGTAGTCATAGGCTTCTTCTTCCATCTCATCGGTCAGCTTTTCCACGAAAAAGCTCCCGCCGAGCGGATCGACGGTGTTGGTCACGCCGGACTCATGGGCGATGATCTGCTGGGTGCGCAGGGCAATGGTCACGGCATGTTCAGAGGGTAGGGCCAGCGCCTCGTCCATGCTGTTGGTGTGCAGGCTCTGCGCGCCGCCGAGGACAGCGGCCAGCGCCTGAATCGCCACGCGCACAACGTTGTTTTCCGGCTGCTGGGCGGTCAGGCTGGCCCCTGCCGTTTGTGTGTGGAAGCGCATCCACCATGAGCGCGGATTCTTTGCGCCGAACGTCTCCCGCATTTCCCGCGCCCAGATGCGCCGCGCTGCACGCATCTTGGCGATTTCCTCGAAGAAGTCGTTATGCACGTTGAAGAAGAAGCTCAGCCGGGGCGCGAAGTCATCCACATTCAGCCCGCGCCGGATCGCCCAGCGTACGTATTCCATCCCATCGGCCAGCGTGAAGGCCAGCTCCTGGGCAGCGGTGCTGCCTGCCTCACGGATGTGATAGCCGCTGATGCTGATCGTATTCCACTGCGGCATCTCCCGTGTGCCGAATTCGATGGTGTCCACCACCAGCCGCATGGAAGGCTCCGGCGGGAAGATATACTCTTTCTGGGCGATATATTCTTTGAGGATATCGTTCTGAATCGTGCCACGCAGGCCGGCCCGTGAGAAGCCCTGCTTTTCGGCGGCAGCGATGTAAAACGCCCAGATCGCGGCAGCAGGCCCGTTGATCGTCATGCTGGTGGAGACTTCCCCCATAGGGATACCGTCGAAAAGCAGCTCCATATCGCGCAGTGAAGAGACGGCCACGCCGCATTTGCCAAATTCACCGAGCGCTTCCGGTGCGTCGGTGTCATAGCCCATCAGGGTGGGGAGATCAAAGGCAACCGACAGGCCGCTGTTGCCCTGCTCCAGCAGATATTTATAGCGGGCATTGGTCTCTTCTGCTGTGCCGAAGCCGGCAAACATGCGCATGGTCCACAGCCGTCCACGGTGTCCGGTGGCGTGAATGCCGCGCGTGAAGGGGTATTCGCCGGGAAACCCCAGGTCTTTCGTGTAGTCCATGTCGGCAATGTCCAGCGGTGTATACAGCCGGTTGATGGGTTTGCTGGACGTGGTAATGAACCGCTCCTGTCTTTCCGGGCGGCGGCTGAGCGTTTGCTGCAATGTGGTTTCTTCCCACCGATCGCGTGCGGCGGCGAGTGCTTCCAGCTTTTTCCTGTCAAACATAAGACACTCCGTGCAATCCAGTGGCAGATGTGGGGTTGATCTGCCTGCATTATAGCACGGCTGTTACAGGAGAGATGGCATCTGCTTACCGGGGTTGTTCGTATAGTTCGACCAGTACCCCGCCTGTGCTGCGTGGATGGATGAAAGCGTAGCGTATCCCGTCTTCGCGTGTGCGCGGCGTTTCATTGATCAGCTCGATGTCATAGGCCGCCAGCCGGGCCATTGCTGCCTCGATGTCGTCCACATCAATGCAGAGATGGTGCATGCCCGGCCCACGGCGGGCCAGATATCTGGCGATGCCGCTGTCGTCATCGGTTGGTTCCAGCAGCTCGATCTCGCCTTCCCCCAGCGGCAGGAAAGCAATGCGCACTGCTTCAGCCGGGTTATCTTCGGTGCGCTGGAGCTTCAGGCCCAGGGCATCCCGCCAGAATCGGAGGGCAGATTCCAGGTCTTCCACGACGATGGCAACATGATTGAGGGTTTCTGGTGACATGGTGGTTCCCTTATTTTGCGTATGATTTGACGCATGGTCTACTGTGCATCGTACCGTTTCCCCTGGCGGAGCACAACCTGAATCGCAGGATCGTTTATAATGCAGCTATAATAAGCAGGACATATGACGGGGTGCGAATCGGGGGTATGGCCGTATGGCAGACGTGAAACCGCTGTCATTGACGAATGAGCAAAGACAGCAGCTCAAACAGATCGCGGCCGGTGGCCGTGCCACCCTGCAGCGCCGGGCGCGGCTTGTGCTGCTGGCCGCCGATGGACAGTCAGTCGGGGATACAGCGCAGGCCGTTGGTCTGAGCGAGTCCCGTGTGCAGCACTGGCTGCGTCGTTACAGGGCCGAAGGCATGGCGATCTTCGGGGAAGGTGCAGCCGCCGCTGCAGTGCAGAAAGCGCCGCCGGAGCGCAGTTCCAAAGCGGAGAAAAAAGCGGTTACGCTGGAAGCCCTCTGCCGTCGTTACAGCGTGAATATGGCGCATGCCAACTACGTGGCCGGACTGGCACTTCGGCTGTTTGACGCGACCCGTGAACTGCATGGACTGCCCGACAAAACGCAGCGCTTACTGCGGGCCGGGGCGATCCTGCACAATATCGCCTACGGGATCGATCCGCCGCAGCATCATCTGGTGGGACGGAACATCATTCTCAAGCAGCCGATTGAAGGCTTCTCTGCTGCCGAACGGCGGATGCTGGCCTGCATGACCGCCTTTCACCGCAAGAAAGTCCGCCCGGAAAAAGAACCTGCCTTTGCCGCGCTGAAGAAGACGCGCCAGCAGCAGGTGCTCGCGCTGACGGCCCTGCTGCGTGTGGCGGATGGCCTGGATTACAGCCACACGCAGACCTGCAAGATCGCGAATATCATGGTCGGGAAAGAAGCGCTCGAAATCGCAGTCGAGGGTGAATATGCCGATCTCAATGGAGCGCGTGCGGAGAAAATGGCCGACCTGTGGGCGCAGTTGTTTGATCTGCCTGTCCGGGTTGTGTGGCGCTACCGCGCGGATATGGTGCGTGCCGATGCCATCCGTGTGCCGCTGGATGGCGCACTGACGCTGCCGGAGGCAGGACGGGTGCTGATGGGTCACTATCTCCTGCTGGTCGAACAGCACGCCGACTCGCTCCGGTCCGGTGACGGGGCGGATGTGCTTCCCTACCTTGTGCGGGATGCGGGGCGTCTGCGCGGTGTGCTTGCCATCTTCGGTGACTATTTTGACGCGGCAGTGCTGGCTCATTTCAAGAAGACCGCACGCTGGTTATACCGAAACGCCAACGAGGCACTCATGGCACGTTCCGTCGCGGACCTGATGCAGGCGCACAGCCGGAGCCTGCCAGGTGAGATAACATCCGAGCAAACCACGATGGTGCTGAAGGGCTGGCTGGCGGAAGCGGACGAAAAGTTGAAGCGGCTCCAAAAGCTGCTTGATGGCCGCCGCTACCGCCGTTTCTTGAGCGAGCTGTTGAGCTTTTCTCGCAAACCGGGGATTGGCGTCTTCCCCGGCGCACATACCCGGATTCGTATCAATACGCAGGCCGGGCTGTGGGTCTGGCAGTATTATACCGGTCTGCGTGTCTGGGAGCGCGGGGATGAAGATGTTCAGGCGCAGTGG
>Ga0256841_1002401_pt1 | contig 14964 bp, 12 predicted proteins | sample 356308metaG_FD_185971 | JGI IMG/M metagenome (GOLD analysis project Ga0256841, IMG submission 185971) | Hydrothermal vent microbial communities from Mid Atlantic Ridge, Atlantic Ocean - 356-308 | ecosystem: Environmental > Aquatic > Marine > Hydrothermal vents | place: Atlantic Ocean: Mid...
GGCATCCGAGAGCGGCGGATGGTGGAGTTCAAGGCCGCCTACACCTCCCGCTGGCCGGGGCGAGAGGCTCTCTGGCCCGAAGTGATCTTCCACGGAGAGCGGGGTACGCCGGCGGGAATGGGGCAGTTTACCCCCTACTGCGGCGGCATCGTACAGCTCCACGGTATGAGCGAGCGCATCACCCTCTATCCCGACGGCCTGGTCGCTTCGACGAGCGAGAGCAGCCAGCCCCGACTCCCCGGGCACTTTCTGGAGAAGATCGAGCGGGGCTGGCCACAGCAGGAGATGCGAGAGCGCACCCGCCGGGCGATCGAGCATCTGGCACGCTTCCTGCCGGACTTCGCCGCCGCCGAAGTGGCGGGGCCGCCGCTCTTTGGCGCCCAGCAGATCCCCGGCGAGGATCCTACGCTGCGCGTCGCCGAGGTGGCCTTCCCCGCCGAGCGTTACGCCCGCTGCGAAATCGTCAAAGTCTCCTCCGTCACCGACATGACCGCCGAGATCCTGCGGGATCTCCGGCGCCTGGGCCTGGCCCCGGACTCCGCCCTGGCGCTGCGGCAGATCCCCCGCCTTTCGCAGATCCCTGACGCCGCGATCGACCGGCGGGCCCGACGCATCGCCGCTAGCCGCGGCTATCCGGAGGAGATGGGGGAGCGCTGCGTGGCCGATGCGCTATAATAGTCCGCAAGAAGAGGGGACTGGAATGTACTTGAAAAGTCGGCTGCAGAAAGTGCAGGCTCATTACAAGGCGCTCGAAGAGTATCGCGATGCGATCGCCGAGACGGAGTTTGATTTTTCGCCGGAAGCGTTTGCCGATCTCAAGGTCGAACAAAAGGCGCTTCTTGAAGCGTATCTCAAGCGCTTTGCCTCCTTGCAGGATTATTTGGGTGCGAAAGTCTTTTCCGCTCTGCTGGATCGTGCGGGAATCTCCTATACTAAAATGAGCGAAGTTTTGAGTTTGATGGAGAAGGAAGGGATCATCGATCTGGATCGATGGATCGAATTTCGCAATGTGCGTAACGATCTGGAGCACGACTATCCCGACGAGTTGGACGACGCGCTGGAGGATCTTCGCTACTGTTTCGAACATTTCGACGACTTAGAAGAGATCGTCCGACGCGTTTATGCTTTTGCAAGGAGCTACGATGAGACTCTCCGCCTACCTTGAGTCGCTCTTTCTCGATACCGCCGCTTCGAGTTTTCCCGGTTGTGAGCTGTTGCTCTTCGGGAGCCGGACGGACGATCGAAAACGGGGCGGGGATTTCGATCTGGCGGTCAAGGGGCCTTTGAGTCATGATGCGTTCCAAAGGGGCCGCACGCGTTTTTTCAAAGAGCTGTTGATGAGAGATCTGGATCTTCCGATCGATTTGATCGCCTATGAAGAGGCCTCAGAAGCACTGAGAAAGGAGATCGATCGTCACGGGATCCTTCTCGGTAGAAAAATTCGTCAAGAGTCTTCCGATCCGCAAACGATAGGGGCGAGTCGATGATCGAGCAGCGACTGTGCGAGACTTTCGACGAGCGGCGCTATTACCTCGATCTGCGGGGGCTGGGCCTGCATGAGATCCCGCCGGAGGTGACGCGGATGGGGTGGCTGCGAAACATCGCCCTCTCGCGCAACGCCATCGCCGACCTCTCGCCCCTGGCTTCGCTCCCGCAGCTGCACAAGGTCGCCCTGACGGACAACCGCATCGAGGATCTCTCCCCACTGGCGACGCTGAGCGAGCTCAAGTACCTCTTCGCCGGAGGCAACCGCATCATAGAGCTTGCTCCCCTCGCGGGCAAAAGCCGCCTCAAAAAGCTGGTGCTCTGCCGCAACCGCATCGCCGACGTCACGCCCCTGTCCGGTCTGGAAAATCTGGTCTATCTGGACATCTCCGACAATGAGATCTCCGACTTCTCCCCGCTCTACGCCTTGCCCTCGCTGCGCTACCTGGCCCGCAGCGGCAACCCGGCCAAGACGGGGAGGATGGAGCTCAGAGAGGCGATCCCTTCGCTAGCGGTGCTGAGATAATCACCACATTTCCAAGTCTTTTAGAGATATAATCCTTCCAGATACCGTTAGTTTCAAAAAAGAAGGAATGTTCTCATGCCCAAGACGCAGCAACAACGCGCCGAGCTCCAACGCCGTATCTGGCAAATCGCCAATGAAGTGCGAGGCTCGGTGGACGGGTGGGACTTCAAACAGTATGTACTAGGGACGCTTTTTTACCGTTTCATCAGCGAAAATTTCACCGACTATATCGAGGCGGGAGATGAGAGCATCGACTATGCCACCCTCCCCGACGATGTGATTACCCCTGAGATCAAAGCCGACGCCGTCAAGACCAAAGGCTACTTCATCTACCCCTCTCAGCTTTTTAAAAATGTCGTCGAACACGCACCGAATAACCCCAACCTCAACACCGACTTAGCGCAAATCTTTGCCGACATCGAAGCCTCTGCCGTCGGCTACCCCAGCGAAGAGGATATCAAAGGGCTCTTCGCCGATTTCGACACCACTAGCAACCGACTGGGCAGTACGGTCACCGAAAAAAACCGCCGCCTCACCGCAGTACTCAAGGGGGTGGCCGAGCTTGATTTCGGTGATTTTGAGAACAGCCATATCGATCTCTTCGGTGATGCCTACGAGTTTCTCATCTCCAACTACGCCGCCAATGCAGGCAAATCGGGCGGGGAGTTTTTTACCCCGCAACATGTCTCTCGGCTGATCGCACGCTTGGCACTGCACGGCCAAGAGAAGGTCAACAAGATCTACGACCCCGCGTGCGGATCAGGATCGCTACTGCTACAAGCCAAAAAGCAGTTCGACGCACATATCATCGAAGAGGGGTTTTTCGGTCAAGAGATCAACCATACCACCTATAACCTCGCGCGGATGAATATGTTTTTGCACAATATCAACTACGACAAGTTCGATATCAAGCTCGGTGATACCCTCACCGACCCCAAGCACGACAACGACAAGCCCTTCGATGCCATCGTCTCCAATCCTCCCTACTCCATCAAGTGGATCGGCAGCGACGACCCCACCCTCATCAACGACGAGCGCTTCGCCCCCGCGGGGGTGCTACCGCCCAAGTCCAAAGCCGACTTCGCCTTCGTGCTTCATGCGCTTCATTACCTCTCTGCCAAAGGACGCGCGGCGATCGTCAGCTTTCCGGGGATCTTCTACCGCGGCGGTGCGGAAAAGAAAATCCGCCAATACCTCGTCGACAACAACTATGTCGAAACCGTCATTGCCTTGGCACCCAACCTCTTTTACGGCACCTCGATCGCCGTCAATATCTTGGTGCTCTCTAAGCATAAAAGCGACACGAAAACGCAGTTCATCGACGCGAGCAAGCTCTTTAAAAAAGCGACCAACACCAACTTGCTCGAAGAGGAGCACATCGACAAGATCATGGAGGTCTTCGCAAGCAAAGAGGAGATCGCCCACTTCGCCCACTCCGCAGAGCATCAGACTATCGCTGACAACGACTACAACCTCTCGGTCAGCGCCTATGTGGAGCCCGAAGACACCCGAGAGAAGATCAATATCAAAGCCCTCAACGCTGAGATCGCTCAAACGGTCGCCAAGATCGACCGCTTGCGATCCGAGATCGACAAGATCGTTGAGGAGATCGAAGAGATTTAAAAGTAGCACAAAGATAAAATTGGAAGTAAATATTTTGTTAGATGCCACAAAAAGCTCAATTTTATGGGGATTTAAATGAGATTCGATATAAGTAATGATCTCAAAAGGAATGAAATAAGATGCGAAATATAACGATCCCCGAACCGGCTTGGGGAAGCGATCTTGCCACGATCATTCTCGACCTTGAAAAGTTGCGAACCAAACAATTGGCCGGAGAGGTGCCTCCTTATATCTTCTTTCAGCTCAAAAACCTTTTTCAGATCCTCGAAACCATCGGGTCGGCTCGCATCGAAGGTAACAACACGACGCTTTCGGAATATCTCGAAGAGATCATAGAGGGCGAGGGCGGTGATGAGCGCAGCATGGAGATACGTAATCTCGAAAGCGCCATCGGCTACATCGAAGAGAGCATCGCTCACGGCAGTGCTATCGACCGTGCTTTTCTTTCGGATGTTCACAAGATTTTGACCCAAAACCTCACACCGCCTCCCAAGGGGGAGGGCTCACGCTACCCCGGGGAGTTGAGGAAAAACGATGTACGCATCAATCACTCCAAGCACAGGCCACCGTCACCCTTGAAGTTATCGGACGATTTCGATGCCTTTCTTGCTTTTGTCAACACGGAGCGTAAAGAGCAGTTTCAGCTATTGGCCGTGGCGATTGCTCATCATCGTTTCGAATATATACATCCTTTTGACAACGCCAACGGCAGGATGGGCCGACTGCTGACCTATGCGCTGCTGATCAAACTGGGATTTCAGGTAAGCAACGGGCGCATTATCAATCCTTCATCGGTCTTTTATACCGATAGAGATCGTTACTATCGTATGCTCTCCAGGGCCGATAGTCTCGAAAAGGACGATCTTTTGGCGTGGTGTGAATATTTTTTGGGCGGCTTGAAGAACGAGCTGGAAAAAATCGATTCGCTTTTGAGCTTGGAATATGTCCAAAAAAGCCTCCTGGAGCCGATGCTTCTGCTTGCCAAAGAGCGTACTTATATCAGCCCCCTGGAATATAAAATCTTGCGCTATCTTGTCGGGAAAAAAGAGATGTCGCTCAAATCGACGGAGCTGGATGCCTTCGGCATCAAAACGCCGCAGAAGAAATCCTACACCATTGCCAAGCTTAAAGAGAAGCGAATGCTCCGCCCCATTAAAGAGGGTGGCCGCATCTATACGATCACCTTCGAAAACAGCCACCTGCTCCGAGCTATGATGGAGATCCTCGATCGCAACGGATTTGTCGCGGAGTTTTTGAAATGACGCGCAGTATTAAAGAGCTTTTGAGCGGCGTGGAGGTTGAGTGGAGGAAATTGGGGGATGTGGCAGAGATTAAAAGAGGGAAAAGAGTTGTCAAAAGTCAATTAAAAAATTCAGAAAAATATCCAGTATATCAAAATAGTATGACACCACTTGGTTATTATCACGAGTATAATGTACAAGCCGATACAACCTTTGTTATTAGTGCCGGTGCAGCAGGTGAAATTGGGTACAGCGATATTGATTTTTGGGCGGCAGATGATGTTTACTTTTTTCTAACACCAAACGGAATAATAAATAAATTTATATACTATTTTCTATTGACACGACATCATAAAATTACTTCACAGGTTCGTAGAGCGAGCGTTCCTCGTTTGTCTAAAAAAGTTATTGAAAAACTTCAAATCCCCATCCCACCCCTTGATATCCAAAAAGAGATCGTCCGTATCCTCGACGCGTTCACAGAGCTTACCACAGAGCTTACCACAGAGCTTACCACAGAGCTTACAGCACGCAAAAAGCAGTACGCCTACTACCGCGACCGACTGCTTGCCTTTGACGAGGGAGAGGTTGAGTGGAGGAAGTTGGGGGATGAGGAGTATGTTGCAATTGAAAATAATAAGAGGAAACCTGTAAAAGCTTCATTGAGAAATCCTGGAAATATCCCCTATTACGGTGCTAATAATATACAAGATTATGTTGATGGTTATACTCATGTTGGAGAATATGTTTTAATTGCTGAAGATGGTTCAAAAAGTCTTGAAAACTATTCAATACAGTATTCAAAAGGTAAATTTTGGGCAAACAACCATGTTCATGTAATAAAAGGAACTTCAAAATTAAATACAAAATTTTTATACTATTATCTACAAACATTTAATTTTATGCCTTATTTAAGTGGTGGCGATAGAGCAAAATTAACAAAAACTAAAATGCTTGAAATCCCCATCCCCATCCCGCTCCTCGAAAAACAAAAAGAGATCGTCGCCATCCTCGACAAGTTCGATGCCCTCACCAACTCCATCACCGAAGGATTGCCGCGTGAGATCGAGCTGAGGCAGAAGCAGTATGGGTATTATAGGGATAGGCTTTTGAATTTTAGAAGATGAAAGGGGGAGATAGAATGATACAGAAAATTGATATTGAGAATTTTGGATCATATAATGGGTATGTTTGGGATAATATAATTAGAAATAACTATTTATATAAAAATGTAAATATAATTTATGGTAGAAACTACTCTGGGAAAACTACATTATCAAGAATTTATAAATGCGTTGAAGATAAAAAACTTCACAACGATTTTGATGATCAAAAGTTTCGTATTTATTTTGAGAATGGGACAGTTGTTACGGAAGATAATATTGGAGAAAAAGATATAAATATACATGTTTACAACACAGATTTTGTAAAACAGCACCTAAACTGGCTATATAACGAAGATGGAACGATTGAGCCTTTTGCAGTTTTGGGTAGTGAAAACGTTGAAATTGAAAAAGAAATAAATGAATTATTTAATAGACTTGGAGATGATCCATCAATAGAAACAGTAGACAGCCAAAAAAAAGGACTACTGTGCAAACATAAAGAACTAGAAGATAGCTACAAAACAGCTTCTAGTGAACGCGACAGATTACAAAAAGACTTGGATGGTAGGCTCAGAAAAAAAGCCAATGAGGATATAAAACGAAATACTTTATATAACGATCCAAATTATGATATAAGAAAAATTAAAAACGACATAGAAGCTATCAAAAATAATCAAATAGAAGAATTAGATGAAGATACGGAAGAAAAATACAAAAAACTTCTCAAGGAAGATATCAAAAATGACATAAGCAAACTTTCTGAAGAAAAACCACATTTTGAAAAATACTTTTCAAGAACAAAAGAGTTGTTGTCAAAAATGATAAAGCCCACTGTGCCCATACAAGAATTGTTGAATGATGCAATATTGGCAGAATGGGTTAGACAGGGTAGAGAATTACATGAAGATAAAAGAGATATTTGTGCTTTTTGTGGAAATCCAATTAGTAAAGAGCTATGGGATAAACTTGACAATCATTTTAATAGTGAGTCAGAGGCACTAAGAGTCGATATAAAAAGGTATATAGACTTACTCGAAAATGCCAAAAATAGCCTTGAAAATTTCATAAATTTTAATGAAGAAAATTTTTATAGCACATACCAGTCAGAAATCAAAAGTTTAATAGATGATTGGAAAAATCTAAAAAAACAATACGAGAAAAACATTCAAGTATTAATTGATGGCCTAAGAAAAAAAGAAGAAAACATATTTCAAGTAATAGACATAGTTGAAGTTGAAGATGTTTCATTTAAAATTTATGAACTAATAAAAAATATAAATAAATTGATTGATGACAATAACTATCAAACAAAAACACTTAAAGATGACAAAGATAGTGCAAGATCCAAACTTAAACTAAATCAAGTTTATAAATTTATAAAAGATATTAACTACTATAAAAAACTTGAAGAAATAAAGCAAGCAAATAAAAAACAAGAAGAACTAAAAAAAGAAAAGGAATCTTTAGAAAATGAAATCAAAGAAATTAAAAGAAAAATTAAAAAACTAGAAATACTACGAAAAGATGAAAGCAGGGGTGCTGAGTTAGTTAATGAATACCTAGCAAAAAAATTCGGAACCGGAAGTTTTAAACTTATTTCACTTGAAGATCATCAAAAAGGAGTTAAGTATAAAATAGTAAGAGATGGGGTTGATGCAAAAAATCTAAGCGAAGGAGAGTGTAGTCTCATATCTTTTTGCTATTTTATGGCCAAAATATCCGATGAGTTAAAAATCAATGAAAATGACTTGATATTGTATATAGACGACCCTATTTCAAGTTTGGATAGTAATCATATTTTTTTTGTTTTTAGTCTTATTGAAAGTATTATTGTTAAGCCAAAAAAATTCAAACAATTGTTTATATCGACCCATAACCTAGATTTTTTAAAATATTTAAAACGATTAAGTGCCCCAGAATCTAATAAAGAATATTTTCTAATTGAAATCGAACAAAAACAAAATTTAAGAAGAAGCACAATCAAATTGATGCCAGATCATTTTAAAAAATATATAACTGAATTCAATTATTTATTTAGTGAAATTTACAAATTATATAAACATGTGAATGGTGATAGAGCTCAACAAATTAATAATACATATAATCAGTTTTATAATATACCAAATATCATCAGAAAATTTTTAGAGTATTATCTTTTCTACAAATACCCCAATAGTAATACACCTTTGAATAATTTAAATAAACTCTTTGATGACAATATTCCACCGCTGCTTAATAGAGTAGTTAATGAACTGTCACATTTGACATTTATAGATAGAGGTTGGAATCCTCTGGATATTCCTGAGGTTGAAGAGTGTGTAAAAATAGTCATTGAAAAAATTCGAGAAAAAGATCCAGATCAGTTTGACGCTTTAAAATCAAGCATTGGTGTAACTTAAAATACCCAGATAATAATTTTAATTAAAAAGGCAGGATCAACTTATGTACCACACCAAACCCATCGCCGAATCCAAAAACTTCATCATCTTAGACCGCTACACCAAGCACTCTCATGTCAGCGAACCGCCGAGCGGCTACCAGAGCGAATCGGCGCTGGAGCGGGAACTGATCCGCGATCTACAAAACCAAGGCTACGAATATCTGCCCGATCTCACTACCCCCGAAACGATGCTTGCCAATGTACGCGTGCAGCTCGAAGCACTGAACGATGTGCGCTTTAATGATGGGGAGTGGCAGCGCTTTGTCGAGGAGTATCTCGACAAACCCGGAGACGGCATCGTCGAAAAGACCCGCAAGATCCACGACGACTACATCTACGACTTTGTCTTCGACGACGGACATATCCAAAACATCTACCTCCTCGACAAACAAAACATCGCCCGCAACAAAGTGCAGGTGATTCGCCAGTTCGAGCAGAGCGGTACTCATGCCAACCGTTACGATGTCACGATCCTCGTCAACGGGCTGCCACTCGTGCAAGTGGAGCTCAAAAAGCGCGGCGTGGCGATCCGCGAGGCGTTCAACCAAGTCCATCGCTACTCCAAAGAGAGCTTCAACGCCGAAAACTCCCTCTACAAATACCTCCAAATCTTCGTCATCTCCAACGGCACCGACACCCGCTACTTCGCCAACACCGTCAAGCGCGACAAACACAGCTTCGACTTTACGATGAACTGGGCAAAAGCCGACAACTCCCCCATCAAAGACCTCAAAGACTTTACCGCCACCTTTTTCCAAAAAAACACCCTCTTGCAGGTGCTGACCAAATACAGCGTCTTTGACGTGACCGATACCCTGCTGATCATGCGCCCCTACCAGATCGCGGCAACGGAGCGCATCCTCTGGAAGATCAACAGCGCCTATCAGGCCAAAAAATGGCGCACGACCGAGGCGGGCGGCTATGTCTGGCACACGACCGGATCGGGTAAAACGCTCACCAGCTTCAAGGCGGCACGGTTGGCGACGCAGCTTGATTTTATCGACAAGGTCTTTTTCGTCGTTGATCGCAAGGATCTCGACTACCAGACGATGAAAGAGTACCAGCGCTTCTCACCCGACAGCGTCAACGGCTCCGAGAGCACTGCAGGGCTCAAGCGCAACATCGCCAAAGACGACAACAAGATCATCGTCACCACCATCCAGAAGCTCAACAACCTCATGAAGAGCGAAAGCGATCTGCCGGTTTACGACAAGCATGTGGTCTTCATCTTCGACGAGGCGCACCGGTCGCAGTTTGGCGAAGCGCAGAAAAATCTGCAAAAACGCTTCAAAAAGTACTATCAGTTCGGCTTCACCGGCACGCCGATCTTCCCCGAAAACGCGCTGGGAGCGGAGACCACCGCCAGCGTCTTCGGACGAGAACTGCACGCCTATGTCATCACCGACGCGATCCGCGACGAAAAAGTGCTCAAGTTTAAGGTGGACTACAACGACGTGCGTCCAAAATTTAAAGCGATCGAGTCCGAACTCGACGAACGCAAACTCACCGCCGCAGAGAACAGACAAGCCCTCCTGCACCCGGAGCGTATCCGGGAGATCTCGGAGTATATCCTCACGCACTTCCGACAAAAGACCCACCGCCTGCAAGGCAGCGGCAAGGGCTTCAACGCGATGTTTGCCGTCAGCAGCGTCGAGGCGGCAAAGCTCTACTACGAGACCCTGAACAAGCTTCAAAAAGAGCGTGAAAAACCGCTCAAGATCGCCACCATCTTCTCCTTCGCACCCAACGAAGCGCAGGATGCCGTGGGGGAGATCCCCGATGAGAGCTTCGAAGTCTCGGCGATGAACAGCAGCGCCAAGGAGTTTCTGAGCAAGGCGATCGACGACTACAATTCGATGTTTGGCACCAGCTACGGGGTGGACAGCAAATCGTTTCAAAACTACTACCGCGACCTCGCCAAAAGAGTCAAAGAGCAGGAGGTCGATCTGCTCATCGTCGTGGGGATGTTTCTGACGGGATTCGACGCTCCCACGCTCAACACCCTCTTTGTCGACAAAAACCTCCGCTATCACGGGCTTATCCAAGCCTATTCGCGCACCAACCGCATCTACGATGCCACCAAGAGCTTCGGCAATATCGTCACCTTCCGCGATCTTGAGCAGCCCACCATCGACGCCATCACCCTCTTTGGGGACAAAAACACCAAAAATGTGGTGTTGGAGAAGAGCTACCGCGAGTATATGGAGGGCTTCACCGACATCATCACGGGTAAGGCGCACCGCGGCTATCTGGAGGTGGTCGAAGAGCTGGAGCAGAGATTCCCGGAGCCTGATGAGATCGTCACCGAAAAAGAGAAAAAAGCTTTTGTCAAACTCTTCGGCGAATACTTGAAAGTAGAGAATATCCTCCAGAACTACGACGAGTTTGCCGCACTCAAAGATCTGCAACAGATCGATCGAAACGATCCCGAGGCGGTCGAGGCCTTCAAAGCCGAACACTACCTTGATGACCAACAGTTCGCCGCACTCACACAGGTCAAAATGCTGCCCGAGCGGATGATTCAGGATTACCGCTCCACCTACAACGACATCCGCGACTGGCTGCGCCGCCAAAAAGCCTCAGAAACGGCGGAAGAGTCCACGGTGGACTGGGATGATGTGGTCTTCGAAGTTGATCTGCTCAAACAGCAGGAGATCAACCTCGACTACATTCTGGAGTTGATCTTCGAACACAACAAAAAGCACAAAGACAAAGAAGCCCTCGTCGAAGAGGTGCGCCGCATCATCCGAGCAAGCGTAGGCAACCGTGCCAAAGAGGGGCTAATCGTCGATTTTATCAACCAAGCGGATTTGGACAGCATCGAGGACAAGGCCGGCATCATCGAAGCCTTTTTTGAATACGCCCAAAAAGAGCAGCAGCGTGAAGCCGAGGAGATCATCCGGGAAGAGTCGCTCAACGAAGAAGCTGCCAAACGCTACATCGCCATCTCCCTGCGGCGCGAATACGCCAGCGAAAACGGCACCGAGCTCAACGAGATCCTCCCCAAAATGAGCCCGCTCAACCCGCAATATCTGAAGAAAAAGAGAAGTGTTTTCGAGAAAATCGCGGCGTTTGTGGAGAAGTTCAAAGGAGTGGGCGGAGAGATAGAAGGATAAGGACGATTATCCTCATAATACGCTGAGGCCTGCTTCGAATTGATCCGGTAACTGAGAGAAATAATCATGTCAAGATTGTAATATTCGACTTGATAAAACTTGCCATCGGCGGCAGTTGTTGCATTTTTTGCAACAACTGCTTCTCTTTCAAGTTCACCCTCTTTGAATATGTTATTGATATGCTCGGAAATCGTCTTTTTACTTTTATCAAAAAGCTCCGCCATTTGCTTCTAACTTAGCCATACCGTCTCATTCTCCACGGTTGTTTTGAGCGACAGCGTGCCGTCTTCGTAGAGTATGATTTCACTCATCGTCTATGCTCCGGTGGATGGGTGCTTTTTCGATCTCTTCAAGCTCAGATCCTTAGGACGATTCTATCTTAAAAGCGGGAAGTCCGTTTCGGAAATGGCGCAACGACGCAGAGTGCAGACATAAAGAGGTATTTATTGCGGGTTAAGCGCAGAGTCTTTGTCGGATACGATGCAGGAGATTTAGATAGGCTCCGATACGCCGGTAAATCTCGTCGGCGAGAGATTCGTGGTAGGTATGCGTCGCCAAATTGCGGTCGTCGATCATACCCAGTAGGTCGATGGTCTCTTCGGGGCTGAGTTGAGCGATCGGGGCAAACTCTCGAATGCAGGACTTTGGGGATCGACACTCGATCCCTTCCGTCTCGTAAAGATAGCTTTTGATGCACTTCCAGGCGATTTCAAGGGTAAACTCGAAACGCTGGATCGTCGAATCTCTAAAAAAAGAGAACTCTTCGTCGTCTTTGTGTTCTTTTGCTTTCTGAAAAGATTCGTCGAGTCGGTCGAGGGCGCGGGAGAAGTCGGCCAGCTTTTTCGTCAGTGCCATCGCAGTCCTTCTCTCTCGACGGTTTCTTTAAGATAGGGAGCTTGTCGCAGATCGATCAGATCGACTTTGAAGGGCAAAAGAGATTCTTCAAGCTCGGATCGAATCTCGGAGAAGTCACGGTGCAGATCGCGATCGCTCTCGACGGCAATATCGATATCGGACATCGCTTCGGCGTCGCCTCGGGCTCTTGAACCAAAGAGATAGATGGAACTTTCGGGAAGTTTCCGAATCAAATAGGTTCTCAGCTCTTCGATCGTTTTCATTCTTAGATTATAGTCAAAATCCGGCGGGATCGAAAGGTGAAGTCGAGGCGAGGACCCTGAGGGGCACGTGATTTACTTGTGCTCGTCGCCTCGGGCCAGTTTTTCTAGGAGGCGGACGATGGTGCGCACGCCTGCGCCGCTGGCTCCGTGGGGGTTTTCGCCCCAGGGGTGCTCGACGAAGGCGGGGCCGGCGATGTCGAGGTGGGCCCAGCGCTCCCGGTGGTGCTCGTCGATAAATTCGCCCAGGAACATCCCGGCGGTAATGGCTCCGCCGTAGCGGGTGTTGGAGATGTTGCAGATGTCGGCGATCTCGCTTTTGAGGGTCTTGCGCAGGAAGCGGTTGAAATCGAGCTTGGTTGCCATCTCTCCGGCGAGGGTGTTGGCGGCGTAGAGGACGCGCTGGGCGGGCTCGGGGGCGAAGCCCATGACGCCGGTGGTGTACTGGCCCACACCCACGACGCAGGCGCCCGTGAGGGTGGCCATGTCGAAGAGGTAGTCGGCGCGGACCTTCTCCTGGGCGTAGCAGAGCACGTCGGCGAGCACCAGGCGCCCTTCGGCGTCGGTGTTGCGCACTTCGATGGTCTTGCCGTTTTTGGCCCGCAGTACGTCGTCGGGCTTGTAGGCGTCGCCGCCGATCATGTTCTCCACCGCGCCGACGAAGCCGTGGACCTCCACGGGCAGGTGCAGTTCGGCCACGGCTTTGAGGATCCCCAGCACGGCGGAGCCGCCGCTCTTGTCGGCCTTCATCGTCACCATATAGTCGGCGGGTTTGAGGCTAAGCCCGCCGCTGTCGTAGGTGAGCCCCTTGCCTACCAGGCTGACGGTGGCGACGGGGTTTTCGGGGGTGTAGCTCAGGTGAATTAGTCTCGGTTCGTGGCGGCTGGCTCTGGCGACGGCGAGCAGGGCGTTCATCCCCTCGCGCTCCATCTCCTCGGGTCCCAGGATCTCGACGCCGAGTTTGTGCTGCCGGGTCAGATCACGAGCGATCTCGGCCATCGTCTCGGGGATGCAGTCGTCGGGAGCGGTGTTGACGATGTCGCGGACGAAGTTGGTGGCCTCGGCGCTGACGATCGCCTTGTCGACGGCCCGTTGGGCGGCGGGGATATCCAGGGCGAAGCCGTTGTACTCCTCTAGGGAGATGCGGACCTTGTGGAGGTGTTTGTCGGAGTGCTTGCTCTTGTACTTCTCGAAGCGGTAGCCTCCCAGGAGCAGCCCCTCGGCCTGGGCCCGCAGCGTGGCGGTGCAGGAGGGGTGGTTCATGTAAGCCCCCATCTTGGCGATGCGGTAGCCCTTGCCCTCCAGGGCGCGCACGGCGTTGGCCGCGGCGGAGCGGATATCGGCGCTCTTGATGGAGTCGGCTCCGACGAAGAGCTTGCGTCGCTCGGCGAGCAAACAGGTCTCGTCCTGGTCTCCGGAGAAGCCGGCTTCTTGCAGCAGTTCCTTTTCGGCATCGCAGAAGCGTTGGTCGAAGTTTTTGGCCACGACGATGACGATCTCGATATCGGCCTCGATTTCGTTGAGGAGTTTTTCGTAGAATTTGATGGTTTTCATGATTGATTTTTCCTTTCAGTCAAAATAGTCGCAAGTCCCAAGACGCAAGTCTCAAGAGTTTAGGTGTTTTTTCAGTCCACCAAGCATCCGGTTGATTTCGGAGATCTCGGAAGTCCATTTTATGCCAGATTCTGTATCGATGTAGTCGATTTTCATACCAATATAAATTTGAGTTTTGAGCTCGGCGCAGGAGCCTTGGGCGATGTCGAGAAATCGGACACTCTCTTTGTCGGAGCTTCGCTCAACACCCTCGGCGATGTTGCTGGGCACCGAAAGGCCCGAGCGGGTGATCTGGTCGCGGAAACCCCAGTCTTTGGCATCGTGGAAATAGCGGTAGATTTCGGCACTCAAGGCGGCAGAGCGTTTCCAGACTTCGAGGTTTTCACATTTCATTTCGCTCCCCCTTTCTCTTGGGACTTGAGACTTGCGTCTTGAGACTGCTATTGGAGTCAAAACTCCAATAGCTCTTTGGCCTGGATCATATCCTTGTCCCCCCGCCCGGAGAGGTTGACGAGGATCAGCTTGCCCTGGATCGCTTCGGGCGGGATCTTGCGCAGGTAAGCCACGGCGTGGGAGCTCTCGAAGGCGGGGATGATCCCCTCTCGTTGGCTGAGCCAGACGAAGGCGTCGAGGGCTTCGCGGTCGGTGATGTGATCGTAGGTGACCTTGCCCAGCTCTTTGAGGTAGGCGTGCTCGGGGCCGATGCCCGGGTAGTCGAGACCGGCGCTGATGGAGTGGGCTTCGAGGATCTGGCCGTC
>Ga0256841_1002402_pt1 | contig 14941 bp, 11 predicted proteins | sample 356308metaG_FD_185971 | JGI IMG/M metagenome (GOLD analysis project Ga0256841, IMG submission 185971) | Hydrothermal vent microbial communities from Mid Atlantic Ridge, Atlantic Ocean - 356-308 | ecosystem: Environmental > Aquatic > Marine > Hydrothermal vents | place: Atlantic Ocean: Mid...
TGCACAACAAAAAATATAGTGCATTTGGCAAATAGTGCTAATAATAAATATGATAACAATAAATAAACATAGTGCAAAACTGAAAATAGGTGCTTTAAAATGCCAAACGCACCATATTCAAACCGTTGTGCTTCATGCAAGGAAAAAGAATAATATGAAGAATATTCTAGAATTGACAAATATTGAATTAAAAGAATTTTTACTCAAAGAAGAGAGTTATATAAATTTTGAACTTCCTATTTATTTTTCTTTTGCTGGAATGTTAAAAAAAGTGTCTGAAAAACTTAAAGATAAAAATTTAACTGACTTTCGCAATTCAACACCACGTGATTATGAAAATGTAAATTATCCATTGCTCACAAATAAAGATGGAAAATTTGCTTGGCGACCTTATCAAATAATTAATCCCGCAATTTATGTTGCTTTGGTTAATGTTATTTCTGAACAAAGAAATTGGTCATTTATAAAAAATAGGTTTAGTGAGTTTAGAAGTAACCCAAACATCGAATGCCACAGTTTACCCGTTTTTTTAGAAAATGAAAGTAAAACAAATAAAGAGAATCAAATTCTGACATGGTGGCACGAAATAGAACAAAAATCTATATCATTAGCTATTGACTACCATTATATTCTTCATACTGATATTACTGATTGTTATGGTTCAATTTATACCCATTCAATACCTTGGGCTTTACACACAAAAGATAAAGCCAAAAAACGAGAAAATAGAAATAACAAAAATTTAGTTGGGGTAGCCATTGACCATTTGTTACAAGACATGAGTTATGGGCAAACAAATGGAATACCGCAAGGTAGTGTATTGATGGATTTTATTGCTGAAATTGTTTTAGGTTATGTAGATTTATTATTATCTGAAAAAATTGAACAACTTGGAATAACCGATTATAAGATATTAAGATATCGAGATGACTATCGAATTTTCACCAATAATCCTTACGAAGCGGAACAGATTGCAAAATTATTATCCGAAATATTATCTGATTTGGGGCTAAAATTAAATGCTGAAAAAACAATTGCATCGGACAACATTATTAAAAGTTCCATTAAACCGGATAAAAGATATTGGATTGAAAACAAAAGGATAACAGAAAATATTCAAAAATGGCTAATTCAACTACATTTACTTTCAGAAAAATTCCCAAACTCTGGTACACTTGAAACCCAAATGAGAGAATTTCTCAGACACATTGAAAAAAGCAAAAAAGAAATTAGAAATATTGAAGTATTAATAAGTTTAGTTGTAGAAATTGCATTTAGAAATCCAAGGGTTAGTCCTATTGCTATTTCGATTTTAAATATCTTTATTAGCAAAATTAGTGATAAGTCTCATAAAAAAGAACTTGTAAAAAAAATACAAAACAAATTCAAACAAGTTCCAAATTCAGCACTGTTAAAAGTTTGGTTACAGAGATTATTTTTAAAAGTAGATAAATCGTATAATTATGATGAGTTATTATGCAAAAAAGTAATTAATAATAACGAAAAAATATGGAATACAGAATGGATTGATGGAAATTTGAAAGAAATTATTGACAAGACACCAATTATAATTGATGACACTATTAAGAAACTTAAAATAAAGCCATCAAAGAAAGAAATTAAAAAGGTCACCAAAAGAAAAATATATTTTTATTAATAAAAGCACGAAAGCATAACAAAAGCTATACGCAATGCGGGTAAAATGCTAAATATGAACGAAATACATAAAATAAACGGCAGTGCAAAAATGAACAGAAGTGCGATAATCCCGCCACTGCTCATACACGTAGCCGTTAGCCACAAGGCTAAAAGAAGAAAACGAAAGAATAAAATGTTTGCCAAAAAAGGAAAAATAGAAAGCCACCGCACAGTTAATACATTTGCAATTTGCATAAGCCGAAGCAAAAACCTAAAATTGCAAAAGAGCTTACCTTTACCAACGCTTGAATTGATTATGAAAACTAAAAAAGAGATTAAAATATATGGCTAAAAAGAACAGAAACGGAAAGAAAGTAAAATCCATGGAAAGTTGGATTTGGGATGCTGCTTGTAGTATCAGAGGTGCTCAAGACGCTCCAAAATACAAGGATTATATTCTCCCATTGATATTTGTAAAACGACTTTGCGATGTATTCGATGATGAAATCGACCGGATTGCAGAAAAGGTAAAATCAAGAACAAAAGCCATGCAATTGGTTGAGCGGGATAAATCCCTTGTTCGCTTTTATTTACCTTTAAAACCCAAAGACCCCGAAACCGAAAGAACCTGGGATGTCATCAGAACGCTTTCCGACAAAATCGGACAAAAACTAACGGACATTTTAAGAGAAATTGCCAAAGAAAATAAAGACCTGCAAGGCATTATCGACCGTATTGATTTTAACGCCACTACTCACGGACAACGAGATATTGACGATGACCGATTGAGCAAACTCATTGAAAAGATTTCCGAAAAACCACTTGGGCTAAAAGATGTAGAACCGGACATCATCGGGAGAAGCTATGAATACCTGATTCGCAAATTTGCTGAAGGCAGCGGACAAAGTGCCGGCGAGTTTTACACACCTGCTGAAGTAGGCATCATCATGGCAAAAATAATGGATGCAGATCCCGGTATGGAAGTTTACGACCCCTGTTGCGGTAGTGGTGGTTTACTCATAAAATGCGAATTGGAAATGGAAGCAAAAATGTCTCTGCGTTCCAAAGATAAATATGCTCCCTTACAATTATACGGACAAGAATTTACACCTGCTACCTGGGCAATGAGCAAAATGAATATGGTTATCCACGATATGGAAGGAACTATTGAAATTGGCGATACGCTGAAAAATCCAAAGTTCCGGGAAGGTAATTCCCTGAAAAAATTCGACCGTGTGGTTGCCAATCCCATGTGGAACCAAGGCAGAGACAGTTTGCCTTACATAAGCGATGACTATTTTATCAATGACGAACTGGAACGCTTCCCTGCCGGAAGCCCGGGCGGAAAAATTGACTGGGGCTGGATGCAGCATATTTACAGCAGCTTGAACGATAACGGCAAAGCAGCAGTGGTATTGGACACCGGAGCGGCGAGTCGTGGCAGCGGCAACCAAGGCAACAACAAAGAAAAGGAAGTACGCAAATGGTTTATTGAACAAGACTTGATTGAAGGTGTAATATACCTGCCCGAGAATCTATTTTACAATACTTCCGCTCCGGGAATTATTCTCTTTTTGAACAAACAAAAACCTGAAGAACGGAAAAACAAAATCTTTCTGCTCCATGCCGGTAAAGAATTTGAAAAAGGCGACCCCAAAAACTATATCACACCCGAAGGCATTGAACGCATTATGGAAACCTTTAAGCAATTTAAAGACGTAGAAAAATTCGCCCGGCTGGTGGACAAAGAAGAAATTGTAAAAAACGATTACAACATCAGCCCAAGCCGTTACATACAAATAAACGATGCCGAAACCTACCGCCCGCTTGACGAGATTGTAGCAGAACTGAATATGCTGGAAGAAGAAGCTGCCGAAATTGATAATGAAGTAAAAACTATTTTGGAAAAATTAGGGTTATGATGAAAGGGTGGAAAGAAATAGAATTTACAAAATCTATACTGCAAAATACAGTTAGTCGCAGTAATCAAATAAATGCATCTGAAATATTAGATAATGGATACTTTCCAGTTATTGACCAAGGGAAGGCATATATTGCGGGTTATACAAATGATGAAAGCAAATTAATTAAAGATGGACTACCATACATTATATTTGGCGACCATACTCGATGTTTTAAATATATTGATTTTCCTTTTGTTGTTGGGGCAGATGGAACAAAAGTACTATCTCCGAATACGGATTTATTTGAGCCAAAATTTTTTTACTTTCAATTATTAAGTTTAGATATTCAGAATAGAGGATATAATCGTCATTTCAAATTACTGAAAGAAAAGAAACTAAAAGCACCTAAACTCCCCGAGCAACGCAAAATCGCCTATGTATTAAGCACGGTGCAAAAAGCCATTGAGCAGCAAGACAAACTCATCCGCACCACCACCGAGCTAAAAAAAGCTCTGATGCAAAAACTCTTTACCGAAGGCCTGCATGGCGAAAAACAAAAGGAAACGGAAATTGGGCTTGTGCCGGAAAGTTGGGAGGTGGTGGAAATTGGAGAAATGTATAATTTCACTAAAAAAACAAGAGGCTTGAAGATTGAAAAACCAATTCCATTTATACCAATGGAATTAATATCATTTGATAATATGAGAATCCAAAATTTTGAAATGCGAGAAAAAGTATCAAGCGGAACGTATGTTGAAGATGGAGATTTATTATTGGCAAAAATAACCCCTTCATTTGAGAATGGGAAACAAGGGTTTGTTGATATTGGCAAACCTTTTGCATTTGCCACAACTGAAGTTATTCCAATTAAAGAAAAGAATAATATTAGTAACAAATATTATTTATTTTATTATTTATTAAAGGATGATGTTAGAAGCACTCTAACTGGAAAGATGGAAGGCTCAACGGGGAGACAAAGATTAAGCAAAACAGTTTTAGCAAATACCTTAATACCAAAACCATCAATAGATGAACAAGTAGAAATAGCAGAGATTTTTAAAACTTTAGACAAGAAAGTATCTGTTGCTATTTCAAAAAAACAAACCCTGTCCGACCTGTTCAAAACCCTTTTGCACGAGTTGATGACCGGGCAACGTAGAGTAAATGAGATTGATTTTGGGCTTCGACTTCGCTCAGCCCACGAACCAAAACAAGCTCAGCCGGAGAAGGAAGATAACCAAAAGAAATAAAAAGTAAACTAAAAATTCCGTAAGTTTACTTTAGTGGTTAAAAGTAAACATAAATAAAATTAAATATAACAAAGTAAACCAAGACAGTCCGTAAGTTTACTTTTATTTTGAAAAGTAAACTTAAATTATTAACTTTGCCTGAAAAGCGGATAATCAATAATGTTTTTGGAAGAATTCAAAGCCGGAAAATTTGAACAAGGGTACGAATATAAATATTTCGTACCGGAATTTATAAATCGGCCATGGAGCTGGAAGGACAATTCCTTGTCGCTGTTGCTTGAAAAGGCCTCCATAAGTTTGGGTGAACTCAATTTGTATGCGCGTTTGGTTCCCAATGTATCATTGTTTATTCAATTGCACGTTACCAAAGAAGCGGTCATCTCCAGCCGCATAGAAGGAACGCAAACCGGTATGGACGAAGCATTGCTGCCCGCCGAAGAAATAAGTGTAGAAAAACGGGACGATTGGCACGAAGTAAAAAATTATACGTTTGCCATGAACGATGCCATTAAAAAACTGCATGATATTCCTTTGTCCGGCCGCTTGTTAAAAGACACGCACGCTATTTTGTTGAAAGGCGTCCGGGGTAAACACAAACAACCGGGAGAATTTCGCAACAGCCAAAACTGGATAGGCGGGGCTTCGCTTAAAGATGCGGTTTTTATTCCGCCCGCTCATCATTTGGTGCCGGAACTGATGAGCGATTTGGAAAAGTTTATTCACAATGAACAAATACAAGTTCCCGATTTAATAAAAATCGGAATTATTCACTATCAATTTGAAACCATACATCCTTTTCTTGACGGCAACGGCAGAATAGGACGGTTGTTGATTACGCTCTATTTGGTAAGTAAAAATATTTTGCAGCAACCCTTGCTCTACCTATCCGAATTTTTCGAAAAAGAAAAACATCTTTACTACGATAATCTGACCTTGGTAAGAGAAAAAAACGATTTGCTACAATGGCTGAAATATTTTTTGGTGGGAATCGATCAAACGGCAAAACGCGCATCTCAAACGCTGAATAACGTTTTAAAACTTAAAGAGGATACCGAGAAGAAAATTCGCGCAAAAGCCGGAAGGAGAACGGATTCGGCAATGAAGCTTTTTACGCATTTATTTGTGTCGCCATTGGTAAACGTAAAAGATGTGGAAAAAATTTGTTCACTAACAAAAAAATCGGCTAATTCTTTGGTGATGCTTATGATGAAGCTGGATATACTTAAAGAAATCAGCGGTAGAACAAGAAACCGTTTTTTCATATTTAAAGATTACATAGAATTGTTTAAATAATTATGCCCCAACCGACTGAACATAAAAGCGTACAAGCCCGCATACTGAAATATGCCGCTGAAATCGGCTGGACTTTTGTTTCCCGCAGTGAGGCAGAAGAACGTAGAAAATTTGATACCAATGGCATTTCACCACGAGAAAAAGCAAAAAATGCATCATTGTTTTTTGTCGATACCCTTTACGAAAAAGTAATTGAATTCAACCCAAAGTTTAAGGACAGTAAAGAAGAACTTTTGCGAAAACTCAATCTCCCTTTACCTACTATTCAAGGCAATCGCGATTTTTTACAGCACCTTCAAGGAGAAAAAACCTTTTACAGTACAGAGGAAAACCGGGAATTCAACCTTATTCTGATAAACTATGATGAGCCGGAAAAGAACATTTACGAAGTAACCGAGGAATATTATCTATTCAATGGTCAGTATGCCAATCGCGAGGATGTGGTTTTTTTAATCAACGGCATACCGGTTTTGGTTATCGAATGTAAAAATGCTACCAAAGACGAAGCCATTGCCATTGGCATTGACCAGATAAGACGCTATCACAGAGAAACCCCGGAATTTTTTATTCCCCAGCAATTATTTACGGTAACCGAGAGTATCGGTTTTTCTTATGGTGTTACCTGGAATACAATAATACGCAACATTTTTAATTGGAAAAGCTTATCCCGTCCTGACGGGAAAGAAGAAATCGGCAATCTGGAAGCAAAAATCAAATCGTTTTGCGATATTGGAAATATTTTAGCTTACCTGAAAAAATATATCATCTTTGCCGAAGCCAATGAAGAAGTGCATAAATACATTCTCCGCCAGCATCAAAAAACTGCTGTTGAAAAAGTAGTTGAACGGGCACACGACCCGCAAAAATTCAGAGGTCTCGTCTGGCACACACAAGGAAGCGGTAAAACATACACCATGATAAAAGCAGCCGAATTGCTGTTTAAAGCTCCCGAAAGTGAAAAACCCACCATTTTACTAATGATCGACCGCAACGAGCTGAAAGACCAAATGCTGAAAAATCTTTCTTCCGTTGGTCTAAACAATGTTGTTCAAGCGGAACATATCAGCGACTTGCAAAAATTGCTCAAAAATGATTACCGGGGGATTATTGTCAGTATGATTCACAAATTCCGCGATATGCCGGCAAATGTAAATGCAAGAAAAAATATTTACGTGCTGATAGATGAAGCGCACCGCACCACCGGAGGCGATTTGGGTAATTATTTGATGGCAGCTATTCCAAATGCAACTTATATCGGATTTACCGGGACACCGATTGATAAAACGGTTTACGGCAAAGGAACATTCAAAACTTTTGGCATTGACGACCCTCCAAAAGGTTATTTGCATAAATATTCTATTGCAGATAGTATTGAGGACGGAACTACCTTACCCCTTTTTTACGGAATAGCACCCAACGAATTGCTTGTGCCTAAAGAGACACTTGAAAAGGAGTTTCTTGATTTAGCAGATGCTTATGGGGTCAATGATATAGAAGAACTGAACAAGATACTGGAACGTGCCGTCAATACACGTAATTTCTTGAAAGGAAAAGAACGGGTTGAAAAAGTGGCTGAATATGTTGCCAAACATTATACGGAAAATGTGGAACCAATGGGCTACAAAGCCTTTCTTGTGGCTGTTGATCGACCGGCATGCGCCATGTACAAAAGGGCTTTGGATAAATTTCTTCCTCCGGAATATTCAAAAGTAGTTTATATCGGCAACAATAACGATACAGAAGAACTGAAAAAATATCATCTTGATAAAAGAACCGAGAAAGATATAAGAAAAAAATTCACTAAAATAGATGAATTTCCTAAAATTTTAATTGTTACGGAAAAATTGCTTACCGGTTTTGATGCCCCGATTCTTTATGCTATGTATCTCGATAAACCGATGAGAGACCATACTTTGTTACAAGCCATTGCAAGGGTGAACCGTCCTTATGAGAACGAACAAAAAGACATGGTAAAACCGCATGGTTTTGTTTTGGATTTTGTGGGAATATTTGAAAATCTTGAAAAAGCATTGGCATTTGACAGCGAAGAAATTAATGCCATTGTAAAAGATATTGCTTTATTGAAACATCTATTCAAGGCAAAAATGGAAGAGACTGTTCCGCCTTACCTTAATCTGATTACTCAAAACTTTAACGACAAAGACACAGACAATCTGATTGCTCATTTTAGAGATAAATCCAAACGAAAAGAATTCTTCAAGCTCTACAAAGAAATTGAAATGCTTTATGAAATTATTTCACCGGATAAATTCTTGCGTCCATACATCGATGATTATGCAACGCTTTCAGCTATTTACAAAGTTGTTCGTAATGCCTATGCCAGACGAATTCAAGTTGACAGAGAGTTTCAGCGTAAAACAAACGAACTGATTCAGAAAAGAGTATCCGTAACCTATCCACTGCCCGGCAACCAATTTTTTGAAGTCAATGAAAAATCCATTGAATATATCAAAAGCCAAAACAAGAATGAAAACACAAAAGTTATTAATCTCATTAAAAGCATTGAAAAAATTGCAGAAGATAAATCCGATGACCCGTTTTTAATCGGTTTATTTGAAAGAGCAGAAGCAGTTGAAGAACAATACGAAAACAGACAATTAAGTACCCAAGAGGCTTTGAACGAACTCCGTAAGATTTATGAAGATGACGTTAAACGTAGAAAGGAGCAAGCAGAAAAAGGATTTGACGCTTTAACATTTTTCATATACAAAACATTATTAGGCCAAGGCTTACCAAAACCCGAAGAAACGACTAAACAGATAAAAGAAGAATTTGTGAAAAACCCCAACTGGAAAACGAGCGAAAAAGAATTGAGAGAATTACGCAAAGGTATTTATTATGCTATTCTTGCAGAGGAAGACGATATTGATATAGCTGTATCAATTGTTGATGACTTGTTTAACCATTTATTTATCGCATACGGCTTATAATTATGAGTAAATGGAAAGATAAAATAGAGTTTAAAGAGCAAGTAAGACAGATTGCCGAAAAGATGGATATTAAAATTAAATCATTGGCAGTGCGTCCCATGAAAAACAAATGGGCGTCCTGTTCAACAGACGGAAATTTGAATTTTAACAAACAACTGTTAGACCTTGACAAGGAATTAGGAAATTATGTAATTGTTCATGAACTACTACACTTTAACGTTCCAAATCATGGAAAACTTTGGAAAAGTTTAATGACAGCTTATTTAGGAGACTATGAAAAAATTGAACTCAAACTAAAAAAGATAGCAAGTGAAGAAAAAAGCCAACCCTAATTCCAAGCACATTTGCAATTCACACGAGCTGACACACCGGCCAGAATTTGCAAAAGAGCTTATTCGCCAACGCTGATAAATGGAATAAGAGAGAAATAGAAAGCACGAAAGCCCAACCGTTGTGCTTTCATTAAATAAAGGCAAATTTAAAGAATTTGTGTTTTCTACTAACAGTCCACAAAAAGTAATAAAAATAGTAAAAGAGCTAAATTAAGTAACAATTTTCTACCTTTATCCGTGAATTTGCGCTTTGTTTTTGCAAGTTTGAAAATACTCCAAAAGAATACGATCAATTCAATTTCCATTGGTACGTGCCGCTAATTATGGATGCTTGGGAAAATAGTATCTTTTTTTAAATTTTTATTAAACGGTAGAAAATTTAAGACACGCTTAAGTGAGAAAGTGTTTAATTGCCCTGTATTTGATTTACAACGCAAAATTTATCACGGAATGATATGATTTCCTGAATCCGAGTTATTATTTATTGTAACGTCGATACAAAAATGTAGAATGAAAATGAAATATAAAGAATACAGAAAAACAGTTCCTTACTTACACTATCAAATAATTCTAAATTATCTTTATCTCCTGAATAATGAAATAATTCAAGAAGAATTTTTATGGGTTACCGATTTAATAGAGTATCAGTCAAATAATAACGGAATATTCAGACCGGCACGTTTTTATTTTAATGAAGTAAATAAAATGTATTTTACGGATACTGATAACATATGTGGTATCATCAAGTATTTCAACGAGGAATATGTTTTTACCGCAGGTATAATACATGATATTTTTGAAGGGGAGTGTGAATCGAAAATACCTGTTTGTTCAATTGTAAGCAAAAAGGGATCCTATGATAGCGGTGATTATATTTTAAATTTTATTTTGGAAGAATCGATAAAACGTTCTTATATAAAAAAAGCAGCTTATTGTATAACCTCTAAAAATATTTTAAGTCTTGAAGGAATTGAGCAGTTGGATTTAACTTCTTTACCCAGCGATGAAATATATTTGCCGGACTATCCCCGAAAGCAAATTATGAGATTTAAGAAAGCCATAGTTCAAAACGGTAGAGCGTTGAGATTTTTATTTTACGGCAAAGCAGGGAGCGGTAAATCACAAATTATTAATATGATATTAAAATATGTAAATAAAAAGTTATTAATACTAAAGATACTCAATTTAGAAATTGAATTTAATGATATAAAGAGGTTTCTTTCGTTCTTCGACAGAAGTTTATTGGTTCTGGATAATGTAGATATGTTTTTTAAAGACGGGAATATAAAATTTTCAAACGACAAGTTGTTTAAATTTTTACAATTTATTGATTCCATGTCGCATAAAAATATCTTTATACTTGCAAGCACCAACGATAAAGAATTTGTTGATACAGTAGTGGCAAGGCCAGGTAGATTCGATATGATAATTAATTTGGATAATATTGAATTGCATAACTATTTGGAATTGGTCAAGAAAGAAACTGACATACCGGAAATAATCAATTGTTTTGATAATAACATGTTAAAAATGATGGAAGAAAAAAAAAGTTACTGGTGCATTTGTCATAAATTTGATAAAACAATTAAAACAAGAGTATATTCTTAATAAAAGTATAAGCAAAGAAATTGTTATGGAATATTTTAATTATTTAATTACAATATAATATATTAAATAAATAATATTTTAAATTAATTTGTAGTAAATGTAAATTTAATTAAATATATTAAAAAAAGGGGTAAAAATTATGTGCTCAAAAGAAAACTTAAACAAATTAGTGGGTTTCGGCGATCTGGAAAATGCCAAATACATTTTTTTAGGCTATGAAGAAAAAGGAAATGATTATATAGAGGAGAAAAGATGTAATAGATACAAATCATTATGTAAAAACAGTAACGACTATTTTTATTTTACTAATGAAGATCTTTATAAAGATGGGGAGGAAGATTCTCTCTTTCAAAATGATAAGGAACATTCTAGGAAAAATAAAACTTATTCAAGATATAAAAGGATTTATAACGATATAAAAGAAGATTGTTATAATATTTGCGAAAATTTTGAAATAGGTTCTAAGTGTTTCCCGCTTTTTGTAGGAAATATTTATCCTTTTGCAAAGCAAAAACATTCTACAAGTGAATTAGATGAAGAAAGAATTAATGTTCTTAGTGCATTTTTTAGTGATATAGAAAAAAGAATAAAAGTAAGAAAAGTAAAAAAAGTACTTATATTTATTCTTAGTGAAATTAAAAATGGTAATGAAAAATTAAAAGATTTACTGAAACAGAATGATATAAAATTCGATTTTGATTCTGTAAATGATAACGAAAAGAAATATTTGCATTTCAGAAACGCTAATCAACAAGACTATTATTTGTTTTATCATCCAACATCATCACAAATGACTCATGATGATTTGGTTAGAATTGTTCGGGAAGAACCTGATTCAAAAAAATATAAGTAACAGCAAAAGCAAAATAGCAGATATTAAAAATTTAAAGCATCCTTTTATAGTATCCCCGAAAAGATAGAATAGAAGAATTAAAAAAATTATTCCCATTATTTTCTCATGCTTACATCATTAACATTTACTTATTAATAATAACAATCCGGATAAATTTCTTATCAGCAGATGATAAAAATTCAAGATTTAAATATAAGTGAGTGTATAGGTTAAGAATTTTTACGGTTATAATACTTTATCATTTCGGAGATATATTTCTTTAACGAATCAGGTTCTAAAATTTCAATTTGATCCCACCAGCTTATACACCATGCGGCAAGTGAGTTATTTATTTGCTGTTCGGTTTCAAGAATTATATTCCCTTCTTCGTCTTCGGTAATCTCAAATTCGGCAAACCAAATTTTATCGGTTAGTTGATTTCTAACTGATTTGGCAAATTTAAGTTTTATATTATATCTTTTTGTTGATTCTTGCTTTGTTTCATTTATCTCAAAATATTTGTTCAATAGTTTAATAGATTTAATCCGGGTTAAATAAAACATTTTGACAAGATTTTCATTTTCTTTTACTGCATGCATTATCCAATTATAACCCGAAAGCAATAATTTGACCGGTTTCACATTATAATTAACTTCCTCGTTGTCGGTAATCCGTTTGTAACGGATATTTATTAATCTTTTCTCGCCTACGGCTTTTGCAGTATTAACCAGATTTTGAAAAAAAATATACGGATGACTTTTGCTAAAAGTATTGATATTTTCAAGATAAAATTCAGCGTTTAATTTCACAGAAATATATTCAGCCAAAACGCGATTTATTTTACTTTTGGGAATCCGGCCATCTATTACTACTTTGCCGTTTTTACTGTAAATTGGTATTGACTTATCTCTGAACCAGCGCAGGTCTCTGCTGATTGTTATTTCTGCTACTCCATGTTCAAAAGCATACTCGGCTTTATTTTTCTTTTTCCCCTGCAATATATCGGCAAGGATTTCAACTCTTCTTTCAAAATCGTTTTTCATTATATTTTAATGTTATAGTAAAAGATATTTTCTAAAATATATTTTAAGTTAATTCAACCAATTTAAAAAATATTGTAAATTTGTTATAAATATATGTTACTTTTGAAAAAAATCTTGTCTGCTTTTAGGTTATATTAACTGCTTTTAACAAAAGATAGCTTTAGTAAAAGCGGGTACAGTCCGCTCAAAACTGATTTTTCAAAATGAACTTCAAAGAGGAAAAATGATTGCAAGAATTTGGCACGGAAAAACCGCAATAGAGAATTTCGAAAAATACACGGAATTCTTGAAAGAAAGAGCTATCCCGGATTACCGGAGTACAGACGGATTTGTAAAATTAATATTCTTAAGAAGAAAGGAAGGGGAAACGGGACATTTTACTTTAATCACTTTTTGGGAAAATCTTGATGTGATTAAAAACTTTGCAGGCGAAGATTTTGAAAAGGCAAAATATTACCCCGAAGATGAAAACTTTCTATTGGAATTTGAAGAGAAAGTAACACATTATGAAGTTTTTGCGGAATGAAAATCAACACACCAAAATGAAAACCGGAAATATTCTAGACCTCTCTTAAAATTATATAATAAAAATATAAAATGTATAAGTTATATACAATAAATTGCAGGTAGAATAATGATTAAGAGATTAATTATGATATTTGCTGTAATTTTTATATATACTCTTGGTATTACTCAAGCACAAACCCATAATTGGGAAAGAACAAATCCCGGTGGCGGTGGCGCTTTCAGCACAATAGAAGCCGGACCGGGCGGAATAATTTTAGCCGGAAGCGATTTGAGCGGCGCTTATATCAGTTACGACCATGGGCAATCTTGGGAAGTTATCGGTGCAAGTAAAGGGCTCACCGAAACCCATGTCTCGGGCTTGGGCTTCAATCCGGATAACAGCAGCGTTTTTTACATAGGAACGGAAAACGGTATCTTCAGAAGCAACGACGGCGGGAAATCCGTATCAAAAGTTTTGAGCTCGGGCTATATTACCGATATCAAATTTTCAAAAAGCAATCCGAATACAGGTTATGCAGCATACCATCCTTTTTATGATTCCGGCAATGGTGTGATTTATAAATCGACCGATAACGGGCTTTCCTGGTCACAAATAAGTACCGGTCTGCCAAATAAAATCAGAATATTAAAAATAGTTGTTGATCCTTCTTCGGAAAATACCGTTTATATTCTTACCGGTGAAGGCAGGTTCGCATGCAGTTCCGCTGATGTTTATAAAAGCACTAACGGCGGAATAAATTGGAGCAATATTACAACCGGCTTTCCGGCAATTTTGGATTTTGCGGTTGATGAAAATAATCCTGATAAAATTTATGTTACAACAATGCATGCCGATTGCGATTCGGTGAATTATTGGTATGATTTGTACGGAAGTTTATTTATAAGTTACGACAGTGGGGAAAACTGGAGCGGTCCGTTATCCGCATATACCGGAGTGATTTTGTTAGATCCTGCAGATTCGAATGTAATAAGATTAATCGATCCGAGAGAACCTTATCCGTGGAATCCGCGTTCGGGTACCTTTACCTCAACCGACGGAGGTATTACATTTACCAAAACAGGTGATGTGAATAATTGGGATACGTTTTTTAATCATAATGTTTATTGGTCGTATTCATCAAGCTATAACGGAATTTGTAAGACTATCGGAAGAGACATGTCCAACCCGGATAATTTCTATTGGGTAACGAACCAATGGTGTTTCGGTTCGTTCGATGGCGGAACAACTTTCAACAATCTTTTTACAAACGAAGTGAAGCCTGGCTTTTGGCGCAGCAGGGGATTCGATAACGTTAATATGATGGATATCAGTATCAGCAAAGCAAATCCCGGTATAATTTATGCGGCGTATTTCGATATGGGAATTTGGCGGAGTCTGGATAACGGTGAAAGTTGGCAGAGTTGTAACGACAGCATATACACCGGAGGGTGGGAGGGATTCGGAGGTAATTGTGCTACAATTTTGGCAGACCCTTCCAGACCCAATGTTGTATGGGCTTCACAATCGGAAAACCAAAACGGGGAATATCCCACTTATTTGTTGAAGAATGAAAACACCGGCG
>Ga0256841_1002403_pt1 | contig 14938 bp, 10 predicted proteins | sample 356308metaG_FD_185971 | JGI IMG/M metagenome (GOLD analysis project Ga0256841, IMG submission 185971) | Hydrothermal vent microbial communities from Mid Atlantic Ridge, Atlantic Ocean - 356-308 | ecosystem: Environmental > Aquatic > Marine > Hydrothermal vents | place: Atlantic Ocean: Mid...
CGAATTCTTATCCCTTTATTTTTCTTGCCTTTTATTACTTGTCCGTCTAAACCGGTTAAACCGATTGCGTTAATTCCGTATTGCTGACAAAGTTCAACTATACGTTTGTTTTTTAATCCGGCATAAGCCATTAATTGTAAGTCAATTAGATTATCATCGGAAAGAACACTGCTGAAACCTTTTACGGAAGTAACTGTTTTAATTTTCGTTCCCAGTTTGTTTGCCAATTCGTTCCTCAAATGATTTGCACCGTGAACAATTATGAATTTATCATTAAGTAAATTCAGTTCCGAAATAATTCCTTTTAGGTTAATATTTTTTCCGCCGCCAATTTTAATTATTATCATTTTATTATCCTTAATTGTTTTGTTGGAATTGCTTCCCATTGATTGCCAAATTCAAAAAGTTTTTCCGAGCAAATTATTACATTCCCGTTTTCATTTAATTGTTGAAGTGTAAAATAATTTTCATCTTCGTTAAAATCGGAATAGACATACGTAATTTTATTTTGTGAAATTATAAAATTCATTGCCCGTACATACTCTGTTCGTTTAGTGATTATTTTTACCGCACGTTGAATTGCTTCTGCATAATCATCCTTGTTTAATTTATTGATAAAATTAAAAATTTTTTCCGCACCGATTCTTCCATCTATATTTATTCTTGTTTTTCTTAATTCACCGTTAAAAACAAAAACGGTATCTTTATTACCGAAAGGCATATTATTTTCTATAACAATTCCTTTATTTTCAAAAGCACTTCTGGCGTGAATAACAAGTTGAGTAGTAAAAATATTTTCCGGAAATTCCGATTCCCAAATTGGTGTAATCTGTTTTTTTGTTTTCCAAATTTTATTTTCAATAAAAGAAAAACCCCAGCCATGACCTTGATATTCCTTACTTTGCTTACACATTTTAGCAAAGGGAAGAAAATACTTGTTAACATTAAACGGTTTATTTTCTTTGGTAAATAAAATTCTACACATAAAAAACCTCTTGTTAAATCGGATGAAGACCGGGGAAATTTAATCCGGTTGTTTCATTAAAATTATTGGAAATATTAAATGCTTGAACCGCTTGACCGGCGGCACCTTTCATTAAGTTATCAATTGCCGAAAGAACAACTACTCGTTTAGATTTCGGGTCCTTCATAAATCCGATGTCACAATAATTTGTACCGGTTAAAATTTTCGGATCTGGAAATCTGTAAATTCCATCCCGTTCTTTTACAATTCTGATAAAAGGCTCATTGCCGTAATACTTCCTGTAAAGTTTCCAAATATCTTTTTCTTGTAAATCTTCTTTAAGAAAAATATGTGTTGTTGCGTGAATGCCTCTAACCATTTCAATTGAGGTGGCAGAAAAATGAATATCCGGTTGCCCGAAAAATGAAAGCTCTTGAATCATCTCAGCCGTATGACGATGGCGTACCGGTTTATAAGAACGAATTGAGCCGCTTCTTTCAGGATGATGACTCGATTCGGAAAAACTATTTCCTCCTTCGCTTGTGCCGACTTTTGCTTCGGAAACTGTTCTATCAATTTCAACAAGATTTTCTTTGTAGAACGGATAAAGACCGAGTATAACAGTGGTTGCATTGCAGCCGGCACTTGAAATATACTTAGCTGTTTTCATTTCTTCTCTGTGAAGTTCGGGAATGCCGTAAACAAATTTATCTTTGTATTCTTCTCCTTGGCGTGTTACTCCGTACCATTGTTCATATAATTTGTCATCTTTAATTCTGAAATCGGCACTTAAATCTATAACTTGATTTGCAATTGAATCATATTTGGAAATTGATTTATTAGAATGTCCGTGAGGCAAGCATAGAAAAATAGTGTCGCATTGTTCAAGTTCGGATATAGATGAGAATTTTAAATTGGTAACACCTCTTAAATTCGGATGAACTTTGGACACAGGTTTTCCAACAAAACGTTCGGAAGTTACTTGTTTAACTTCCGTGTTTTCATGAAATAAAAGTAAACGTAGTAACTCTCCGCCGGCATAGCCTGAACCTCCGACAATTGTAACTTGAAGTTTATTCATTATCTTGTCTCCGTATTGTTTATAACATAATCAACTATTTTTGCCGGAATATTTACACCTGTTGTTTCTATGCTGTTCTTAAATTCCATTGTGTAGTTTACCTCGTTTACCTGTAATCCGTCCTTGGTTTCAAATAAATCAATTGCAACAATACCACCGCCAACAGCTTTTGCCGCACGTAAAGAGAGTTCTGCAATTTCGTTTGTAACCGGACATTTGCTTGCAGTACTTCCTTTCGCCGTATTGGTAATCCAATGCTCGGAAGTTCTATAGATTGCCGCAATACATTCATTGCCAACAACAAAGCTTCTAATGTCACGTCCTTGTTTTTCAACATATTTTTGAATGTAAAAAATCGAATGATGATAAGAACCGAGGATTGCTTTGTGTTCCAGTATTGCTTCGGCGGCATCTCTATCGTTTACTTTGGAAAGAAGTCTGCCCCAAGAACCAACGGCAGGTTTAAGCACAACAGGATATCCCATTGATTCGATAGCTTCCAAAGCCGATTCTTCTGTAAATGCAACCATTACTTTGGGCTGCGGAATATTATTTTTCTCAAGAGCAATAGATGTAAGTAATTTATCTCCGCAAATTCTTGCAACTTCTCCTTTATTGAAGCATTTAATTCCGTAACTTTCAAAAAGTCTTATTGCATGCAAAGCTCTGCTGTGGTTTATACTTCGTTCAATAACCGCATCAACCTTTATATTTGGTTTTGCAATATCGAAAATTAATTTTCTGTCGTCTATCATTTCAAGATTTACATTTGTTCTTTTTGAAAATTCGGTTAGGAGAAGTTTCTCATCCTTTCTTATTATCGAGTGTAAAAAGCCTATTTGCATTTTGTAAAATTCCTTAGGTTATTATTCTAATTTCTAATTTGTTTTTTGTTAATTAATTTCTCGGATTCTATTATCAATGATAATTCGGATAGTTCAACTGTTCTTCCTTTTTGACCTATCTTTTTTATTTCGGATAAAATTTCAAATTTTTCTTTATCTGTTAACGATTCAAGTCCTAATTGCTTTAATGCAAAGTTTAGTGATGCGATACCGGACATGTGGTCTAGAGAAAACTTTCTTTCTCTATTTACAAGTTCAGGATTTAGATGTTCGTAATGCATCGGATTAATTGCGGCGGCATGTGTATGAACACCGGCACAATGTGTGAAAGCATTTTTGCCTAAGATAGGGAAGTTTGCCGGAATTGGAATGCCCGAATGGAAGGAAACAAGTTTATATAATTCGTCCAAATAGGAAAGATTCCAATTTTGTTCGTTAAAGTTTAAGTTTAATACAACAAGAAGTTGAGCAAGGTCAACAATACCGGCACGTTCGCCAAGTCCCATAACACTTGCGTCAATGATATCAACGCCTGCTCTGTATGCATCAATAGCATTTGCCAAGGCAAGACCTTGATCGTTGTGGCAATGCACGGCTATTTTCGGATTTAGATTGTTTGCATTAAGTGCTTCCCTTAATTTAACAACATAATCGTACAAGTTATTGTTTGTTCCCGGAGCCATGTATCCTGTAGTATCTGCAATGCTAATAACATCAGCACCCGCTTTAACAGCCGCTTCGGAAGCAATTATAACTTTTTCAAAATCTGAACGGACAGTATCTTCAGGTGTGTAACGGATTAAAATATCCGGCTTTTTACTTTTTGCGTAACTGATTGATTCGTAAATTTTTTCCGCAACTTGATTTATATCGGTCTTAAACACATTGCTTAATCTGTCATCCGTTACGGAATAAAATATACCTATAAAATCAACACCGGATTCCAATGCCAAGTCAATATCGGATTTAACTAATCTTGAATGAGCGGCAATATTTGCATTCAATCCGCGATGTGAAAGAATTTTAACAGCTTGATGAATCTCTTCCGTAACTTTCGGATGACCGGCTTCAATATAGTTTATTCCAATATTATCAAGCAATTCCGCAATGGCAAGTTTTACATGGTTATCAAAATAAACGCCGGGTGTTTGTTCACCTTCGCGTAAAGTTGAATCTAGAATTTCAACCATTATTGCCCCCAGTCTTCTTCTTCCATCGGTGCTTCTTGAACTTCCGGAGGATCAAGCGATGTTACTTCCAATTCACTTCCGCAATCATCACAGATAATTATTTCGCCAACTACGGTATCGTTTTGAAATTGTAGTTCGGCATCGCAGATTGGACATGTTGTTGTTTGCATGGTTTACTCCTTATTTTAGTTTTAGGTTTATCTTCTTAAGTAAGGAGTTGTTTTTAGTTGCGTGAATTTCGGTTTGGATATTTATACATACTAAAAAAGCCCTTACTTAAGAAGGGCTTTTTTAATAAATATTTATGTAGTTACATAACCCAACTTAAGTAAGGCGTTTCTTAGCCTTCTTGCTTTGTTTCTTAGTTGCGTTATGTTTATAATTATTTTTCATTTGCACAATGATAATACATTTTTATATTTTATCAAAATAATCTATTGAAAAAAATATTATTATCTTTATTTCTAAGTTAGAAATACATAAAATTGAATGATTATACATTATATAAAATCGCATGATTTTGGATTTAAGATTCTACATCAGCAAATTAAAATTGGTGGCGTGAAAGTGCTTAATTAATTCAAAGAAATTTATTAAATTAAAGTAAATTAATAATGTCGTATAAGAAATGAATAAACCTATTCTGAACGAAGAAACAAAAAGACAAATTATTGAAAATATTTTGCAAAGCACGGATTTTGCAAAATCGAGTAAATATAGAGATTTGTTATTATACTTAGCCGAAGCTTCGATTAAAGGTGAAACAATTAAATCAACAACCCTAGCGTATGATTTTTTTGGTAAAGAGGCTTCTTTTGATCCATCCATTGATTCAACCGTACGTTCTTATATAAGTAATTTGAGGAAAAAACTAGAACATTATTATTTAACAGAAGGTGAAAAAGATAAACATAAAATTTATATTCCTAAAGGTAATTATCATCTTGAATTCACAGAAAACATTCCCATACAGAAAACTATAATTCCTAAAAATAATTCAAATATATATATAAGCATAATTCTTGCATTATTAGGTTTATTGATATACATGACATATAGCAATTGGGGTAGCAATAATAAAAAAAATACGATTACTTTGGAAAATACAATATGGAAACCTTTCTTGGAAGGTAATAAAAAAACATTATTTGTTATTGGTGATTATTATGTTTTTAAAATGAATCTTAAAAATGATAGAAAAACTTATGTTAGAGATGTACAAGTGAATTCCCATAAAGATTTGGATTTGTTTATAAAAGAATTTCCTGAACTTAAAGAAAAAATACAGCAAACTTCAAACTCATATTTAGATGAAAGTGCTCCGTTCTGTCTTTCCGAAATATTGCCGTCGTTTGTTTGCCAAGATATTAAATTCGATATAAAGCTTTCTTCCGATGTTCAATTAAAAGATCTGCAAAACAATAATATTATTTATATCGGTTCCCACAAAAACTTAAATATATTAAATCTTTTTACACGTAACTTAAATTTTGAGTATAATATTGTACCGGGTGGAATAAAATATTTTGATAAAGAAAAAGATTCATTATTTACTTATTCAATCGATGATAAATATGATTCGTTGGCGAGAAGAGATTTCCCTGTCGTTATAAAACAAGCGGGACCAAATAATAATTCATTTATGTTTTTTATTTCTATTCACGATTTAGGAAATATTAGTACCGTTAAATACTTCACTAATAATAAAACGGTTGGTGAGTTTACAAAAAAAGTAAAAGACAAAAATTTTATCGCATTATTTGAATCACGAGGTTACAGAAGGGAAGATTTTTCGATAAAGTTACTTCACCTGAATTTACTTCCTAAGAAAATAGAACTCCCTGTTAAATAACAATTCAATATTTATTCCCGATTTTTAATCTTCTTAAGTTTGCTTCCAAAAAATAATAGTCGGCGTAAATTATAGGTACATCAACTTCAGACATTTTAGGCATATTGCCAACAGAGTGTTTAAGAAGAAACCCGTGGTTGTTTCCCTTAGCAAAATAATTTTTTGATGAAAGGGTGCTTAAAATTTTATCGGCAAATTTTATATAATACTCACTTTTGCTTTTCTCATTTTCGAATTGGCTTAATTCATAAAGTGCAGATGCCATTATGGCTGCAGCCGAAGCATCACGTTTTGCATTTGGAATATTAGGAGCGTTAAAATCCCAAAACGGAATTCCATCTGTTGGTAAGTTTTTATTCGTCATAATAAAATTTGCAATATTCTCAGCTTCGGTTAAATACTTTTTATTTTTTGTTTCACGGTAGCACATCGTAAAGCCGTATAAAGCCCAAGCTTCGCCGCGGCTCCAAGTGGAACTATCCGAATAACCTTGATGTGTTTCTTTGGAAATAACTTTTCCTGTTAGTGTATCATAATTAACAACATGCCATGTACTATAATTTTTTCTAAAATGATTCTTCATTGTTGTATTTGCGTGCGATACTGCAATCTTATAATAAGTGGAATCACCGCTAACTTCTGAAGCCCAAAACAATAATTCCAAATTCATCATATTGTCAATAATTACCGGAAATTGCCAAACGTCTTTATTGAAATCCCACGAACGAATACATCCTACTTTGGGATTAAAACGTGTTGAAAGTGTTTGTGCGCTTTTTAATAAAATTTTTTTATATTTTTCATTTTTAGTTAAACGGTAGCCGTTACCAAAACTACAATACATTTTGAAGCCCATATCATGAGTTTTGTTATTGAACTTTTCCGGCTCCAATCTTTCCGTAAATTTTTTAGCTTGGTTTCTCCAGCAATCTTTTTTTGTAGATTCAAATAAATACCAAAGAGCACCGGGAAAAAATCCGCTTGTCCAATCTTTAGACGGAACAAGTTTTAAACGGTTATCCTTAGTTACGCTGCGAGGATTCTTTTCGGAATTACCGATTTCTTTTATAAGTGATAAGTATTGTAATTCGCTAACTTTGATTATTGAAGTTAGGGGATTTTCGCTTTTAGTATTAACAATAAAACAAGAGGTTGCTAATATAATAATTAGTAAAAAGACAAAGTTCTTTTTCATTTAATTTCCAAGTTATATTATTGTAAGTATAACATTTTTTTTGTAATAACATATTCCCCAGAAAAAAACCGATAGTAATAAACACCGGAGGAAATGTTTTCAGCATTAAAGGCAAAGGTGTAACTTCCAACAGTTAAATATGAATCAAACAACTGTAAGACCTTTTCGCCAAGACTATTATATATTGAAAGTTTATAATTGTTTGGTTTGTTAATTAATATTTTTATTTGTGTTTCATTGTTAAAAGGATTAGGATAATTTTGATTAATTAAAAAAGGTTTAATCCTATTCGCAATTTTTTGTTCAGGTATATCTGAAATAACTGAAATTATTAGTTTTGGCGAATATTTCAAATTTAAAGTATCTTTTGAATAATAAGAAGTAAAATGATTGAGGGAAGATTCTACGATTGTAAAACTAATAACTTTGTCATTTAATAATTCATGTTGAACTTGATTTGTAACATCAAACTCAATCCATTTGTCTTTTTGCGGAACTGTTTTTGAATCAATTACTATGCCGGCTTGTGGTTTGCTATTATATGTAATATCGTTTTCATCCCAATTATCGTTTTGAATAAATTTAACAGTATGAATTGTGTTGTCGGAATATTTTAAAACTTTTAGTTTCAGTTTAACGTTACTTATTTTATAAGTAATTTTTTGCAGATTAAATTTCAAAAACGTTTCTCTAACATATCTGTCTAAATTATTACTTTTAACTACCAGTTTATTTTTTTTACCGTAGTTATCATTAGCATAGGAATCGCCGCCTCTAACGTAAGAATCGTTATTTACTAAAATTGTATCTAAAGAAATATTGGGTGAACGAGAAAAATTCCAGACTTCACCTTTTGTAATACCGGAATTATTTTTTTCGTCAATTCTCCAATAGTAAATGGTATTTTCATTTATTTTCCCGGGTACATATTTGGTTTCGTTTGTAGATAAAACAAACGGCGGGGGATTGGTAGTTCCAAAATATACATCATGAGATGCTGCATCCATACCGGATTTCCAATGCAAAATAATATTTTCATCAACATCATTTGAACCATTGGCCGGGAAAGGTTCTTTTGCATTTCCCGGAACAAAAATCTTAACTGTTCCATTACCTGCCCAATTTGATAAAGAATCCCAAATAGTATTTTCGTTCCGTTGTTCGGGAATAGTAATGTTTTCAACAGCTTGTTTACCAAGTCTATCTTGCAATTGTTGCAGATATAAACTTCTTGGCGTAACACGGTTGTTCCAATGTTCCCAGTAACCATCGCCGTTTTTAATTATTCCTTCGCAGCCAATTCCCCAGTTCATTGCTCCATTCGGGCTTTCAACCTTAATATCCGCTTTATATGATTTAACATTCCAAAACATTGTTTGTGCACCTGCCCAACCGTGTCCGGTGCCCATAGCTTTTCTATTCTGTACTCTAATTTGTCCGCCTCTGATATTATCAAATAAAGTTCCGGTTGCCCAGCGATGATGCGGACCGATATCAGCATAACAACTATCCGAATAACAATCTAAAAAAACGTTGGGACCTGTAACTCTTGCACCTGTAACAAAATCATGTCTTCCGCCGCTTGAATAACATCTTTGAAAAAGATTTCCCATACCTCCGCCGATATAAAATGAATAACGCCTTCCACCTGTAATTTGTGAAACCGGTGTTAACATTGCACAATCTTCTATTGTGTTAAAATTGGAACTTTTATCAATAGTAACGCAAGAATATGCAAAGAATTTTGCGGTAACATTTTTTACCCAACTGTTTTCGGTTTGATTTAAAACTATTGCACTCCATGCATGATTTTCATCTTCGGGTGATGAATAAACGGATTTGAATCTTATATTTTCAACACCGCAATTACTAATTCTATTTTTCATTTTTACTTTTGAAACAGTTCCGCCTCCATATTGTTCTTCAATTGCATCTACAATAGGTATGTTTATTGAAATTGTATTCCCATTTATATTTTCTATGGTTCTTAAATGATTTACAAAATAATCTTCAGCTTTCCATCCGTATTGTCTCATTCCCAAATCATCTATCCAAAAATCATTAGGAGTTCTTTTAACAAAAATAGTATCGCCGATAGAAAAAGAAGAAGTATTGGAAACCTCAAAACTTTTAGCTCCAACCGGAACAAAAGTTGAAATGATATCAACTGCGGTAGAAGTATCTTCAATTATTCCGTTTTTGTTACCTTGTATAATTAACAAATTGTGTTTTGAGGTTTGTGTTGCTAAAATAATAGTGCCTTCTTCACTTTGTCCTTCGCCTCTTATAACTATACCGCTATTTTTTATATAAAGTGTTCCGTTTACTTTATAAAGACCTCGCTTTAATAATAGAACTCCTCTAAAACCATTTGCATCCGGAGATAATGATTCAATATAATTAATTGCCGATTGTATGTTGTTTTTATTATCTCCATCAACAGGGGAAACAACTTTTTTAATTGGAATAGAATTTATATCCGGTAAAGAAACGCCGCCGCCTTTATAGCCGGCATAAGAATAATCGGGGATAATATTTTCATTGTTTGTTTCATTATGTAATGCAAATTTAGTGTAGTGAAGCTTGCCGTCTTGTATAAAAACCAAATTGCTAACGGAAGAAATCAATAAAATAACACTACCAAATAAAAACACAATAATAAATATTATTTTATTTTTCATAATTAAAAATTTATATGTATGCTAAAATTATTTCCCGACCGTAATATAACTGCCTTTGAAATCTTGATTCCTAACTTCAATAATTGCTTTCCCATTTTTACTTGGGCTAAATTCTATTGCCGCTTTACCGTTGGACATTTCTATAACTTGGCTTCTTGTTGGTGTTCCGTAATTTATTAACAGTTTCCCGTGACCATTAATAGAGAAGTAAACTTTCTTGTTATAGTTAAGACATCTTTCCCCGTTTTTATCAATTGCTTTGGCTACTATAAGTTTGTTCCCGTTTTCCAAAACCTTAGTGTTAAGACTTATTTTTTCAGGTGTCCCATTTGGATGAGTGGAAAAGTTAATAGTTAAACTATCCGAAGTTACTTGAACATTTTTGTTATAGCCTATTGCTGTTAAAGAGTTTTTTCCTTCTTTGAAAAGCACATCCCAAGTTAATCCGCATGCAGGAAAATTTTTAATATTTCTTTTCCTTTTACCAAGACTTTTTTTATTAACAAATAATTCTACTTCGTTACAATTACTGTAAACGGAAATTATTAATTTTTGATTTGGCTTTGCTCTTCGTTCCGTCCAAGTATGCGATTCTATATAACAGAATTTATCTTTAGTGTTCCAATAACTTTTAAAAACATAATAAGCATCTTTAGGTTTTCCGGCTCTATCTAGCAAGCCTTTTTGATTTACAAACGGAATTGGATTTTCAGGACGAAGAGGAGTTCCAAAGTCTCTAAAAGCCCATTGAGCATTTCCGGTAAACCAATCAAGTTGTTCGGAAATATGAAGATGCCAATCAAATAATTTTACAATATAGTTTTCGCTCCAGTCTCCGTTTTTAGCAATGCTTGTTACTTTAATTTGGTTTGGTTTTTCTTCCCAGCCTTTGGTTAATTTAATACCTTTTCCGTCAATAGGATTTTCATCGTGCCTGCCCACATGACTGGCGCCGCCATATTCGGCATGAAAGAAACGGGGATATTTTTTTCGTGCGGAGGTAATACTTTTTGTGTAATCTTTATAACTACCTGAATACCAACCGGCCCAAATTGAAGGAGAAAAAACATCAACAATATTAGCACCTTCGTAGTATTTCCTAATTGCAGTTAGTCTTGTCGGGTCTAATTGATGAGCTAAATTATTTAATCCGGTGAGAAAAGTATTTATAGAATCAATATTATCTCCGTTATTAAAATCGGGGTCCCAATAAATTTCGTTTCCTAACGACCATAAAATAATGCAAGGATGATTAATATTTTGATTTATTTGTTCAGTTAATAGTCTTGTAGTATTTCTTTTCCATTCCTTATTCCCAACACCACCACGGCACCAAGGAAGTTCATCCCAAACAAGTACTCCTAACTCGTCACAAGCTTTATATATTTCGGGGTCTTGCGGGTAATGTGCAAGTCTAATAAAATTTGCTCCCATATTCTTTATCATTTGAATATCTTTTTTATGTAACGCATTTGGCATTGCAGCACCATAACCGGCAAACTCTTCATGTCTGTGTGTTCCTCTTAGAAGCAATCTTTTTCCGTTAAGAAAAAAAGGTCCGTGTTCTTTAAATTCATACCAACGTAAACCAAAGGTTTGTGCTAACGAATCAATTATAATATTTTTTTGCACTAAAAATATTTTTGCAGAATATAAAAATGGTGTATCCGGCGACCAAAGTTTAGGGTTTTTAATTGAAGGAAATTTCAAGGTAATGATATTTTTACCGGAAGTGCATTTTATTATCTGTTTGGTTGCAGCAACAATATTATCCGTGGGGGAATGTAATTTAATAATAATATCAAGTTGTTTGTTTTCTTTTGTTAAATTATCCAACGTCACTTTTGTTTCTATATCAGCCTTTGTTTCCGATACTTTTGGGGTTTTAATTTGAACATTATTAATATTTAAAACGGGTAATTTTTCTAACCAAACATCGCGTGTAATTCCACCGTAAATAAAAAAATCGGATTTTTGAGAAGGTATGATATTTTTGTTTATTGAATTATCTACTTTTACATAAACAATATTTAATGTTCCTTTTTTTATAAATTTTGTAATATCTATTTTAAAACCAACATAACCACCTATATGTTTCCCTGCAAATTTATTATTTACAAATACTTCCGTAGTAATATTAGAGCCTTCAAAATATAAAAGGTATTTAGCAAAATTTTCATTTGCTTTAATATTAAATGATTTTTTATACCAACTTATATCACGTCTGTAACCTGGTAAATAATCGGTTGCATCCCATTTGTTCCATGTGTGTGGTAATGTAATTGGCTGCCAACCTTTTTTTATTGTCATTATTTTAGATAAAGAATCGGAATTATTTTCCAAATACAACCAATTATTATTAAAATTAATTTTTTCTCTTAAAGGTTTTTCAAATGGAGAAATCCTATTATTTGTTTGAGAATAGTTAAGATTAAAAATTAAAATTATAGTTATAAATGAAAAATATATTTGTTTAATCATTATTCTATCCATAGTAAAGGTTGACGAATTGGGAAGTTTCTAATTATTTCATCTTTTTGAGGTTCCGGATTTAATGTTTCCCAAACTTCATAATATTCTGGCTTGTTAAAATGTACAGCCGCCAAAAGTAAAGAGGGTTGTCTAACCGGCCAATCCTTCCAATACATAATATCTTTTTTGTAGGGCCATTTGTTTTTATCTTTAATAAAAGGGAATAGGAAAGCAAATGCTTTTTTTATCCCTTTCCCGTTAGGAGTTGTATATTCCCATAAATCATCATTTTTAGTACTTGTAATTTCACAAACCATAGCCATTGCATCTAAATTAAATATAGAATAAGCATAGGGTTTTGTACGTGCAAGTTCTTTCGGAAACGAACCGTTAGTATCCATTTGATTTGGCAATAGGTTATTTTTGTAAAAATTACGAACGAATGTAAGATTTTTATTATTACTTGTAAGTTTAGAGAACATTGCCACTTGCATTGCCCAGCAAGTACTATGGTTGTTTCCGTGATCTCTTTCTTTTATTCCGTAATTATGAGTTGTTAACCAAATTAAAAATTTATTGAACCAAATTTTTAATTTTAGCAATGTAATTTTATTAATGGAATTCATTTTTTGGAGAACAATTATTGCTTTAGCAACTTCAACCAAATGAATGCCGTCAATAATCCCGATACTGCGTCCGTTAGTAATTCCTTTTATTGCTTGAGAGTAAAGTAAATTAGGATTCATCATAGTTTTTGGTGTAACAAACCACGCGCGTAAATGTTCAATTGCTTTTTGGGCATAAATTTTTTTATGTGTTATTTTGTAAGCAGCAACCAATGCAGGAACAATTACAGATAAACGTCTTAGGGCTTTTCTATGTTTTTTGAAGTTATTCGGATTAGAAAAACCGTCTTTTCTAATATAAGCTCCGTTTGGATCATCGGGATTTGGCCACCAATAATCACCTTCGCTAAAATATTCGTGTATATTCCCTTTACTTCGTAAGCAATGAAATGCGGTGATTGTTACCGGTTTTTCATTTAAGAATTTATCAGCTTGTTTTATTACGCGAAGTTGTTCTTTTTTTAAGAAATCTTTAATGAAAGAATTATGATGTTGAAAAGAAAAACTATTAATAAAAAAAAGTAAAAGGATAAATGAGCTATTTATAATAATTTTATTCATTGGTAATTAAAGTAAGAGCAGGATGTTAATACAAAACATCCTGCTCTTTATACAGTTTATTGAAGTAAAATCATTTTTTTAGTTTGTGTAAAATTACTGCTTGATAAAGTATAAAAATAAATTCCGGAGGTTAAATTGGAAGCATCGAAATTTACATTATAATTACCGGCTGCTAATTCTTTATTTACCAATTGTGCAACTTCTTGTCCTAAAACATTAAACACTTTTAACGATACTTTGCTTTTTAAAGGTATGGAAAACTCAATGTTTGTAGTAGGATTAAATGGATTCGGATAATTTTGCTTTACAGTAAATTTACTAGGTATATTGCTGTTTATTTCTTCAACTCCGGTTATCCATTCTTGTTTTTTATCTGGATACCAATTCAGATCTCCTAAAGGAAGTCCGTTATCAGCAGCAGTATAAGATGATGCTGCAGTTCCGTAATTCATGTTAACTTCTTCAGGTGCCAGAACTTCGGTACGAGTTATAAATCCGGTATTAGACCAATTGGTTCCGCCTTGGAAATAGTTTTGAATTTCGGCAACTAAACTATCTAAGCTGGGAGCTTTAGCAAAAGTAAGTTCTTCTTCTTGTACTGCTGTTGCTTCGTCAATTCTATCTGCCCATTCTTTATTAAATAAAGGAGCTGCTTGAACAGTATCCGGATTTACGGAAAGAAGATCTTTAAATCTTTGTTCTGTAAATACATTGTTATTTCTCATTGTAATATTTGTATTAACGGAATCGGTGCCGGATATTGTAAAAATGCAAATTGCTTTTGGTTCTTGATATGCTATTTCGTCAAGTCTGTTTGAAGCGGAATCTGTTCCGAGTAAACCTACATTGGCAATAATATTATTTGTGAATTCAAGTTCTTCAATTAGTCTGAATTGGAAAGGAGGACGATAACCGATGTTACCGTAAAATGTATTGTGATCTATTTTAGCATATTTAATCGGTTTTAATCCGCCGCCCATGTGACGAATAAATCTATCGTTGCAATTTAAAAATGTGTTATTTATGACGAATAAAGAATCAACACTGGCAGCACGGCAATCTAAAAAGCGACCGTTGTCTATTCTGTCCTCTTTCCCATCCCATAAATGAATGTTGTTAGTGTAGTGAATAACCGAACTGTCTTTATCGTTAAGACCAATGGTTCTTAGCCAATATCTTTCAAATACACATCCGTCAACGGTTAATTTTACTTGAGAAGTACCTAAGCGGATTGCTCTTCCCGTTGCATTACTTCTTGATTTACGAATACCGTTAAAGTGTAGGTTAATAAAAGTAGCATCGGCAAAAAGTTTAAAATCTTCGCCACTGTATTTCCCATCATTTTTCGGTGCTTGCTGTACTAAAGGCAAAGCTCCGTCTCCGTCATTTGCTTTTATAGTAATAGGAACATTAACATCAATTCTACCTTGGTTAAAATATAAACCACCTCGTTCCAAAACAAAAACATCTC
>Ga0256841_1002404_pt1 | contig 14937 bp, 12 predicted proteins | sample 356308metaG_FD_185971 | JGI IMG/M metagenome (GOLD analysis project Ga0256841, IMG submission 185971) | Hydrothermal vent microbial communities from Mid Atlantic Ridge, Atlantic Ocean - 356-308 | ecosystem: Environmental > Aquatic > Marine > Hydrothermal vents | place: Atlantic Ocean: Mid...
AGCCTATGGCGTCTCTAACGGTTTGCAATAAGGCATCTTTATCGATAGGTTTATCGAAAACCGCCAAAGGTCTTGGCAGGGCTAAATGCTTTCCGGGAAGGCCGCTTATTACGATTATGGGTATTTTTGAGTAGTTCTTATCTTTGCGTATCTTACGATAAAAATCGGTCCCGGTATTTTGTGGCATCTGAAGATCTAATGTAATCAGGTCAGGGCTTTCCTCCCTGAGGATTTCGAAGGCTTTGCTTCCGTCATTTGCTGAAACGGTATCATACCCTTCCTTGCGGAAAAGTGTTTTCAGGAAAGTAATTATATCCTGCTCGTCATCCACTATCAATATCTTCTTAGCCATTTTTCTTTCTCCCCGTAATTTTATGATATCCTATATCATTATAATATTTATAATCCTTCAATTCAAGTGGAATTTGTTTACAAAGACTTTTTTAAGGGGAATGATGCTCTAAAGGTCGTGCCTAATCCCTCATCGGAGCGGAAGGTTATTGTTCCGCCGTGTTCCTTAACCACTTTTTGCGCTACCAATAATCCCAGACCGGTGCCTTCCCTTCCTTTGGTGGAGAAGAAATCCTCGAAGATATGTTCTCCCACCGCGCCCGGTATTCCACTTCCGTTGTCTTCCACCTCAAAAATAATTTGCGACCCGCTTTCCGAATAACAGCGAAGGCTTATCTCATGGTGTTCTTTCCCTTCAGTGGAGTCATTCAAACAAGCATCCAAAGCGTTCGTAACTAAATTCGTCAACATACTATGGAGAGCATCCGGGTCGAATACCGCCTTCGGCAGAGGTTCCCGTATTTCCAGAAATAATCCTATACCTTCTTGATTAGCTTTTTCCTTGAAAAGCTCAAAGACATTGCGAACTATATCGATGGGGTCTATTATTTGGAAATTCATCTCCCTTTCACGCGAGCAATATAGCAAGTCCTTCACTATCTTTGAAACTTTGCCGACATTTCTTTGAACCATCCCCCAACCCTGTTTTATTGTCGCCTCATCGCCTTCTTCCATTCCGGTGTTCAGTACGAATATCCCCCCCTCAAGCCCCATCAAGATATTCTTAATCCTATGAGCCATTACCGCTATGGTGCTTCCCATAAGGGTTAACTCCTGCTGGAGTTTTTTAACTTCGGTTATATCGGTGGACATCTCCATAACGGAAGTAATGTTCCCTTGCTCGTCATAGATTGGGGAGGAATAGACTATCAATCGCGCCTCTGTACCATCATATTTGATAACGGTTTTCTCCTTGCTATGGATTTTCCCGTCTTTGAGCGTTTCGGCAACATGGCAATCGGGACAGATACTGTTGCGTCCTTGATAAACCTCATAGCAATATTTCCCCGTGCTATTCCCGAATTGTTGGCGGAAAAGTTTATTGACCCGAAGTATTCTGAAATCCCTATCCTGAACGGAGAGATAGCAGGGAACCCTCTCGAATAAATCCATATATTCACGGCGGCTTGCATCGATTCGCTCCTGTAGTTTTTTTATTTCGGTGATATTTGTGGACATTTCCATAACGCCGGCTATTTCCTTATCCTCATTGTAAATAGGCGTGGTATAAACTATCATTTGGGCTTGTTCGCCATCTTTGGTGATAACTGTTTCTTCGGTAGTATGTGTCTGCCCGTCTTCGAAGGTTTTCACTACCGGGCAGTTCTCGCAAATGATATCGCTGCCTTTATATGCCTTGTGGCAAAGTTCTCCGATCTTATCTCCAAAGTCCCGACGGAATAATTGATTAGTCCTTATTATCCGCATATGCTTATCCTGAATTGAAAGGTAGCAGGGGACACGCTGGAAAAACCTATCTATACCGGGATAATCCAAAGCCGCCGCCGAATGACGGATACGATGTGCCAGAATTCCCAATAAAAATAAAAGTGCAGCCGCCACAAAACCGAGGATAAAAGGGCTGTATTCGAGGGAGATAAAAGTAAGTAGGAGCGCAAATAATATGGAGATTATCGCTATCCTGATTACCGATAAAATCGCCCAATTATATGCCTTTTGCAGAAAAACGGTATTCAAAATATCACCGATTAACTATGACTTTTGAGCATTTCCTCGATTATAGCTAAAAATGAATCCGGTTTTATCGGTTTTTCTATGAAAACTATCCTGCCTTTTTGGGTTTCATTTTCGAAGAATTCGTTATGCCTTGATATGCCGGAAACTATTACTATCGGTATATTACCGATTTGCTCATCCTGCCGCAAGGATTTGAAAAAATTCAAGCCGCTTTTTTTGGGCATCAATATATCTAGGGTGATGAGATCCGGCTCGATCGTTTTCGTTTTTTCGAGGGCTTCTTCGCCATTGACGGCGATTTCCGTTTGATAACCGGCTTTTCGGAGCAGGGTTTGGAGGTAAATCCTCATATCCTCTTCGTCATCGATTATTAAGATCTTTTTCGGCATATTATTCATATTCCTATTATCATATTATCCAATAATTATAACTGTTGATTTTATTTCTCCGCATTCCCCTTTCGGCTTATGAATTGTCGGGCATCGGGATGATTTATTCTCTTCAGCACTTCAATTATCCGCTTATGTAGTTCGGTATCATCAATCATACTAATTAATTTGGCTACGAGGCTTCCATCGGTAATCGATGATAATTGCTCCGCAGCGCATTCCCTTATTGCGGGGTTTGAATGGGATAATCCGCGAGCTAAATATTCTATGGCAATAGATGCCGGTTCTCCACCCATTTTGAGTATTTCGCCCAATGCAGTTATTGCGCTTTTGCTGCCACTGAATTTCCCCAACGCTCGAACAAGGCGGACACCGCCATATTTATCCATTAAGATTTTTATTTGTTCTTTGCTTTTGGGTGCAGCGCTGTCGGTTCCTCGGTTATTGATTTCCTCCAAGAATGACTCATCGGCGTAATTCTCAATCGCCATTCGGCGGGCGGAGCGGTTGTAGTCGGCATCGTTAGCTATTCTTTTGAGTATTTTTTTATCGGTTATACGGGCGAAGCAAGCCCCCATCAATTGATAATTCTTACGGACTTTTATTATTTCCGCTATCTTTTCCTGAGAGTTTATTCGCTCCACCGCGGAAAGACGAGCATCTAATTCTTTCCCATTGACGGCGATATCCACCAACAAATCCTGATCGTTGACTTTTGAAACCGCAGCCATACGCACACGAGGTGATAAATCACCCATCGCGATTTCCGCCAAAAGCTTTTGGTCGTCAAGACGGCTGACCGCTTTTAGACGAACTTCGGGGTTTTTCGATTTATATGCGGGTTTGAACAAGTCTTTTATACCCATCGGTTTCTGCCTTAATGGAACTCCCATTCCAAAAAGCCCTCACGAACATCGGTCATCCCGTTGACGATAAGCTCGACCAATCCGCCATATAAAAGCCGTACCTTATCCCAAGCATCATAATAGGTCAGCAAATCCCTAATCTGTCCTTTGCAGTTGGAACAAGGAGCGCATACATATTTGTTCGTTTTACTGTCGATTTCTTCTTTTGTGAAGGCATTCAATAATTGAGCGAATTTTTTTCTGCCTGATACCTGATAACGCCAATCCGGGAAATTGTTCGATTGCATTATTGCAAATCCGCTGCCACCGCCGCAGCAGTAATTGTTAACCCCATGGGGAGTCATTTCGCGGAACTGCGGACAGATTTTCTTTATAATGTTTCGCTGAGGTTGAATTATACCCATCGAACGGGTGATATTGCAGGGATCGTGAAGGGTTACCGGGAAATTGTTTCTTTCGGGGTCTATCATAATCCTTTCATTTAGGATCAAATCCTCCAAAGTTGCAAAGCAAGATTCCCGAGGGATATTGACCCCATCGAGCCAAATTCTGTCCCCGATAGCCATAATCGCTTTATGGGCGTGTCCGCATTCGCCAATTACAACCTTCTTGACGCCGAGCTTCTTGGCGATTTCGGCATGTTTCAAGGTAACCCTCGCCAATTGGATATCATCATAAAAAAGCCCGTAATTTACCGAATCATAACCGACAAGTTCGCTGGATAGAGTCCAATTTATGCCGGCCATTTCAAAAATTATTGCAAAAGCTTCGATATTCTCTGGCCAAGAAAGGAACTCCCCGGCATTATGGAGCAACAATATATCCGCATTCGGCTTATCGAAGGGTATTTTGATATTCATACCGGTTCGGTCCGTAATATCCTCCTCCATAAACTCGAACAGATCCATCAAAGCGACAGGGGATATTCCGGTGGAAGAACCGGTCGAGAGCTGTTTTACGGTTCCCTCTTTATGTAATTCCGCAGGTGCGATGCCGAGTTCCTGACTGAACAGCTTTCGTATTTCTCTGGTTATTAGACCGTTGTCCACCCCCATAGGGCAGGCTTGAGCGCAACGGCGGCATAGGGTGCAACGATATGAGAGTTGAGCCAAACGCGCTACCGTCTCCCAATTTAAATCGATATCGGCTCCGGTGAATTTGGCGGTAAGCTTTCCGGTGGGAGAGAGGTATTTTTTGATAATGCGCCTCAGTATATCCGAACGGAACAGCGGACGATATATTTCAGCTCTACCACTCATTTCAAATATTGGACAGGCTTCGGAACAGGTATTACATTTCACACAATTATCAAGCGAAAGCAAAAAGGGTTCAAGGAATGTCCAATTGTTTTCTTGGGTTAGCAGTTTTCGCAAACCACTTAAGAATTTCGCCACCATTTCCGCTTTTTCCCCTTCCGTTTTCGGAATCGGGACGGATAAATTCATTACGCCGTCAAGCGATATATCCTTTCCCTTTCGCTTGGATTCGGGTATCTCCGAGATAGGTTTATCCTCCCAGTCCTCATAAGGGTATGGAAGGGGCGGCAAATCCCCCGATAATATAGTGTGAAGTCTCTCGGTGTTTTTACTTATATCTTTTAATTTAGTCGGTCTTTTGCTCATCGCCTGTCTCCTTCACCAATTCGATCCAAGGCTTTTCGGTTTGTATATGAGGAGCGCTCCAGCCCACTTTGCTCTGTAGTAATTTCATTAAACTTTTTTCTATTTTGCTTCCCCTTTCGTTCGGCTCGTCATTCCATCTAACGGAATGATATAAGAAATATTTGGCGACGAAATGCGACATCCTGCCCAGGGGGATATACATTATAAGCAGCGATATCAGAACAATCTCTAATTCCATAATTCCCGGGATCGATTTGACAGTGGAAAAGGTAAGCAGAGAATGAACATACCCCCGTATAATCGAAAATCCACTATCGACGGTAAAGTGGGATATGAGGGAAATCAGGATTACAATATCGAAAAGGATTAAATTTATGTAATCTGCCGGGGCATTGTAAATTCGTTGCTCGCTGTTGGAAATCCTCCATAGAAACAATCCGAAAGCCCCGATTCCTGTAAGAATTAGTCCCGAATATCCAAATATCAGCGTTGCGAAATAAATAACTCTCCCAATTACCCCTGCGCTTGAAGATACCGCAATTCCATTTCCTTCCAATACAGCTCCGATTAATAGCAAAACCAACCAACCGATGGACAAATACATTCCAATATGAAATGGAAAGGATGATTTCCAAACCCTTTTATTGTTCCTATAAACCCCTTTCAACAGGAATATTTCCTCCGCCATTTCCTTTAATTCGTTGAACATATCGGTTCTGCGAGGTTTGCTCCACCAATCCAGTTCCTCAAAATACGATCCGCCATATTTGGAGCGCCCTTTTTCGTGAGGAACCGGATAAAGCTCCCAGCGCAGATGTTCGGGCGTGGTGATATATTTAAAGACCTTAGCCACAATAGCAACAAAAGCGATGAGTAGCGAGAAGTAAGTCAAAAAAATTATCATCCTATATTTAACTCCTTTTTTTGATAGATGTTTTTTATTGAAACATCTAATGATTTGTAATGACCTTAAAAAGTATATTAAATTAGTAGGTTTAAGAAGTCAAGTGAAATTTTTCCCAAGCGGTTAATTTTATTTACTTAATTAATCATAAGCAAGAAAGCTTATTGCTTTGTGATATTATAATTTTATGGGCGAAAGTATTTCTATGGAATAAATTGTTGACAAATTTCGTCTATAGGTGCTATAAAGTATCACAGCGTAACGAGAACAATATATGATATTCTAATTTTTGTTTACCAGACAGATAACAAGAATGAAATGAAAATGGAGGATAAAGAATGAAGTTTGATCTGACAAGAAGACCGTTTCTGTTGTTTACCGTCTTAATCTTGACAATGTTTATCCTTAACGGATGTAATATCTTCGGTTGGAGTGCCAAGGATGATAACTTTGACGGCTATATGGATAATGGGCGGGAGTATATGCATGAGGGTGATTATTCAGCGGCTTTGGAGCAGTTTGAAAAAGCGCTTGAAATTAATCCCAACAGCTCCGATGCCCATTATTATCATGCCAAAGCAACTGTTGCGGTTGCTGGTATTGATATCGGAGTAATATTGGATGAATTGGAAGCCGCAAGCGAGCAGGATAATTTGCCCCTTTATTCCCGTGATACGACCAAAACTGAAGCGGAGGATATAGCCTATAAAAATAAGATATATCAGGCAAATACGGTTGTCGTGAATGACTTGCAGGCGATATATCAAGGCCAATCTACGGGAAGGTTTTCCGCCGACGATGTGGATGTCGATTTGGCTGTGGCTACTGCAATTGTTGGAATTGTCGGTTTGAGGGATACCGATAGGGATGGTGATATTGATGAAAATGATATATATATGGATATAGTTACCCAATCGGACGGGACTTTTCTTTTCCGTGATGTATCACAATTTTTCGATTACAGCCCGGGTGCAGGCGAAAATCCTGCCGGATATGATTCCACCGGAGCGGAATATTTTAACGGGCTTTTGCAATGGACCGCAAATACCCTGATCAACAGCCGGGAGTTGATAAATAATATCCTTCAGCGTATAGACCCGGAATTGAACCTCGATGAGGTTAACGAACTTATCGATAATATCGTCGAAACAATAAATAAATATTATATCAACACGGGAACCCCATCAAATCCGGGCATCGGGGATAATGATAATGATGGCTATACGGATGAAGAACATTGGGGTGATATAACGAATGGCGATCGTGATGGCGATGGCTATTATTGGGAAGATTCGACAATCGATTATTAGATTAGAAAGGATTTAATATGAATAGAAAAGTAATAGGACTGATTTTAGCATTCACCCTGCTTGCCTCCACAACCTCTTTTGCGGATAAAACATTTTCACCTTTTCATAGCGATATTTATGCGCTTGGAATGGGGGATGCTTTTGTGGCTTATGGGAACAATGCTAACGGCTTTTTGTACAACCCGGCTTTGCTTGTGCGGGCGAATGGGTTAAAATTTTCCGTAATTGACATTCAAGCATCGATAAATACGAGCTTTTTGGATGTTGTTAATTATATGTCGGATAATCAGGAAAAATTCGAGGATTGGGATAACCTTTCCGCAGGTGATAGAAACGAGCTTCTCGCCGGGATGGAAAGTTTCGATGACCGTTGGGTAACGGGAGGCGGTTATCCTTCGGTGAATTTGGTTTTGCCGTTGGGGGTAGGATTGGCGGTTTACAACAATTTGTCTCTGAAAGTTAAACTCGATAAAGGTATTTATGAACCGCGCGGATATGCGGATCTCAAAAATGATTTGGTTTTTGTAGGCGGGTATGCGAGACAGATTACGGATAATTTGGCTCTTGGGGCGAATGCAAAATTTATCAGCAGGCGCAATACCGGAGCTATCAAATTAAGAGCATCCGAATTTGGGAATGCGAATGATATTTATGAGACCGCCAAAGATAGTTTGGAATCGGCGAAATCCGGTTTCGGGTTGGATATGGGGGCATTGTATTCTCTGAAATCAAATCTTGATTTGGGTGTTTCCATAAACGATTTAATCGGTGGTATCGATGATGACCACTTCCCCATTAATTTGAGGGCGGGGGTGAGCTATCGCTACACGGGTGGTTTTGTCGGAAATGGGTTTTTGAAGGAGATTGTCTTCGCCGGTGATATCGAGGATCTATTTAATCAGGACGGCGATAATTTTTTCAATAAGGTCCATCTCGGGGCAGATATTGTTATGCCGATAATTAATTTCCGTTTTGGGTTTAATCAAGGGTACCCCTGTATTGGCACCGGTTTGAACTTAAAGTTTGTTGCCTTGAATTATGCGTATATCGGCAAGGAATTGGGAAGCAGTCCCGGACGCCAATCCGATTACAGCCATTATGTCCAACTTAAAATAGGGATAATGTAGGAAGACGCTGCCCAAGAGGTTTGGGATAATTAATCCTTATTTATATTTATTACCGATCCTTAGTACTATTCAGTTATGGGGTAATTATCGGGGTATTTTACTACAATTCCCCGACAATTCAAATTTGCTTCCGAAACCTTGATAATGGACTGATTATTTTTTATAATGAAGTTCGATTCCATAAATTAATTTGTTGATAGGAATAGTATGGTATCGCTTGAGTCTGAGTTTTTGGGTATAAAATTAATAAATCCGTTTTTGTTGTCATCGGCGCCTCTCACCTATAAAAAATACACGGTTAATAGGGCGTTTGAGGCCGGCTGGAGCGGTGTGGTTTGGAAAACAATCGGTGTAGCCATTAAAAATGTCTCCCCAAGATATGCGGCTCTGAATGTCAACGGAAAGGGTATAGTTGGGTTTGGCAATATCGAACTTATTTCGGATCGGGACATTAAGATTAATTTGAAGGAAATTTCGGAAATAAAAAGGAATTGGACTGATAGGGCGGTTATCACCTCGATTATGGCGGAGACAAATAAACGGTCGTGGCAGGAGTTGGTTAAACGCGTGCAGGATACCGGTTGCGATGGTCTCGAATTGAATCTAAGCTGTCCTCATGGAATGAGCGAATGGGGAATGGGCTCGGCCGTGGGCCAAAACCCTCAAATCGCTAAGATGGTCGTCGAGTGGGTGATGGAGGTTGCGGAAATTCCCGTCATTGCCAAACTAACCCCCAATGTCGGATCGATTGTTGTTCCTGCAAAGGCTGTTGTCGATGGTGGGGTTGATGGTATTTCCCTGATAAATACTGTGGAATCGATTATGGGTGTCGATTTGGATAATTTTGTCCCATATCCGAATGTTATGGGTAAGTCAACCTTCGGCGGATATAGCGGTTCGGCGATAAAGCCGATCGCCCTTAAGATGGTAGCCGATATCGGCGGAGATAAAGAGATTGGTGGTATCCCGATCTCCGGCATCGGCGGAGTTTCCACTTGGCGGGATGCTGTTGAGTTTATGTTGTTAGGGGCGAGGAATGTGCAGGTTTGCACCGCGGTTATGCTGAACGGCTTTGGCATTATCGATGATTTGGTGCGGGGGGTTTCCGATTGGATGGAGGGAAAAGGTTTTGAATCCATAGATGATTTTATTGGCCTTTCATTGAAGAAATTGGTCAATTGGGAACAGCTCGATTCGGATCATCGCATAATTGCTGAAATCGATCAGGATAAATGTATTCATTGCGGAATATGTTATCGTTCCTGCGATGATGCCGAATACCAAGCGATTTCGATAAATGAAAGGGAGCGGTTTCATATATATAAGGTAATGGAAGATAAATGTGTTGGCTGCGGTTTGTGCCGCTTGGTCTGTCCTGTTCCCGACTGCATAAAATTGATCCCTGATAATTAATGGACATCCCTCATTGAATTGGGCTAAAAAAGTCTCGACAGACAATAGCATTATCGTTTATATTGAAAATTAAATAAAAAAATGAGGGATAGTGATTTTAAGGGTTCTATTGCGTTCCCTCGATTAAAAGAGGATCTTATAATGAATAACTCAAAGTTAATGAAGGTGTTGATTATGCTGATGTTTTTTGCGGGCATAGCTGCTGGTATGGTATCTTGCTCGTCATCCAAACCGAAACTAATTCCGCGTGAAGTCTTGTTTGGTAATCCCGCTAAAGCCAGTCCACATATCTCACCCGATGGCAGTATGATGGCTTATTTGGCTCCGGTGGATAATGTCCTTAATGTCTGGGTGAAAACCATCGGCAAAGACGATGATAAACCGGTTACCAAAGATACAAACAGAGGGATTCGGAGGTATTTTTGGGCTTATGACAGTCGGCATATAATGTATCTTCAGGATGTGGGTGGAGATGAGAACTGGCGGTTATATTCGGTTGACCTCAAGGGCGGAGATATTAAGGATTTAACACCTTATAAGGATGTTCAGGTTCAAGTTATCGCCCGGGATAAGCATTACCCCAATGAATTGATTATTACGATGAACAAAGATGACAGGCGTTTTCACGATGTTTATCATCTTAATTTGGATACCGGCGATATTAAGATGGTATCGAAAAATCCGGGGAATGTAGCCGGATGGTTAACTGATGTGAATCTGAAAGTGCGCGGTGCAGTGGTTGCTACCCCTGAGGGCGGGTTCGACTTGATGGTGCGTGATAATGAAACCTCCCCTTGGAGGAAATTGGTTTCGTGGGACTCGGAAAACAGTTTGAATAGCGGCCCTGTCGGGTTTACCAAAGATGGCAAATCTATTTATCTGATGGACTCGCGCGATGCCAACACCCGTCGCTTAACCCTGATGAATATCGCCACCGGAAAATATAAAGTTTTGGCAGAGGATCCCCAGTATGATGTCAGCAACATTATTATCAATCCCGACACTTATGAAGTTCAAATGGTCTTTTTTACCAAAGCACGGGAAGAATATAAGGTGCTGGATAAATCGATAGAGAAAGATGTGGAGGCGATAAGAAAGCTTCATCAGGGAGATTTCTTTATTTATGATAGGGATGATGCCGACAGCACTTGGCTTGTAGGGTTTATGGTTGATGATGGTCCGGTCGCTTATTACGCTTTTGATAGGAATTCACAAAAGGGAACTTTACTTTTTTACCAGAGACCGGATCTCCTAAATTATAAGTTGGCGAAGACGGAACCTTTTTCCTTTAAGTCTCGTGATGGATTAACAATTTATGGCTATATCACTTATCCACCGGATAAGGAAAGGAAAAATCTGCCTATGGTCCTTGATGTCCATGGGGGACCTTGGTACAGGGATACTTGGGGATACAACCCCGAAGCCCAATGGTTCGCTAATCGCGGTTATATCTGTATGCAGGTTAATTATCGCGGCTCGACCGGCTATGGGAAAAAGTTCCTCAACGCAGGAGATAGGGAATGGGGAGGCAAAATGCACGATGATTTAATTGATGGTGTTAATTGGGCGATCGAAAAAGGGATAGCGGATCCCAAGAAAATCGCTATTTATGGCGGTTCATATGGGGGATATGCGGCTTTGGTCGGAGCGACATTTACGCCGGATGTTTTTTGTTGCGCAGTCGATATTGTTGGTCCGAGCAATTTGGTATCGTTTATAAAAACGGTTCCGCCTTATTGGACGACATATTTAGCGGTTATTCATAAAAGAATCGGCGATCCGTCGAAGGATGAGGAATTCTTGAAATCGCGTTCTCCCCTCTTCAAAGTTGATAACATCAAAATACCGATGCTGATAGCTCAGGGAGCAAATGATCCCCGTGTAAAACAAACTGAATCGGAGCAGATAGTAAAGGCGATGAAGGACAAGGGGATTGATTGCCAGTATATGCTTTTTCCCGATGAGGGACATGGATTTGCGAAACCTCAAAACAGATTGAAATTCTACGCAGCTGCGGAGAAATTCTTGGCAAAATATCTTGGTGGAAACTACGAAGCGGATTAATCTTTTAACTAATCCCTGTAGAGACGCAATTCTTTATTGCGTCTTTTTTTTGCTTTATTGGGAAATAAAATCGGAGCGATGGTATTTCCTTTCCCACTACTTGAAGTTTAATGATTCCCTGTAAGCAAAATGGATTTTTATAAAAAAGGGATGGGTCGAGATGCTTTTAATCTTGCATTGAATATCGAGCTTATGTAAATTTCAGGTATTAAATAAAATATCGAAAGAGGCATAAAAAAAGAGAGAGTATATCGATGAGTAAAGAGATGAAAAAGATTTTGGTTACCGGTTCGGTCGGCCAAATAGGCTCCGAGTTGACTATGGAATTACGGCATAGATTTGGAGCGGAGAATGTAATTGCCACCGGACGAAAAACAGCTCCTTCAGAAAAACTTAAAAATTCAGGTCCATTCCATTTTATAGATGTAACAAAAATCGAGTCTATCGAGGAAATTGTTAAAAAATATAATATCGATACCATTTTTCATATGGCGGCGATACTTTCAGCTGTGGGTGAGAAAAACCCTCAACTCTGCTGGGATGTCAATATGAACGGGACCTTGAATATCCTCGAATTGGGGCTGAAATATGATATGGGGCGTATAATTATCCCCAGCTCCATAGCCGTTTGGGGCAGAGGCGTTCCTCTTGATAACACTCCGCAGGAGACGGTGCTTAAGCCGACTACGATGTACGGCGTGACTAAAGTTTGCGGGGAACTTTTATGTGATTATTATGTGCAAAGATTCGGGTTGGATGTCCGCGGTTTGCGTTATCCCGGAATAATTTCATATGAGACGCTTCCCGGAGGAGGTACGACCGATTATGCTGTCGCTATCTATTATGAAGCAGTCGATAAAGGGAAATATACCTGTTTCGTGCGCGAGGATACGGTTTTGCCGATGATGTATATGCCCGATTGTATCAATGCCACTATCCAATTGGCGGAAGCCGATTTTTCCAAACTGAAACATCACTCCGATTTCAATGTTGCTGCTATGAGCTTCAATGTGAAAGAGTTAGCGGATTCAATTAAGAAATATATCCCCGATTTTGAAATAACCTACGAACCGGATTATCGCCAAGAGATAGCCGATTCCTGGCCCAATTCCATCGATGATTCTGCAGCGCGGGAGGAGTGGGGATGGAATCCCGAATGGGATCTTGATTCTATGACTAAAGATATGATTGAGCATCTGCGGGAGCGGAAGAATAAGGGCAATCTCTATTTATAAACAGCTTCAAAATTTTAATCGAAGTGGGTTTCCAGTTTTGGGAACCCACTTTTTATAAAAATTCTCATATGTGAAAACGCAATTAAAATATCAAAAAATTATTTTATTTATCGAACAATTTACTTGGCGGGACTTAAAAACAAATAATTATATTTAATCTTGACAAGAATAACCCGATATTGTATTCGGAGGATAAAATGAGATATGAAAATATTATAGACGCAATCGGAAATACGCCGTTAATCCGGTTGAATAAACTTCCGGTGCCAAATTCCGCGACGATTTATGCCAAATTGGAGATGTTCAACCCGGGCGGTTCGGTCAAGGATAGGATTGGGATGGCGATGATCGAGGCTGCTGAACGGGAGGGGAAATTAAGACCCGGGATGATAATAGTAGAGCCTACTTCCGGGAATACCGGTATTGCTTTGGCGATGGTTGCCGCCGTTAAGGGCTATAGGACTGTTTTGACGATGCCCGAAACTATGAGTATCGAAAGGCGGGCTATATTGAAGCACCTTGGGGCGGAGATAGTTTTGACCCCTGCAGAAAAGGGTATGAAAGGCGCCATAGAAAAGGCCGATGAATTAGCCCAACGGGAGGATTATTTCCAGCCGCAACAGTTTGAGAACCCTGCTAATCCGGAAATCCATAGACAAACGACAGCCCGCGAGATTATTGAAGATTTGGGTGATCTGCATTTGGATGCTTTCGTGGCTGGGGTTGGCACCGGCGGAACCATATCGGGTGGTGGTGAAGTGCTGAAGGATAAATATAATTGCGAGGTAATCGCAGTGGAACCAAACTCCTCCGCGGTTTTATCGGGGAGGGAGCCGGGGCCTCATACAATTCAGGGAATAGGAGCGGGTTTTATTCCTGATGTTTATAATTCTAAGATCGTCGATAGAGTTATTCCTGTAAACGATAAGGATGCATTTAAAACAGCCGGAGAATTGTCCCGTCGGGAGGGGATTATGTCAGGAATATCTTCCGGAGCTGCTGCTTGGGCTGCCTTGAGGGTTGCGGAGGAGATAGGCCCCGATAAATTAATAGTGGTTGTATTTCCTGACACTGCGGAAAGATATCTCTCGACACCCTTATTTAAGAAATAGGATTTATATCCGATTTTAATAATATGCTTGCTATAATTGAGGATATAAAAGCGATTTACCGCAACGATCCGGCGGCTAAGAATATTGAATTTTTGCTATACCCCGGATTTCACGCGATTACTTTCCATAGATTTATCCATAGATTGTGGAAACTTAATATCCCGTTTATTCCTCGATTCTTATCGGAGGTGAACCGTTTTTTTACAGGTTTGGAGATACATCCGGGAGCGGAAATCGGGAAGGGATTTTTTGTGGATCACGGTGCCGGTTTGGTGATAGGGGAAACCTCCGAGATAGGGGATAACTGCGTGATGTTTCATAATGTAACGCTTGGGGGCACCGGCAAGCATAAGGGGAAGCGTCATCCTACTTTGGGGAATAATGTCTTGGTGGGGACGGGGGCTATATTGCTTGGTCCGGTCAAAGTCGGGGACAATGTCAAGATAGGGGCGAACAGTTTTGTGGTGATGCGGGATATTCCCTCGAATTGCACTGTTGCCGGCACGCCGGCACGAATTATCAAACGGAACGGCGTTCATTGTAACGAAGAACTCCCTAAAACCAACAGCCGGATAAATGGTGAGAGGAGCTTTAGCAAAAGCCGTATTTAACTATTTATCCTATTAGGAGATGAATTAATTTGGCTTGATATTGCTGAGATATTTATTTCAATAATCCGACGAAGCGGAAAGCTCCGGAGGGATTATCTTTTTAACATCACTTCAGCAGCACTATTTTTTTGGTTATTGATTTATTGTTTGTTGATAAGCGGCAGAAGTATATGCCGGATGGTAATTTTTTTGCGTTCCAAGTGATGCTATGTTCACCGGCGGGGAGATTGTCATT
>Ga0256841_1002405_pt1 | contig 14927 bp, 14 predicted proteins | sample 356308metaG_FD_185971 | JGI IMG/M metagenome (GOLD analysis project Ga0256841, IMG submission 185971) | Hydrothermal vent microbial communities from Mid Atlantic Ridge, Atlantic Ocean - 356-308 | ecosystem: Environmental > Aquatic > Marine > Hydrothermal vents | place: Atlantic Ocean: Mid...
TGATATGCTCTCCTTTGACGCTTCAGCCTGGGTTTCAATGTCAGCGGAATACGGACTGGATTACAACTGGAATCTTGCAGGTTATGTGTCAATGAGTGCCGACGGCAAATCGGTTGCTACTCCATTGGCTAAACCGGCTGTTTCTTATCCGCAAGGAAATGTTGAAGTTGTTTCGGGTTTAGCAGGAGTAAATACCAAATTCACTCCTTCACAAAGCAAAGACGTTGCATCATACAATGTATATCGTGATGATGCCGTTATCGGCACAACAACTGAAACAAATTATTCTGATTCTGATTATCCCGGACCAGGACAATATACATACTATGTAACAGCAGTTTATGATAATGGTATGGAATCAGAGCCTTCAAACTCAATTACAGTTGATGTTTTGACAGGTGTTGATGAATATCTTGCCGGTGCAATCAACGTTTATCCTAATCCTGCTACCGATGTAGTAAATGTTAAATCCGACGTACAGATCAACTCTGTGAAGGTTTACAACTATGCAGGTCAGGTTATCGTAAACGAGGATGTTAACGGTATGATGTATCAACTTAATACTTCACAGTATCAGTCGGGAATCTATTTCTTCCAGATTGAAACTAACGAAGGTACAATCTCTAAAAGAGTTATTATTCAATAGTAATAATTAATTCTTACCCGAAAAAAGGCTGCCCTTTCGGGCGGCCTTTTTTGTTTTCATCCGGATTTTCCACACTGTAATTTTGGATCTTCTTTGAAAATAATAAATCTTAACTCGGTCAATACTCTTTAACGGAGTTACCCTGAGAAAAATCACTATGGTGGTGTCACTCTGAGCGAAATCGAAAAGTGAACCCCACAGTAATTATTACAATTAAAAAAGCAACAAAAAAAATTTCATGAATTGAATTTATGAATATTACAGGCTGAAATACTATTTTTTATACTTTTGCACAATTTTCAGAAACAGAATGTTTAACACGGTTTTTGACAGAGCAAAAACATTTATATAACAAATGAAACAGAAATATCCTGAATACAAGAAACTTGACCTGACACAGATAGGGAATGATATCAACGAATACTGGAAGCAGCATAACACTTTCGGTAAAAGTGTTGAGATCAGAAAGGGACAAGAACCATTCGTTTTCTATGAAGGACCACCCTCGGCAAACGGAACGCCTGGCATCCACCACGTTATGGCACGTGCAATCAAAGATATTTTCTGCAGGTACAAGACGATGAAGGGCTATCTCGTTGAGAGAAAAGCAGGATGGGACACACATGGACTTCCTGTTGAAATCGGTGTTGAAAAATCTCTTGGAATTACAAAAGAGGACATTGGAAAGAAGATTTCCATTGAAGATTATAATAAAGCCTGCCGCAAGGAGGTGATGAAATATAAAGATCTGTGGGATGAACTCACGATAAAAATGGGTTATTGGGTTGACCTTGACAATCCCTATATAACTTTTGACAACAAGTATATTGAAACCGTATGGTGGCTACTTAAAAAGCTTTACGACAAAGGACTGATATACAAAGGACATACAATTCAACCCTATTCTCCGGCTGCCGGAACCGGCCTTAGTTCCCATGAACTTAACCTCCCGGGATGCTATAAAGACGTTAAGGATAATACCGTTGTAGCACAGTTCAGGGTCGTTAAGAATGAAAAGTCGGAATTTCTTTTTGATGATACAAACGGTGACATCTTTTTCCTTGCATGGACAACTACACCCTGGACTTTGCCGTCAAATACGGCTCTTGCCGTTGGAGCCAAAATTGATTATTTAAAAGTAAAAACATTTAATCCTTATACTCATAAGCCGGTAACTGTTATTATAGGAAAGGATTTGAAAGAAAAATACTTCCCGGAAGCAAATGCAGACCTGAAACTTGAGGAATATGAACCAGGTCAGAAAAAAATCCCTTATGAGATTGTTGAAGAATATAAGGGTAAAGATTTGGTCGAAATTAGATATGAGCAACTTCTTCCTTATGCACAGCCCGAAGACGGTGATGCATTCAGAGTTGTTGCCGGTGATTTTGTAACAACCGACGAAGGAACCGGAATAGTTCATATTGCCCCGAGTTTTGGTGCGGATGACTACAAAGTGGGTAAGGAAAACGGTATCGGTTCCCTGACAATGGTTAACAAACAGGGTAAGTTCATTGATGAAATGGGTGAATTTGCAGGCAGATATGTAAAGCCTGAGTATGATCCTGATTTTGACCCCAAAAAAAATGATTCCGTTGATATTGACATCATTGTCAAACTAAAAAAAGAAAACAAGGCTTTCAGGACTGAAAAATATGTTCACTCCTACCCTCACTGCTGGAGGACGGACAAGCCGATTTTGTATTATCCGCTGGATTCGTGGTTCATAAAAACAACAGCCTATAAAGAAAGGATGATCGATCTGAACAAATCCATCAACTGGAAACCCAAATCAACCGGTAGCGGGAGATTTGGGAACTGGCTTGAGAATCTGGTTGACTGGAACCTGTCAAGATCAAGATTCTGGGGAGTGCCGTTACCTGTTTGGATGACTGAAGATGCGGAGGAACAGATGTGTATAGGATCGGCTGAAGAGCTTAAAGCCGAAATTGAAAAATCGGTTGAAGCCGGTTTTATGAAAACAAATCCCCTTGCAGACTTTGTCCCTGGTGATAACACAAAAGAAAACTACCAAACATTCGACTTTCACAAACCTTATGTTGACGATATCATACTTGTCTCACCCTCGGGAAAGAAAATGTATCGTGAACCTGCACTCATTGATGTCTGGTTCGACTCCGGTTCAATGCCTTACGCCCAGTTTCACTATCCTTTTGAGAATAGTGAAAACCTGAAGGATTTTTTCCCTGCCGATTTTATTGCCGAAGGTGTTGACCAGACAAGAGGCTGGTTTTTCACACTTCACGCCATCGCAACCATGGTTTTCGACTCGGTTGCATATAAAGCTTGTGTATCAAATGGTCTTGTCCTTGACTCCAAAGGAAATAAAATGTCGAAACGGCTGGGAAATGCTGTTGACCCGTTCGAGACAATTCAAAAATACGGCCCTGATGCAACACGCTGGTATATGATAACCAATGCTCAGCCCTGGGACAACCTGAAATTCGATAGTAAAGGAATTGACGAAGTAAGAAGAAAGTTTTTCGGTACATTATATAATACTTATGCCTTTTTTGCACTGTATGCAAATATTGACGGATTTGACTATTCCCAGGAGGAGATTCCCGTTGAAAAACGTCCCGAACTTGACAGGTGGATAATTTCGGAACTGAATTCGCTGATTAAGAAAGTGGATATGTTCTATAATGATTATGAACCGACAAAGGCAGGAAGGGCAATCGCCGATTTTCTGGATATGCATCTTAGCAACTGGTATGTTCGCCTCAGCCGAAGAAGATTCTGGAAAGGAGATTATACGGAGGATAAAATATCAGCGTATCAAACACTTTACAAATGCCTTGAAACGGTTGCACAATTGTCATCGCCAATAGCACCTTTCTTTTCCGAAAGACTATTTATTGATCTTAACAGTGTTACAGGCAAGTTTAAGAATGATTCGGTTCATTTGACGGATTTCCCGGTTTTCGAGGAATCATTTATTGATACCGACCTTGAGGAGAGAATGGAACTGGCTCAGAAAATAACTTCGATGGTTCTTTCGTTACGAAAGAAAACAAACATCAGAGTCAGGCAGCCCCTTGCAAAAATCATGGTTCCGGTTAAAGATGATAAATTCAGACAACAGCTTGAATCAATGAAAAAGCTTATTTTGTCGGAAGTGAATGTCAAGGAGCTTGAATATATGACGGATGACAGTATTTTGGTAAAGAAGGTCAAGCCTAACTTCAAGACACTTGGCCCGAAATACGGTAAATTGATGAAGATGATTTCTTCCGAACTTGTCCGGCTTGATGATGAACAGATAAAACAGTTTGAAAGTGAAGGCAATTACGTTCTTAACATTGACGGACAGGAAATAGTTATTGATTTAACTGATGTTGAAATACTTACACAAGATATACCGGGCTGGCTAATAAGTACTATGGGAACTTTAACGGTAGCATTGGATATTACAATCACAGAGGAATTAAAGGAGGAAGGTATTGCCCGTGAGCTTGTAAACAGGATTCAGAATATCAGGAAAGATAAGCAGTTTGAGGTCACTGATAAAATAAATGTAAAAATTGAAAAAAACAATGGATTAATTTCTGCACTGAATAGAAATTATTCATATATTTGCTCGGAAACTCTGGCCGAGTCTCTGGAATTGGTTGAGAGCATAAATGAGAGCGAAAAACAGGTAATTGAGTTATCTGATGAACTAAAAACACATATTATTGTTACAAAACATTTGAGTTGATTTATCGTATAAAACAACTTGATAATTAAAAAATTAAGGATATGGCAAACGAAGAGATTAATGTAGAAACTAACAAGACACGCTATTCGGATGAGGAACTGGAAGAATTTCGCCAGATTATTATGGAAAAGTTAGTAAAGGCCAAGGAAGACTTTAAAATGCTCACCGATGCTTATACACATGCCAATGAGCACGACACCTTTGATACATCCCCTACATTTAAAGTTTTGGAAGAAGGATATCAGGTATTATCGAAAGAAGAAAACAGCAGGCTTGCCGCAAGACAGCAGAAGTTTATAAACTCTCTGGAAAATGCACTTATCCGGATTGAAAATAAAACCTACGGCATTTGCAGGGTAACGGGTAAGCTCATTTCAAAAGAAAGGTTGAAGAGTGTACCTCATGCTACTTTGAGTATTGATGCAAAGTTAAATCAACCAAGAAAAAAATAGTTTGTTTTCATTTCTGTTTTGAAGTTTCTATTTTGAAAAAAGCAGCTTTTATTATTCTTTTGGTTCTGATTGTTGATCAGGTTTTAAAAATCTGGATCAAAACTCATATGACCCTCGGAGAAGAGATTCCCGTAATGGGAAACTGGTTTATCCTGCACTTTACCGAAAATGAAGGAATGGCCTTTGGAATGAGGTTTGGCGGGTCTTTCGGGAAACTTATTCTCAGTATTTTCAGAATCATTGCTGTTGCAGCTATCGGGTGGTATCTTATCCGTTTAATAAAGCAGGGAGCAAAAACAGGACTGGTAATCTGCATCTCACTCATCTTTGCCGGAGCTTTGGGAAATATTATTGACAGTGCATTTTACGGATTAATCTTCACGGAAAGTAAGTTTCATGAAGTTGCAACACTTTTCCCTACCGATGGAGGATATGGTTCGTTTTTACACGGCAAGGTTGTTGATATGCTATATTTTCCGTTAATAAAAGGTATATTTCCTTCTTGGATTCCCGTTTGGGGAGGGTCGCAGTTCATCTTTTTCAGGCCTGTTTTTAATATTGCAGATTCGGCAATCACAGTCGGAGTTATTTCCCTGATCTTGTTTCAAAGGAAATTCTTTAAAAAATAAAAAAATATTATATCTTTGCACACAAATTTAAGAAATTAATATGGAAACCAAAAGTAAAGGAGCTATATCTCAGATAATTGGAGCTGTTATAGACGTTACGTTTGAAAGGGAGGAAGACCTTCCCAATCTTTTAGATGCTCTTGAAATTACCAGGGAAGACGGAACAAAACTGGTATTGGAAACTCAACAGGATATCGGTGAAAATACGGTACGAACCATAGCAATGGATTCCACCGACGGATTAAGCAGGGGTATGGAGGTTATCGCAACCGGCCAACCTATTGCAATACCTGTAGGTGAAGAAATTAAAGGCAGACTGTTTAATGTAGTTGGCGACACCATTGACGGTTTGGGAAAAGTTGACACCGGTAAATCTTATGTTATTCACCGTGATCCTCCGAAATATGACGAATTATCAACATCCAAAGAAATTCTCTATACCGGAATTAAAGTTATTGACCTCATTGAGCCTTATTCAAAAGGTGGAAAAATAGGTCTCTTTGGTGGTGCAGGTGTTGGTAAAACCGTTATCATTATGGAGCTTATCAACAATATTGCAAAAAGCTATTCCGGAATGTCCGTTTTTGCCGGTGTAGGTGAAAGGACAAGAGAAGGTAACGACCTGCTTCGTGAGATGATTGAATCGGGTGTTATCAGATATGGTGACGCTTTTAAGGAAAGTATGGAAGCCGGCGGATGGGACTTGTCTAAAGTTGACCGCAAAGAACTGATGCAGTCGCAGGCAACACTGTCGTTCGGTCAAATGAACGAACCTCCGGGAGCACGTGCAAGGGTTGCTCTTACAGGGCTTACACTTGCCGAATACTTCCGTGATGGTGATGAAAAATCGGGCGGACGCGACATCCTCTTCTTTATGGATAATATTTTCCGTTTCACACAGGCCGGCTCGGAGGTTTCGGCTCTGTTGGGACGTATGCCTTCGGCTGTTGGTTATCAACCGACACTTGCAACCGAGATGGGTGTTATGCAGGAGCGTATTACTTCGACAAAAAGAGGATCTATTACTTCCGTACAAGCTGTTTATGTCCCCGCTGACGACCTTACCGACCCGGCGCCGGCAACAACTTTTTCGCACCTTGATGCCACTACGGTATTAAGTCGTAAGATCGCCGAATTGGGTATTTATCCCGCTGTTGACCCGTTGGATTCAACATCAAGAATTCTTACTCCGGACGTTGTGGGTGATGAGCATTACAATACGGCACAAAGAATTAAAGAGCTGTTACAACGCTACAAAGAGTTACAGGATATTATTGCTATTCTTGGTATGGACGAATTATCAGAGGAAGATAAGCTCGCTGTGAACAGAGCACGTAGAGTTCAGCGTTTCCTCTCTCAACCGTTCCACGTTGCCGAACAGTTTACGGGACTTAAAGGTACTATCGTAAATATTGAAGATACCATCAAAGGTTTCAATATGATTATGGACGGAGAAGTTGATGAATATCCCGAAGCTGCTTTTAACCTCGTGGGAACAATTGATGAGGCAATTGAAAAGGGTAAGAAAATACTTGCTGCTGAAAAATAAATAGTAATGAATCATTAAGGCATTAAAATGAACGTTGAGATCATAAACCCTGATAAAACAATTTTTACCGGTGAAGCATATCTTGTTCAGCTACCCGGAAAGGACGGATCATTCGAGATAATGAATAATCATGCTCCGTTGATATCTGTGCTGAAAGAAGGTAAGGTAAAAGTACTCGATAATAATAAGAACCCGCAGTTCTTTGAGATAAAGGGTGGTGTGATCGAAGTGTTAAAAAATAAAGTTTTGATTTTGGCCGAATAATAAAAAAGCTTGCCTTTGGGCAAGCTTTTTGTAAATTTTTATCAAAATTATCCCTTTATTCGCTCAAGCTCGTAAGCTATCAAAGCCTGTTTTATAGTATCTTTAACACTTGACTTCATAACCCGGACCATTCGATCCTTGTGGTTTAATTTTGCGAAATGCTTTTTGATAAAGATTTCTGCATTTTTATTTGCGATATTTTCTATTTTACTCATGGTTGCTAATTTTATCCAAACTATTTCGAAGTTTATTCGGTACAAAGAAACAAAATCCATACCACTTCAGGTTCAAAATATTTTCACAAGTTTTCAACCGGGTTAACAGCCTCATATACAGAGCAATTATGGTTTTTGTCAGATATTTACATTAATAATTATGATTTGATTTACATTTTAAAAATCTATTTATGAGAAAAATTGTCCCAATTGTATTCTTTGTCATGCTTTTTATGACAAGCTGCATTGAAATTGTTGAAGAGATAAATGTTAAGCCCGACTTGTCGGGATCAATTACTTACCGTATTAAATCCGATCAGTTTACAAGTTTGTTTTCAAGTCTGTCAGGAATGTTTGATCAAAACATTTTAAAGGAACAACTGACCGAACGGTTTGAGAAGTTTGCAATGAAATATAAGAATAATAAGCATATTAAAAATGTTAAATTTATTATCGGGGATAACATAACCGATGCATCTCTGAGTTTTGATTTCAGCAGCACAAAGGAACTAAATCTGGCACTCTATGAAATCGCCGGAAGTAAGAAAAGTTTTTTTGCACCGTCATATTTGAAGATAAGCAAACATAAACTGAAAAAGTTTAACATAGCACCTTATTTGAAAAAGAGTCTAAAACAACAGGATATCATTCTGCCTGAGGAGTTTATGGATATGATAGAAATAAAAAGCATCTATAATCTGCCGAAAAGTATTAAATCGGCGAAAGGAGAAACAGTCATTCTGACAGAGCAAGGAAAATCCGCCACACAAGTGTTTAAGTTTAAAGATGTCTATGAAAATAATGTAAAGACCGGCATAAAGATAAAATACTAATCTCCCGATTCGGGAAGAGACATATGGCTTTGGACTATTTTCCAGTCACCGTCTCTTTTCTCCAGCACTCCGGTAAACCTAAGTCCTTCATACTTCTTGGCCTCACCGTGATAGACATAATTATAATTTATTATTTCGGAAAACCAAGCAGTGTTCCCTGTGTCGTTAACATTGATTTTCTGATCGGAAACAGCAATATATGTCTCCTGGGAAGCATTGAATTGTCTCTTGAATGCCTCACGGATAGCATCCCAACCTACTAATTTCTCATCGCTGCTCGTACCGAATACAACGATATCAGGTTCGGGGGCCCAAATATCCTTAACAAGCTCCATATCCTGTCTTTCGCTTGCAAGCACATAATTTTCAAGAACCAGGGCAACACGCTCTTTTTCCTTTGCAATATTGACGGTTGCTTCCTCTTTTTCCTTTGCTTCATTACAGCAACTTACTGCAAAAACAGCAATAACAATAATTATTAAAACATTTTTCATTGTCTCAAATTTTAATGAATACCTTTTTGTGACAGAATAAAATATTCTTTTTTAAAACTTTCCAAATTTAAGAAATTCTGGTTTGTCTTAATAAAAAAAAACAAAATATTTTTCAGGAAAATAAAAAAAGCTCATAAACGTATTGTCTATGAGCTTTTTACGGTGTGGTACCACCTGGAATCGAACCAGGGACACCAGGATTTTCAGTCCTGTGCTCTACCATCTGAGCTATGGTACCATCATTATTTCAAAAATCATTCTATCCTGTTGAATTTTCAGGGCTGCAAAAATAAATAACATTTTTAAATAACCTGCATTTTTTTTAAAAAATTTATATTTTAATCAATCAATTGATTATTAGAGTGGTATAAACAAAATATTATATTACTTTTGCAAAACACAAAAATTGGTGATAACAGCATTTGATGAAACTGGCAATTGACATAGGGAATACACTGACAAAAGTCGCTCTTTTTCAGGATAATGATCTCGTCAAATTACGTTCATTCAAAGAGTTCACTATAGAGGAACTAACTCTTTTTATCGGCGAATCCGAAACAAAAAACAATAAAATCATCTCCTCGGTCATATCCTCTGTTAAGGAATATGATCATAAAATAGATAGCTTTCTAAACGAAAAATATTTTTTTGTAAAGTTATCGTCAAAAACTCCTCTGCCTGTAATCATCAGATATAATACTCCGGAAACTTTGGGGAAAGACAGGGTTGCAGCGGTTTGTGGTGCAAGTTCGATATTTCCGGAAGAAAATATTCTGGTTATTGATGCGGGAACTTGTATAACCTATGATTTTATTGACAAGGAAAAAAATTATTTGGGTGGCGGAATTTCACCAGGAATTGATATCAGGTTCAAAGCATTGAATACTTTTACGGGAAATCTTCCGTTAGTGAATCGTGATGATGAGTTCGACCTGATCGGAAAATCTACCGAAGGAAGCATCAAATCGGGTGTTCTGAACGGAGTTCTTGCTGAAATTGAGGGAATTATAAAACGATATGAGGACAGATTCGGGCGATTAAAAATAATTTTTACAGGAGGAGACACTATTTTTTTTGATAAACGATTAAAAAATGACATCTTTGCAATCCCGAATTTAGTCTTAAACGGATTAAACGAGATTTTAGAATATAGTATTAACAAGAGTATGACTATACATTGATTTACAGTAACATGCTGGCAGAAAAAACATACTTTAACAATAAGCCGGATTCGGTTTTGAAGAGCCAATTTGTATTTACTTTCGGGTTGTTATTTACAGCTTTTGCGCTTTTATTCACAGGAGAAGCATTTTCGCAACCGGGTATTAGTTCGCCATATAGTAGTTTTGGAATAGGTTATTTATCCAACACGAACAATGTCAGATTAACTTCAATGGGCAAAATAGGAATCGGTTCAAGAGACCACTTCACAATAAATATTGCTAATCCCGCATCTTATTCGGCTTTCGACAGTACATCATTTGTGTTTGAAGCGGGGGTAGTTGGTATGTTTGTTAACTACAAAACCGATAAAACGGATGCCAATCTGGTTACAGGTACGGTAAGTCACCTTTTAATGGGATTCCCGGTAACAAAATGGTGGCGGGCTACGCTGGCACTTCTTCCATACAGCTCCGTGGGTTACGACGCTTCAAGCTATAACTACAAAACCGATGTCGGCAATATCAAATACCAGTACTTCGGTTCGGGTGGATTTAACAGATTTAATGTCGGAAGTTCTTTCCAGCCGTTACGCAATCTGTCTCTCGGTGTTAATGTATCATACCTTTGGGGTAAAATAGATAAGGGGCAAACTATTTCTTTTCCCGACTCACTTAATCTGACAAGCACAAGAATTGACAATTCATTTACATCGGGAGATATATATCTTGATATGGGTGTTCAGTATCACGCAAGGATGAAAAACAATCTGGATTTGGTGGTTGGAGCCACATTTAACCCTAAAACCAACCTTGCTTCCGAAGGTCACTATATTGCAAGGTCGTATGCCGGAGAATCGAATGGAATATATAATTTCAAAGATACAATTACCTATATTCCCATTGAAAGGGGTTATGTGGAAATGCCAATGGGATATGGTTTCGGATTTTCAATTGAAAAAGCCGGCCACTGGATGTTTGGGATGGAATACAAGATGTCAAATTGGTCGGAATTCAGAAAATTCGGACAACCCGATTCCCTTCAAAACAGTTCTACTTTCTCATTGGGAGGAGAATATATACCCGATGCTAACAGTGCTTATTCCTACTTCCAAACAGTGAGAATCAGATTTGGCGGTCATTTCACGCAAAGTTACCTGCAACTGAGAGGTGAGCACCTGAAAGATTTTGGCATAACTTTTGGGTTTGGTTTCCCGTTAAAAGGCTCCCAACTTAGAGGAAATCATTCAATGATAAACCTTGGTTTTGAGATAGGCTCAAGGGGGACAGTTTACAGAGACCTGATTAAAGAGAATTATGTAAATATTCATTTTAGCATGTCAATTCAGGAAAGATGGTTTGTAAAAAGAAGATATAAATAATTTTATTAATTTTGCTATTTATTAAAACTATATTTTTGTATTAAAAATTAATTATAACATTATGAAAAAGAATCTGTTATTATTATTGCTGGGGTTGTTTGCCGGACTGTTTGTCTCGGAAAGTACTATTGCACAGGATGAACCGCAATTTGGGAAAGATAGTGTGACCTGTATTACAAATAATTCTCTTTACTACGAATTTTATAAGCAATGGAAACAGAGCAATTATAAAAATGAGGCGTGGAAAGATGTTATAGTACCCTGGTCCTGGGTTTTCAAGAACTGCCCGAGAAGTTATAAAAATATCTACATCCATGGTGAAAAACTGATTAAGCAATTAATCAAGACTGAAACCGACAAGGAGAAAAAGGATAAATATATTGATACTTTGATGATGGTTTTCGACCAAAGAATCAAATATTTCGGACAGGAAGGTTATGTACTTGGCAAAAAAGGCGTTGACCTCTATAAGTACAGGCCGACCGACTATGAAAAAGCATACGAAATCCTTAAAAAGGCTATTGGTCTTACAGGAAATAAAACACGGGGCCCTGTCCTGATTTATTACTTCAGGTCAGCCGAAAAAATGGTTAAGGCAGGAAAACTTGACAAATCGGTTCTCCTTGACATTTATGATACTGCAAGTGATATAATTGAATATAACATAAAGAATGATCCGAAAAAAGCCGCAAACTGGGAAGTTGTTAAAGGAAATATTGAATTATCGGTTGAGCCCTATACTACCTGCGAGGATTTGATAGATATTTATACGCCCAAATTTGAGGCAACACCAAATGATATTGAATTGCTGAAAAAGATCACAAAAATTCTTGAGAAAAAAGATTGTACCGATAGCGACCTCTTCCTACATGCTACCGAGCACTTGCATCAATTGGAACCTTCTGCCAAATCGGCTGAATTAATGGGAAAAATGTATGTTAAAAAAGAGAACTGGGGCAAAGCTTTGGAATACTTTAAGCAAGCTACCGAATTGCAGGAAGACCCCAACAAAAAAGCCGACCTCTTTTATTTGATGGCAGTTGTTAATTTTCAACAGAAAAAATATCCGCAGGCACGTTCAAACTGTTACAACGTATTGAAATACAGACCTAACGACGGAAAAGCATATATCCTAATCGGAAACATGTATGCCCTTTCGGCAAAAAGTTGCGGAAATAATGACCTGACAACCAAAGTTGCATATTGGGCTGCCGTTGACAAGTTTATTAAGGCTAAAAACGTTGATCCTTCCGTTGCCGATGACGCTAATAAATTGATAAATACTTATAGCCAATATTTCCCTGCAACGGAAACAATATTCTTTTACGACCTGAAAAAAGGCGATAAATACAAAGTTGAATGCTGGATTAACGAAACGACAACAGTCAGAACATCAGATTAAGTTTAAATTATCAAGCTAAGTGAACAGGAATAAACTTTCCGGTATTTTTTCAAATATTGTTAAAAGCATTATTATGACTTCTTTCATTGTAATGCTTTTTTCATGTAAAAATGATATTAATGAGGTAACATCGCTTTCATCGGTTGACTCATTGCCGTTGGAAACGGCTTATGATATTACACTTTATTTCAGCGACTCCGGAAAAGTTCAGGCCTACCTCGAAAGTCCGCTTATGAAAAGATTCGAAGGAAAAGAAAATACTATTGAGTTTCCGGAAGGATTTAAAATTATAATGTATGATTCGGCTAATCAGGTAAAATCACAAATAACAGCTAAATATGGCATCAATTACGAAAAAAAGAAAAAACTGGAAGCAAGGAATGATGTGGTTGTCATCAACACAAAAAAACACGAACAATTGAATACCGAGCACCTTGTATGGGATCAACGTAAAAAAATTATTTTTTCCGATGTTTTTGTTAAGATTACAACCCCCGACAATGTACTTTATGGCGACAGCCTGATTTCTGATCAGAATTTCAATGATTATACTATCAGTAATGTTACCGGAGAGATAAAACTTAACCCAGACAAAAAATAGATGGATAACTGGATAATTGTATTGATAACATTGGTTTTCTCAGCTCTTTTTTCGGGGCTTGAAATTGCTTTTATCAGCTCAAACAAACTACAGATCGAACTTGATAAAAACAAAGGTCTCTTCTCGGCAAAAATACTCTCCTCCTTTGTAAATAATCCATCGGGAATCCTTGGAACTTTGCTGCTTGGCAACAACATTTCCCTTGTTATTTACGGTATTGCAATGGCAAACATTCTTGAACCCGTGATTGAAAATATTCTTACGCCACAGTATTCAAGCGAGTTTCTTATTCTTATTATTCAAACTATTCTTTCAACAATTTTAATCCTGATTGCAGCCGAGTTTATTCCCAAGGCACTTTTCAGGATCAATCCCAATGCAGTCCTCGGACGATTTGCTATCCCCATTAAACTGTTTTACTGGCTATTGTATCCTTTCATTTTTTTACTTGTAACTTTTGCCGAGTTTATTTTGAAAAAAATATTCAGACTTAACTTTTCGACAGGCGGTGATGCATTCAGCCCTGTTGATTTTGATAATTATCTGAATGAAATCTCCAAAATAAGTAAAGAGGAAAACGATGTCAGTCAGGAAATACAGATGCTTCAAAATGCAATTGAATTCAAAAATATCAAATTGCGCGAATGTATGATCCCCCGTACCGAAATAACAGCTCTGGACGAAAATACCGAAATTGAAGAAATAAAAAAAAGCTTTATTGATTCGGGACATTCAAAGATACTTATCTACAGTGATAGCATTGATAATATCATCGGATTTGTACATTCTTCCGATATGTTTAAAAAACCTGAATCGGTTAAGGAGATAATACATGAAATACCAATTGTTCCGGAAACAATGCTTGCCAACAGTGTACTCACAATGTTTATCAAAGAGCATAAAAGTATTGCTGTCGTTGTGGATGAATTTGGCGGCACATCGGGTGTTGTAACTCTTGAAGATATTATTGAAGAGATTTTCGGTGAAATTGAAGATGAATATGACAATGAAGGATTAATTGAGAAAATAATAGGCGAAAATGAGTATCTTTTTTCTGCACGTCTTGAAATTGATTATCTTAATGAAAAATATGAACTTGAACTTCCCGAATCTGATAATTATGAAACGTTGGGTGGTTTGATTATTGATTTGCACGAAAGTATCCCTCAGGTAAATGATGAAATTACGTTTGAAAATTTCAGATTTATCATCACACAAGCAAGTGAAAGCCGTATTGAGCAGGTGAAACTTATTGTGAAAGACAACGATGATTGATAATCGGCAGTGCCGAAGCTGTGCTTCGAGCATACTCGACAGAAGGTCGGTATCGGCGATAGCCCGTTAAAAACTTCCATTTCGGAAATCAACTTCCCTTTTCGCTGCGTCGTTGCGTCGTTGCGTGATGTTTTCAGTCGGCAGTCAACAATCGGCAGTCAGCAGTCGGCAGTCGGCAATAGCCCGTTAGAAACTTCCATTTCGGAAATCAACTTCCCTTTTCGCTGCGTCGTTGCGTCGCTGCGTGATGTTTTGTCGGCAGTCAACAGTCGACAGTCAGCAGTCAGCAGTCGGCAATAGCCCG
>Ga0256841_1002406_pt1 | contig 14922 bp, 12 predicted proteins | sample 356308metaG_FD_185971 | JGI IMG/M metagenome (GOLD analysis project Ga0256841, IMG submission 185971) | Hydrothermal vent microbial communities from Mid Atlantic Ridge, Atlantic Ocean - 356-308 | ecosystem: Environmental > Aquatic > Marine > Hydrothermal vents | place: Atlantic Ocean: Mid...
GAATCAGAAACTGTGGTGATTTTTGAAGGGCTGGCAGCAGGAAACTTAGAGGAAGCCAGCGTTGCTAATTGGTTTAAAGATTCGTCCATTTTAAAAAAATAATTGTGAGCTATACTAGGGTGAGCACAGACCCTAACCCATCTCAGAGCAACATAAAACCATATCTCATTGAATTTTTAATATTTATTCAAAAAATATGACGAAGATGGGTTAACAGAAAAAGTGTTGATACATCATTACATAGTTTGCTATGCGCCCGTTTCCACGCCTTGAAGACAAACAAAAATCCTACACCAGTTATCGAAGTTATATTCCATACATCATCCTTTATTGGATGAAATAATCTGATTTAAATATGAATTAAGAGCTTAAAGCTTTACAGTCTTGAAAACTTCTCCAGAGGGAGAAGGTTGGTTGAGGGAGAAATAAAAAGATCCCAACCCTATGAATGATAGGAAAAAGAATTGGCTCTTATTTCACATTTAATGTGCGAAGCATTAGTGCTTTCCGTGCAGTGCTTTTTTTCAAATCCTCTTTTAAATTTTTCCTTTGACACTTCAGCAAGACAGACTAAGCTATTAGAATAAAAATAGAAAAAAATAGTACTGAAAAGTAATCCAATAAGCTTTACATCAATCCTTCTCCTGATGGAGAAGGCTGGGATGAGGAGAATTATAAATGTAACTTCCTGGGTTTTGAAATGCACCCGCAAGAAGCGGTCAAAAAAATCAATACCAACATGGAGTTGTTCAAAGAAATTACAGAAATCGGGCAATAACCAAGTTTTTTAAAGAGGAAGAAAGCATTGAAAATACGGATCAGGAATCGCCAGAATAATAAATGAATGTCATAAGCATGGAATAATTTGAACCTGTATTTGAAAAGTTTTAGCATGGCTTTGGGGTCATACTTTATAAGCAAAAGAAATCTGGCGGTGTAAATTCTGTTTATGAAGTCATTAAAAAAACACCAAACCTTAAAGCAAAACAAATAGCCGAAAGACTTAATATACCATTAAGAACAGTAGAAAGAGAGCTTAAAAGACTTAAGGAGAAAGGTAAGATAGCTTTCAAATGCGCACCTAAAACAGGGGGCTATTTTGTCAAATAACGCTTCAAATATAGTCATAAAGGTAGAAAATCTCAGTAAAAATAAATTATCCGTAATAAAAAAAAATTAGATGGCTAATACATAAAAATGATGTAACCCAGCCTTTTTAACTACCATAAGAAGAATTTACGTTATTTTTAGAAGAAAAATGGTCGACGGATAATAACTCGTTTTACCGTCAATTAGAGTCTAAATTAGTTGATTAGCTTGATTTACCGCAACTGTAATTATCCACAAACGGTACCAATGTTATAAATATTGTATTGAAGGCTCAGAGAATTGCTGGAGAAAGTTTCTGAGAACATAGGGCATGATTCCACCTATGCTGGGGTATGGCTTTAAATTTAATATTGTGTTCCTAGGAGCCTGTCCGAGAATCGCAAGCTCTAAAAATTAGACACAATATATAGCATTTGTGGTTTTGAAAAATAACTATATATTATGTGGCCACTCAGTTACACGTTAGTTCTCGGATAGGCTCCTAGGATTAGTTGGGTTGATTTGTGTCCAAATTTCTGTCGAGTAGATTGAATGAAAAAACTAAAAAAAGTATTAAGCTTTCTGGTATCCACACCGCTTCACCCTCAGTGGCTATTACTTCGCGAAGAAGAAAAACATTTTAAAGCGATTGAGCATTCGGCAAACGGTCTTGTTTTAGATATCGGTTGTTCGGAACAAAAACTAAGGAGATATTTGCCAAAAAAATGTCAATATGTGGGCTTGGACTATCCCAAAACAGCCGACCAAATGTATGAAACAAAGCCTACAGTCTATGGTGATGCGCAAAAATTGGCTTTTGCAGATAATACATTTGATACTGTTTCATTTTTAGAGGTTTTGGAGCACCTGCCTAATCCACAAGCAGCTATCCAAGAATGTTATAGAGTATTGAAAAACGATGGCAAACTTTTTTTCTCAATACCATTTTTGTATCCCATCCACGATGCACCATTTGATTTTCAACGTTTAACTATTTATGGATTAAGGGAATTATTTAATACAAATAAATTTAAAATAATAGAAGAAAATTCAACTGGAAACCCTTTAATGACTGCTATGCTATTAACCAATATTGCACTTGTTAAAACAGTTTTAAAAGCAATAGAAAAAAGGCATTTAGCAGTCATTATTATTTTATTATTACCTGTATTAATCCCTTTCTTAAATATGATAGGTTTCCTAGCAGAAAAATTAGGCCCACAGGATAACTTTATGGTTCATGGTTACACCATGCAGTTAATTAAGTAGTAGTTGCATGAGGATAATAGTTATCTCTACCTCTTTTCCAACAAAGGAAGATGGTAGCGAGGCAGCAGGCTCCTTTGTTAAGGACTTTGTTGAAGAATTAAATAACCAAGGGCATGATGTTGCGGTAATAGCGCCAGCAATAAAAGTACCCACTGAAAACAATAAAACAAAGATTAAATACTATTGGTTTTCTGTTCCTGCGTTGCCCCTCTCATTATTATCACCCAAAAATCCAAAAGACTGGATGCCTATCATTAGCACCTTGTCTCAAGGCAAAAAAGCAGTCGATAACGCCGTTAAAGAATTTAAACCTGATTATATATTTGCATTATGGGCGTTACCATCAGGTCATTGGGCGCGCTATGCAAAAAAACGTTATGGTGTCGCTTATAGCATTTGGGCGTTAGGGAGCGATATTTGGTCACTAGGAAAAGTACCCGTTGTAAAAAACTATCTGAAATTAGTGCTTCAAGATGCTACCCATCTTTTTGCAGATGGCTATCAACTCGCCGACGATGTAAAAAAAATATCAGCTAAAACCTGTGAATTTTTACCCAGTACCCGACAGCTACCTGTTTGTGGCTTGCCATTAACAAAAACAGAAGCATCTTATCGTTTTTGCTTTTTAGGACGTTGGCATCCAAATAAAGGTATTGATTTATTATTAGAAGCTTTACATCTATTAGATAGGGCTGACTGGGATAAAATAGAGGCTGTTCATATCGCAGGTGGCGGAGCAATGGAAATGCTCGTGGAAGAGCAAGTAGCTAAACTTCGAGAGAGAGATTGTCCGGTTATATTGTCTGAATTTCTTGACAAACAGGGAGTGGCTGAATTACTGGTGTGGACGGATTACGTGATTATTCCCTCTCGTATAGAAAGCATACCCGTTATTTTTTCTGATGCTTTACAAGCTATGCGCGCAGTTATAGTTACTCCAGTTGGTGATCTACCTAAGTTAATTGATGATCATGAGTGCGGGATTCTTACAGGGGGTATTAATGCTTCATATATTGCAGAAGCTATCAGCAATGAGTTATTGTCGGTAAACTCGAACTTCAATCAGGGCATTATTAATGCCAAGCAGGTGTTCAAATTAGAAGCTATTGTGCGGAAATTTGTTGATTCCGTTTTTACCACTTCTCGTTAAAGTTGGCTAGTAGTATTATTTATCGCATTTGCCAGATACATTATATGTTCTTTGCTAGAGCTAGCACCTGCGGGAACTAGAAGGTGATTTCTCCAGAGCCTTTCAGTGTTATTCAAGTTAGGGTCTCTTCTCAAAGATACAAAATCACTTTGTAAATGCAGGGGATAATAGCGCCACTTAGTTTCAATACCTAAATCAGATAATATACGTCCTAGTTCAAATCTGCTCTCCTTTTTCAACACTATGGGGTAGTAGGTATAGGCATGTGGTCTTTGTTCATCGGAAGAAGGCAAGTCTAAAAGAACATTTTTTTGTAATTGTTTAGTTAGTAATTCAGCATTTCTTTGACGTATGGTCAAAGTTTGATCTATACGACCTAGGCTTTTCAAAGCAGCAAGAGCTTGTATGGGGTGGATGTTTCCACAGGAATATTTTTTGTAATGATCAATACTAAATTGTTCTATTTCTACAGCCCCATCTTTTGCTTTTCGGTATTTTTTTCCCAAGGAGGTTTTTAAAATAAGAGGTTTTAGACGGTAAGCTAAATAGGTTGTAAGGACCCTATTTTGTAACTCAGCTAAACCTGGAGATTCTAATTTATAACTTTGGACAGCTTGCCAAATATCATCTCGATTAGTTAATAGTGCCCCACCCAAAAGCCCCCCTAGTGGTTTATCGACATTAAAACTTAAAACTGTTGCATCTCCCCAGCTTCCAATGCGTTTTCCATAACTATCGAACCCTCCAGGCATATGAACAGCATTTTCAATAAGTGCAATATTATGTTGGTCAGCAATATTTCGCAAAGACTTCAAATTCGCAGTTTTTCCATACAGATGAGTTGCTAAAATAGCATCACTTTGTGGTGAAATTAAGCGATTAACTGAATCAGGTAAAATTGTAAAATCATCATCTACATCTGCAAGTGCAAGATTCTTACAGTGTTGTTTTAATAGCACGCCAGTTGGTCGATGCATCATGGACGTAGTTATCCATTCACCTCTCAGCCCATATGTATTAATGAGTAAATTTAATCCTGATCGGGCACGATCCAAAAGTAAACAATGACTAACACCATACTGTTTACAGAGTTCTGTTGCCAAATTTTCTTTGGCATCTTTGTATTTTAGTGTCATTAAATCCAGAGGACGCCAAACTGGTTGAACTACCGTAGGAATTTTATAATTCTTTGGTGATGGTGGTTGGTATACCTCAGTTATTAGCTTTTTCATGATGGTTTTATTTTCTGTATTTTTGTTCTTGCACGGTGACGTATTGATGAATAAGAACGATATGATTTTAATGCGAACTGTAATAGAGGAGAGTACCAATAAGCAATATGATAATTCTTACCAGTTGCGCCCATTGAACTCTTAAAACGCCCTATACCGGGTCTTGATCCCCCACGCCCGCCAACACTCCCTCCGACAAAATCAAATGTTTTAAAGTTATTTTTATGAGCCCACTTGATCAAACTCCAGACTAATAAGTGGTTCGCATAAAGATCTCTTGCCTTATATCTGGACGCGGCATCCCAGTAATAACATGTACTTTTGTCAAAAAAAACCCATAAGCTGGCAACGGTTTCTCCCTCATGACTAGCAGATAATATTCGAAGGTTTATATCGTCTCTTTTGTTAAATATTGTTTGGTAAAACTCGATAGGGTAGGTAGAGCTGGCATTGTTTCTAATGTTTCCATAAGTATCTTTTAAAAGTAATTTTTGCTCATCTATAACCTTTATAGAACTCCTCCAGTGCAGACGAACTCCCTGGCGAACTGCTTTTCGGATACACCAGCGTGTGCCTTTTGAAAGTCGTTTATATATATTTGCTAACGGCTCGGTTAACCTCATTTCCAGGTTATTTAACTCTTCTGTGTTATCTGTAACAATGCTCGTGAAGTCTATGCTGTTAGGTATGGTGATCTGCAGAAACTTAGCATTATGATTTTTACACCAGCCAAGAAATGATTCAATTATATCCAGAGATTTTTCAACTGGGATACAAAACGGAGTTGAAGGCGGGGTCGCACATTTTCGAAGCGGTGCACCCCAAAGAGTAAATGGACCTATTTTCTTTTTTTGTAAAGGTGAAACTGCAATTAGTTGATCTCCATCATAATATCCTAATGTTACCAACTCAACTGAATAGTAGCTTTCAATAGTTTTTAACCATTCTATACGGTGAAATGCAGAATGATCTACTTTTTCTATAAAGCTAGAATAGGTTCGATGTGAAATTATTGTTGTTGTTAAAGCATTCATTTTTTTATTATAAATAGTTCATTCCACCAACGCTTTGATGGATAATTTAAATGATGATGCCATGCAATTTCAAGCTGTGCTAAAAGAGGTATGATTCTTTGAGGAACTATTCGAAACCAAGCCATATAAATTAGTGGGAAACGAGGTGTCCTTACTTTTTTCTGCTCGATTAGAACAAATCCTGCTGATTTAATATGTTCTTTAATTTCTATGGGGGGGCGCCTAGTCATATGTGGGGAAGCAGGGTTATTTTGCCATACGGGGTTGTTTGAAACTTGTTCTAACCATAGTAGCTTTCCACCAGGTTTCATGACCCTATAGAACTCTGAAAGAATCATTGGTAACTGTTTATCTGGAACATAGCAAATAACTTCTCTTGCGACGACTATGTCAAAGCTATTATCCGAGAAAGGGAGTTTTTCCCCTCCTATGTGCTGAAAGCTTATATTTTGAGAGCTTTGATAAGTACCTTTCGCTCTATTGATAAGTTTTTCTGAAATATCTACACCAATAACGTGTTGTACATATTTCAAAGCCTGATAACTAAACACCCCTGTGCCACAACCAAAGTCTAATAGTTGATTAAAATTTTCCTTTTGAAAGTATGGAATTAGTGCAGAAGTAAATACAGACTCAACATATTTGCTCTTTGATTGTCCTTTGTTATTAGGTATTTGTGTGGCATATTTTCCATTATCTGAAAGTTTATTATAAAAATCAGATACATTATTGAGGTGATTGAAATGATTAGGCATAATATTTTTTTGATTATTTCATATCAGTTTGTAGGTTATCTTAGACAATTTTTGTGTTAAATGGTGCTGAGTTTTCATTAGTATGAAATAAAAAATTAAAAGATAAACTGGTACACCTAGCCACCATGGCATGCTTAAAAAATAAATAAGGGCAAATGGTATTAATGCTCGTATTGATATGAAGAGCATTTCTGAGAAAGTTGTTGATATAGTAACCCTTGTTTTGTTATTGAGGCTATACATAGCTGTTATGACTGAGGCTAAATAACCTATAACAGCTGCCAACGCAATATGTTCTATATTATTTGACTCAAGTAGAATTAGTATTCCAAAAATTGTTATTCCTATACCTATTGCATCACTAATAATTCGGTGCTTTAACATATCCATTGGCAGTAAAAAATTTAATGCTACTGAAGCAGGTAGTAATAAAATCAATAAAGTTAATTCATGAATAATACAAATGTAGTTTGACAGTTCTTCTCCGCCAAGTAATGCCAATATTTGATTGGCATATAAAAAAATCAATGGTGAAGTTACAGCTACCAGCAATGTAAGCCAGCTTATCGTATCTTTATAATCTTCATTTAATAAATCAGGATGTTTTTTGTGCTGATATAGCCTAGGGTATATAACGGTAAAAAACATTCCGGATAATGAATATACTAATAGAACAATCTGATAAATAATATGGTATACCCCTGAGACGCCTGTTTCTCCATGTAGTGATAGAATAACAACTTCTATTCGACCATATGCAAAGGTAAGAGCGGTGATCCATAAGAAGGGAAATCCATATTTTATTAGTGTTGAAAAGCTATCAGTTGATATTAAATCTGATTCAACAGGTAGCTGATCCCATATGGTTGTACCCATTACTATTGTTGCAATTATTGTGATAAAAAAATATGTTATGCTAAAGTTAGTCAATGAGGGTTGTATATAAGAAACAACCCAAAAACTTAGAAGCAATATCGTAAAATAGAGACTTCTAATTTTTGTATAAGTATTAAATCTTTCATTTAACTGACTGAATACAGTAAATATATTTTGAAATCTATCAATAATAGGAGTACTAACTCCTGAGAAAATAATTAGTATTTTTTTTACTGTTGATATTTCTGGTATCTCAAAAAATAGCCAAACAAGAATTGCCAAAATACAAGTTAATAATATTGCAATAATGCTGTTAACAAATAACGTGGTACGAGCAAGTGCTTTGATCCGATCCTTTTGACGCGCACCATCACGTAACAAGACTTGGCTCACCCCCAAGTCTGAAAATACCGCAGCAATTGTTCCTATTGCCCATAGAGTAACAAGTAGCCCAAACTCTTCCGCCCCTAAAGACCGTAACATGATAATTAAACATAGCGCCCATGCCCCCTTAGTTATTATATTAGTACCAACAAGCAGTAGAAAATTATGAATGCGCTTTGCTTGCATTGAACTTGCCTCGTAGCTTATTACCCCAGCGCATCAATGATACAATCTGGCTAAGTAAGGGATATGCTACAATGGTCACATAATTTATGTCTTCTTCTTTAGCCCCCCATTTAGCCTTGAATGAAATTAACCCCTTATCATCTTTTTGGCTTGCCATGAAATCAAAATATGACTTTCCTATAACGACAGCATCTTGAATTACGGTTGAAACTAGTAATTCACTTAACCGGTAAGATTGAGCTTCTGGCGGAACAGCAAGTTGTATAAAGTGTCTAGATATTGTTCCATCAACAACCGCTGCAAACCCTGCAGGTTTATTATCGACACATCCAACATATACTTTTCCTAAGCCCTTTGGTGAAAGAGAAGTAATTATCCCTTCAAATCTTTCTGCACTATAATTAACGGGTGCGCCTTTAGCCCGCATTGTTTTTACATAAAGCTTCTGGATGATATCAACTTCTTCAGCTGTTGCTTCTCGTACAGTACAACCCGATCGTTTGGATTTGTTTACGGCCCAACGAATTTTTCTCCCAAAATGGTTATCCAACCATTTTAAGTCGCCTTTAGCGTGAGAAATATCGATGACGTGTCTAACAGCATCTAATGATGAATTCCTATATTCCGCTATTTTGGTGTGATCCTTAATAGATTGATCAGCGTATTCCCCCGCAAAGGGCATTTCCAGTTTTATTATCCGCCTTTCACGTAAGGCTTTTTGTAGTATGGGTATATTGCCCCATATTAATGCAGCATTCCCCTGTATTGAAGCATATGGATATGCAGAGGCTAGATAATAGTTACCAGGTAATCGGCGGAGTAAGCAATGTAATGAAGCAGAATCTGCTCCATTGGTTACTTTGAAACTAAATGGTTTCGAGTTTAGAAAACTACCCACCCACTTTCTTCCAATACTAGAATGCCAAAAATCAAGTCCGAAACTTGATTTGTGATCCAGAAATAGATTGCCGTCAATGGGTAACTCTACAAAACTTGTTTGATTATTTTCTACGCTTTCAACTAGGTGGTAAGTCATTTTTTCTCAATTAAAAAAATGAAACTTGGTGATAGAAATGATAAGCTAGTAATGAGTTTCTCTGGAAAATATGAAATAGCATTCCATATGATTCCATTATGTGAAAATTGACAAGGGTTTTTTAAAATGTATGGCAAGGCATTTTTTATCTCAAATGCACTTAACCATCTTTTTAGTGTCCAATAGTCTGCTGAGTAGGCATCTAAAATTTTCTTTGAGCCGAATAGTTTCATTATTTTTACCGCAATATTCCTTGGTAACCAATGAACAAACGGCCAAAAAACGTGAGGTTCAATAGGGAATAGTAAATTTGGCCCAGCAAAATAGCAAATTCCACCAGGTTTTAATACACGATGTATTTCATGTATTAATTGAATGGGATCTGGAACGTGCTCATAAACTTGATTGCATATCACAACATCTATACTGTTATCTTTACATGATAAGGATTCCACTGATTCATTTAAAAAAACTAGATTATCATGGTTGTTTTGGAAAGTGTCCCACCGTACCCATGATTCTGGATCTATTCCTGTGATAGATTTTACTTTTGGAGCAATACTATAAGTGATGCCACCACTGCCACAACCTATATCTAGCCAAACAGTTTTAGACATTATTAGTCCGGTTATTCCTGAGACGGCTTGAAATATAGATAAAGCTTTTATATCTCTATTATCTGCTCCCCAGCGTGGATCACTCTCATTTTTGGGTGGTTGTAATTTACTCATGAGTATTCCATCAATGTTTTTTTATTTCGATGAATATTTGACTAACAGAGTTAATGATTTTTTTAATCTGCCCTTTGGCTAATCCAGCAGAAAGCGGAATACTAACCGTCTGCTCCCCAATTCGTTTAGAAACAGGATAATCCTCAGTCTTAAAACCAAAGTTCTTTTTATAATAAGGATGTTCTGCAATGCTAGTGTAATGCACACCAACGCCAATACCTGCTTTTGTCATTGCTGTTAAAAACTCATCCCTTGAGATACCTGCCTTTTCTTTATCTATTAAAATAGTATAAAGATGATGTGCGTGACGAATATCCTTTCTGCCATTATCAGGCAATGTAATAGGTAAATTTTTAAAGGCTTGTTGGTAGGTATTCCAAACTTTAGCTCTTTTTACTAAATTTTCCTCAAGTCGCTTTAACTGATGAATTCCAATAGCCGCTTGCAAGTCCATCATGTTGTATTTAAAACCAGCACCAATGACTTGATAGTGTTTATAGCCATCATCCCCAAAACGATGCCAGGCATCCTTGCTCATACCATGTAGTGCGAGCATTTTTACTCTGGAAATATCTTCATCGCGTTTGGCAATTAGCATTCCCCCTTCGCCAGTGGTTAAGTTTTTGGTCACATAAAAACTAAAACAACCAAAATCACCAAAAGTACCTACTTTTTGATCTTTATATTCTGTTTCAATCGCATGGGCACAATCTTCAATGACTTTAAGATCATATTGCCTAGCAAGTTCCATCAAGGCATTCATATCACAGGGGCGACCTGCAAAATGTACAGGTAAAATAGCTCGTGTACGGGGTGAAATATGACGTTCTACATCCGCAGGGTTCAGATTCATTGAAACAGGCTCAACATCTGCTAACACCGGTGTTGCTCCTGCATGAATCACTGCATTGATGGTTGCACAAAATGTCATCGCAGGAACAATCACTTCATCCCCTTTGCCTACACCAGATGCTAATAAAGCAAGGTGCAATGCAGCTGTACCAGAGTTTAAAGCAGCGACTTTTGAAGAATCAATTTGTCGATAACTAGCAAGGTCTTTTTCAAACTGAGCTACTTTGGGTCCTGTTCCTAACCAATGTGATTTCATGGTGGCAACCACTTCCTTAATTTCAGCATCATTTATTTGAGGCTCGCCAAAAACGATAAATTGTTTATCCATTGATTTAATGTACTAAGTTTATTGGTTGATAGTTTGTTTTTTAATAAGTATTATCGTTTTATTTTTCTCTGATCTTTTTCAATATCTTTGTAATGCAACGCGGAAATTTGTTCGGAAATTAATCCCATCATGAACATAAATAAAGATGAGGTGAGTAATAATGCACTCATATTAGTAAATCTTTCAGCGGTTAAATAAGTATAGCTGTAATATCCAGCGCCAGTTAAAAAAAATAAGATACTAACGGGAAGAAAGAGGCGCATTGGAGAGAATAGTGCGCCTATTTTCATGATGATGATAAAAAAACGCATCCCATCTTTAAATATTTTAATGTGGCTTTTACCTTCTCTTGTGCCCGCATTGATTGGTACATAAGCGACAGGTAAACCAGAACGAAAAAAGGCCATTGTACTGGTTGTCGGGTAAGAAAAGCCGTTAGGAAGCAAATATAAAAACTTACGGAAATGGCGTGTTCTTACTGCTCTAAAACCAGATGTGAGATCCTCTATTTTATAACCAGTCATTACCGATGCTAAATGATTATAGAATACATTAGCGAACCGGCGAAACCAGCTTGCATGTGTAGTAACACGGCGTGCACCAACAGCCATTTCATAGCCTTGTTCCATTTTCGCCAATAGTTTTGGGATGTCGTTTGGATTATGTTGACCATCGGCGTCCATGAAAACAGTAATATCGGTAGTAGAATTACGAGCTCCGGTTTTTATAGCAGCTCCATTACCCATGCTATAAGGATGGCTAATTACTTTTGCTCCAAGCTTACTAGCGATTATTTTTGTATTATCGGTCGAGCCATCATTAATCACTAATATTTCGACAATTGGGAAATGTTGCTTTAGTCTTGGGAGTAATATTTCTAGGCTTTGTGCTTCATTTTTCGCAGGTATTACGATGCTGAATATTGGGATAACTTTTTTTAAATTCTCTGACATGTTGAATAAACTGATTTGATTATGAGTATTATTGAGCTTCGATATCCATCGTCCTTTTTTTCTGGTCATATTCTCTTAGCAATTGTGTGTAATGAATTAGCTTATTTTGGTAAACATCAAATTTATCTAATTTTTTTGCAATCTCTAAATGGTTTGCAATTTCTTCTTGCCTAGAGGATATCTCGAGAAGACTCATTAGTGCCAAACGATATTTAATGCTATCTGGATTTTTGATAACAATTTCATTCATTAGCTGATATGCACGATTGACATCGCCAACGATTCTAGCATAATAAAAAGCCAGTTGGGATTCGGTAAGTGTTCTGACATGATTTGTTACGTAAGGATTTGCAATTATCGCTTGATACAAGGAAATAAATTTTTCATGTTTTGTGACGCATTTTTTTATTGCTAGGCAATCAGATAACTTTAATAAATAAGCGAGTGTATTGGGTGCAAGATGATTATTTCTTAAATTATTTAGTAATGTTGGGAATACACTATTTTTTTTATTGAGATTTAGCATTTCAATTAGATACAGCGCAAATAAGGCGCCGTTATCGATCGATTCTAATTTTGCAGTTTGTTCAAAAATGTCCTCTGCTTTATTTATATAGAGTTCATCATTTGTGTTGTTATATAGAATGAAATATATTCTTCCAAGCTGGTAATTGGCACGAAATGATTTTGGATGATAATGAACTTCAACTGCGGCATGTTCTACTAAATTCCCCCATTGAGACGACCTGATTGCTGTACTGATACCTAATAGTACGGTGAATGTTACTAACGTCAAATATCTTATGGGTAATATTTTTTTAAAAAAAGGATTAATTAGAAAATAACTAACAGATAATATTAAACCGAACATAGGCAAATAATTTCTATGTTCGTGCACTAGCTCTAAAGGAAGTATTGTTGATTCAAGGATATGTCCGAATAAAAACCACGCAATTCCAAATGAGAGTATTGGTATTTTTTTGGCGTATTTAATTGCTAACAAAATTAAAATTACAATTCCCATTATTGACATTAATGTTGTGATAGGGGAAATTAGGCTTGAAGAAATAATAAAATCATCATGATATAAGCCCATTCTGCTAATATTAGGAACAAAGATTAGGCTCAAATAAAACCAGAGAGCTCTGCTTTCTGTGAATAGCCGATGTGTTAAGTCGAAATTGCGTATTTGGAATTTTTCAAGTAACCACTCAGGGTTGTACAGAAAATAAATTGCAGAAAAAATAATAGGTATAAAAGTAGAGCAGATAATAAGATATATTAATATTTTTTGCGTTTTCGGGTTGTTTGTTTTGAAATGGAATAGAAGAGCCTCAATAAGCAGTATATAAAAGGGTATAAGAAATCCAATTTCTTTGCAGTATATTGAAATTATACTTGCTGTAAAAGTAGCAAAAAAGTAATAAATCGTATTTGTTTTTTTTTGATTGAGTTTCTGTCTTCCTGCTATATAAAAACATAGCGCTACCATGGTAAAAAGCGAAGACAAAGAAGTCATTCTCTGTACGATATACAAAACACTTGTCAAGTTGAGGGGGTGTAATAACCAAATCAATGTGGCAAACAATGCAATCCAACGGATATGTTGAATATCCAATTGAGACTGGAATTGTTGTTGATAGGTAAGAAGTACTAAAATGCTAAAAATTAAAATGACAAAGCCATTGATAAGATGAATAACAACGTTAGTTAGTTTGAAAAAATATGGATCAGGGCCTGTCAAATAGTAATTAAAGGCAAAACTAATCATGCTTATTGGCCTTTTTAGAGGGCCAGAATTACCTGAAAATGCTGCTTTACGAAGATTGGGAAGGGTAAAATTATCGATAACTAGGCTGCGATTTTCAAGAATGTTAATACTATCATCAAACTCAAAATCACCGTCGAGTCCCGGTGAATATACCGCAAATGTAATCAAAAAAATGATTACAACAGAAGATAAGCAGAAGGTATAACTTCCGAAGGTTTTAGTAGGCATTTGTAAACAAAATAAAAATACCCCTTTTATTTAGAAAGGGGCATTTTTAGGGCTTTTAAATAATTATCTACATGAAGATGGTAGATACTTAGGTTCAATTGTGCCAACTGCACAAACCCATTGAAGACTACCAGCTGAAGTTGAAGGTGTTAATGTGAAAGTATCGCCACCGACATTTGCTGGTAACCCAGTTGTACTTAATGTGACAGTAATAACTCCAGAAGCACCAACTCCAACTGATCGAACAGAGTTGCCTGTAATACTTGCCGCACCGGGTAGTCCAACACTACCATTTGCGCTTGGCAATGCGCCCTCAGATGACCAATACTCTGTAACTCCGGTTTTTGCAGCAGCAGCTAAATTGAGACCCTCAGTCACTTTAGCTCTAACCGTATAATCCTGATAAGCCGGAATCGCAATCGACGCCAGAATACCGATGATCGCGACCACGATCATTAATTCGATCAGGGTAAAACCTTGTTGTGCTTTATTCATTGTGTGTTTCATGTTGTGTTTTTCTCGTAAAGTAGTTAATTACGAATTAAAAGATAGCAGAGAATATGCCAATGGCCAGGTGGTTGCAGGTTTTGCTAAGAGGCGATAGGGTTTGTTTTTGTTAAGTTATTGAAAATTATTGTTTTGTCCTTGTCGGATGGGTTGATGCCTTGTTTGGGTATTGTGATGCGGGTAACAGTTGTGTTGTGCCGTGTGGTTTTAGAGGCTGCTGGTATTTGCCGGGATAGGGATTAAAAATTGACAATTTGTGACGTTTTTTGTCAGTTTGTGTGGGATCGGCTTGATCCGCGATGTGCGGGTTTATCTTTTCAATCATTTTGAATAATCGGGGCTACAGCCTCTCTTGCATTGTTATCTGATGCTATCTTCTCCGCACATCAAAATTTAGCTTTTTAATCCTCCTTACATATACTTCGCGCGGTCACGACTACGGATTTCTAACGACTGAGTTTTTGCCGATAGCTGCGTTACTAAAACAGTTGCGTAGCTTGCTATGCGCCTGTTTTAGTGCCTTGCTCTCGACAAAAATCAG
>Ga0256841_1002407_pt1 | contig 14917 bp, 14 predicted proteins | sample 356308metaG_FD_185971 | JGI IMG/M metagenome (GOLD analysis project Ga0256841, IMG submission 185971) | Hydrothermal vent microbial communities from Mid Atlantic Ridge, Atlantic Ocean - 356-308 | ecosystem: Environmental > Aquatic > Marine > Hydrothermal vents | place: Atlantic Ocean: Mid...
TTGATAGAGACGGCAATGAGAAGGATATGACTATGATAGAAATGGACTGGGGGTATTATCGAAATTTGCGGCATGAGCTGCATGAGATGCCGGAGCTGGGATACGAAGAGCATCGGACGGCGGAGAGGATCTGTCGGGAGTTGGAGCGTTACGGTATCCCTTATGAGCGAGGGATCGGGGGAACGGGGATTGTCGCTTGGATCGATAAAGGCGAGGGTCCGCGTATGGCACTAAGAGCCGATATGGACGCCCTGCCGATCCAAGAGGAGACGGGATTGCCCTATGCCTCCGGCACGCCGGGAAAGATGCATGCTTGCGGTCATGACGGTCATGTGACCATGCTCTTGGCCGCAGCGAAGTATTTGAAGGATTCGGAGAGCTTTTCGGGCCGGGTCGTCCTGATCTTCCAACCGGCGGAGGAGGGGGGTGCCGGAGCCAAGGCGATGATCGACGACGGTCTTTTTGAGCGTTTTCCCGTGGAGAGTATCTACGGCCTACACACGCGCCCCAGTGAAGCGTTCGGTACCTTTCTCGTCAAGGATGGCCCGGTGATGACCTCGGTGGATACCTGGGAAGTGACGATCCGGGGCCGCTCGGGTCACAGCTCCCAGCCCCACCATGCGGTCAATCCCATCCTCGTCGCCTCCCATCTGATCCAGGGGATCAAGGAGATCTCCGCCACCTCCATCGATCCTTCCCAGGCCCATGTGATTACCGTAGCGACCGTGGAGAGCGGCGTAGCGTTCAATGTCATTCCGGATAGCTGCAAGATCGGCGGCTCGGTCCGGGCTTTCTCTCCCCAGGTTCAGCAGCGTATCGAGGAGCGAATCCGGGAGCTCTCAACGGCGATGGCCCGGGGTTTCAGTGCCGAGGCAGAGGTGAACTACGACTACCGCTATCCTCCTACCGTCAATACCCGGGCGGAGACGGCGAAGCAAGCCGCTGTGGCTTGTGTCGGCGAAGAGAATATCAAAGAAGAGTTTCCCCCCAGTATGGGCTCGGAGGATTTCAGCTTCTATCTCCGGGAGGTCCCCGGCGCTTATGTCTGGCTGGGGAGCAAGGTGGACCCCGACGCCGAGACTATCCCGTTGCATTCAAGCCGATACGATTTCAATGACGATCTACTTCCTATCGGAGTCTGCTATTGGGTTGCTCTAGTGAGGGAAGAGTTGGGAGTGAGAAATTAAAAAAGAAACATTTGATGAGAATTTTCTAATTGTTTTTGACACCTCGTTAGACGTTATCGTCTCCATTTTGTTCCCGTAATGCTTCGGTGAGTCCTCCGTCGTCTTCTAGATGGTCGCTTCCCTGTTGGAGCTCGTTTTCCATCCACTCCTGTATCATCCCCAGTTGCATCCCGATGAGGTCGATATCGACCCGGCGGGCGGTGGGGGAGGGAAGCCAGCGGGCGACGAAATTGTCCCGCATCGAACCGTTGACACTACGGATCAGGTATTCGGCGTATTCCCGGACGCTCTTAGCTTCGAAGGTTTCGTCGCGTTCGTCATTGTGGATCTTGATGATGAAGCCCTCAGGCTCCAGCGAAACGATTTCGGCGGTAACGGTCAAGAGGGATCCGCCCTCGACTGGTTCGGTCATTTTGGCTCCTTAATACCTTTTGTGGGGTGTTTTGGCTTATGGTATTGACTTTGAGGTCATCAATAGGGGGCGAAAATGATCCAGCCCGCGACGCTGCGTTCCAGTACTTCGGCGATTCCCGCCTGACGATAGACGATGCCGTCGATGTAGTCCTTTTTCTTCCAGCCCATGGTCTTCATCGTATTGATACAGCCCACCATCTCCACATCGTAGCCGTCCATCAGAGATTTGAGGCGGGTGAGAGTCTTGGCGTCGTAGTCCTTGCGAATGACCCGCATCCCTGAGCTGTAAAAGACCATGGCGACCTGGAGACTTTCGGGAGGATATTCGTTAAGGACATTGTTGATCCCACCGATGATATGGTTGATGACATGAATATCGTCGGTTTTTACCGGCACGACCCACTTTCTCGGATGGTCGAAGCTTGGTTTGGGATCGGCGAATTCCATCTTGGCCAGGAGAGCAAGGGGTAAAAACATGGTTAAAACTAAAACGAATCGTCTCATTATTCAGCCTCCGTCATATCGTGGGATAATTATATCAGAGGCTTTGTTGCAGTCTGTGTAATGTGCCGGCGATGGGATATAATAAGCATTATTTTATCCAGAAGAGGCGGCCGATGATCCAGAGTTACGACGACTACAAAGAAGCAGTGAAGACCCTGAAAAAGTGGGCCTATGCCTACTATATCGAAGACAATCCTCTCGTAACCGACGAAGAGTACGACCGGCTCTACCGGGAGGTGGAGGCCTGGGAGAAGGCCCATCCCGATCTGATCGACCCCGATTCTCCTACTCAGCGGGTCGGCGCTCCCATCAAGGAGGGTTTTAAAAAGGCGAAACATCTGAGTCGGATGTGGAGTATGGAGGATGTTTTTGATGCCCAGGAGTTTGAGGCGTGGTATGAGCGCATTGCAAAGCAGTTTCCCGGTGAACGCTACTATGTCGAACCCAAGTTTGACGGAGCGAGTCTCAACCTGATCTACGAGGGAGGTCGTCTCAAGCAGGCGATCACCCGGGGCGACGGGGTAGAGGGGGAGGATGTTACCTCCAATGCCCGCACGATTCGTTCTATTCCGCTGACGATCGATCATCAAAGTCTCATTGAGATTCGGGGAGAAGTGCTGATGACCCTCAAGGAGTTTGAACGGATCAACCGGGAGAGAAGCGAGCGCGGGGAGCCTCCCTTTGCCAATCCCCGCAACGCTGCGGCGGGAAGCCTGCGCCAGCTGGATCCGGCGATCACGGCACGGCGCAACCTGATTTTTCAGCCATGGGGCGTGGGAGTCAACGACCTGAACTACGAGTACCTCAGTGATCTGATGGCTTATATCTATGATTTGGGCTTTCGCAAGCCGCCGGTACGGGAGGTGTGCACGACGGTGGAAGAGATTGAAGCGGTCTATGATCGTCTGATCAAAATGCGTGATTCCCTGCCGGTGATGCTTGACGGGATGGTAGTCAAGGTGGATCGTATCGCCGTACAGGAGGCATTGGGCTATACGGTCAAAGCACCCCGATGGATGGTCGCCTACAAGTTTCCCGCCGTTGAGAAGCAGACTCGTCTCAAGGATGTGATTCTTCAAGTAGGCCGCACCGGTGTCATCACCCCCGTCGCGGTACTGGAGCCCGTGGAGATCGAAGGCGTCATAGTAGAGCGGGCGACCCTGCACAATTTCGACTATATCGAGAAGCTGGATATCCGCATCGGCGATATGGTCACGATCATTCGTAGCGGCGACGTGATCCCCAAAATCATTCGGGTCCTTCCCCAGTACCGCACGGGTAAGGAGAAGAAGATTCCGCGTCCCACCCGCTGCCCCGAGTGCGGTAGCGAACTTCTGGACGAAGGAGCGCTAATCAAATGCCAGAATCTCTCCTGCCCCGCCCGGGTGGTCAACTCCATTCTCTACTACGCTTCCAAACAGTGCATGAATATCGACGGTCTGGGGGAGAAGATCGTGGAGCAGCTCTACCGGGAGGGACTGGTGAAGGACCTGGAGGATCTCTATCACCTGAAACTGGAGGATCTGCTGCGGCTGGAAGGCTTCAAGGAGAAGAAAGCCCGCAATTTGCTCGAGGCCATCGAAGCGAGCAAGGGACGGGAGTGCTGGCGTTTTCTCAACGGATTGGGGATCGAACATATCGGCGAAGTGGCCAGCAAGAAGATCTGTGAAGTCTACGGCCTTGACTTCCCGGATCTGAAGCGGGAAGATTTGACGAAGCTTGAGGGCTTCGGAGAGGAGATGGCCGAGAGTTTCGTAGAGTTTATGCGGATCAATCGCGACAAGGTCCTTCGGCTCATGGAGATCGTCCGTCCCAAAGCTCCCGAGAAGATCACGATCGAGCCCTCCCCCTTCACCGGAAAAACCGTCGTCCTGACCGGGACCATGAGCCGGCCCCGCAGCGAGATCGAGCAGATTCTCGAGCGTCACGGGGCCAAAGTCAGCGGCAGCGTCTCCAGAAAGACCGACTATGTCATCTACGGTGACGACCCGGGGAGCAAATACGACAAGGCACAGGCTCTGGGGGTCGAGACCCTGCCCGAAGCAAAGATGTGGGAGATGCTCGGTGAGGGATGATCTGCCCCAGTGGATCGTCGAGGCGGACTTGGCCCATAAAGACGAAGAGATTTTCCCCGTCGATCGCGGGGGGCGGCGCTACTGGTTCAAACGGGGCCGTCCGACGGGTTCGACGCTGATCCATCACCTGGGCTACCGTCTGACGGGATTGCCGTTTCTTCGTCCGGTCGAACGCAAAAGCGCTTCGCAGGCCGCCGGTTTTGAAGCGGAGAAGCTCAAGCGTCTTAAAGAGAAGGGGTTGCCCGTTCCGGGGATCGTTGCGGAAGCCGAAGGCTTTTTCGTCATGGAGGATCTGGGAGAGTGTCTGGCCGGCAGGCTCAAAGGGGCCCGAGAGGCCGACACGGACCGTTGGTTGGACGGAGTGGTTGAAGCTCTGGCGACCCTGCATCGCGCCGGGGAGTATCACGGTGCTTCCCAGATCCGAAACTTTGTGCTCGACAGGGAGGGGCGAGTCGGGATTATCGATTTTGAGGAGAGCTTTGAAGCGGGGAGCCATCTGGAGGCATTGCAGTTCCGCGACCTTTTTCTCCTGCTCTACTCCCTCCATCGTCAAAAACTCGATACCGACTATCCGAAGTTGATCCGGCATTATATCTCTCTAAGTGGCAACGAAGGGTTTGGCCATGAACTTCACCGGCTCTACGAGCGCTTTTCCTGGCTGGCCGGGCTGGTGGAGTTCGAAGGAATTCGCCGTCGACTGGGGAGTGATGCGGAGATCCTGCATCGTCTCTTCGAGAGCCTTAGGAGTGAGGGATGATGTTTACAGCTGTTTGATCTCCTGAATGATCCGGTAGGTCGCTTTGGTATCTTTGTCGAGCAGGCTCCAAATCGGGGAAAAGGTGATGATCTTTTCGAGCCAGCCAAGTCGAGCAAAGAGATCCCGAAGCCTTCGGTCAAAATCTTCGTTGCCGCTGATGGTCCGGTAGCGGTCGATATGTCGGCGGTAGTCCAGGGGAATATGGTCTTTGGCCAAGGAGAAGAGGAGTAAGAAAAGATCTCGTAGCTGGAGTGTCTCGAGCGGGACCTCCTCCGAAAAATTTTCTTCGAAGTCGATAAAATGGATTTGTTCATTGGTCCACGTAAGGTTACGCAATTGAGAGCCTCCATGGTACTCTCCCATTGCGTGAAGACGCCCCAGAGCCTCGAAAGCCGATAGAGTAAGCGTTTCGTTTCGATCCTTTCGATAGAGTAGGTGGCGCAAGGTGGGACCGGTATGGCTCATCACGAACCAATCGTTCTCCTCGATGAGGATACGGGGGACGGGAATGCCCAGAGACTCGAGACGACGAATCTTGCCGCTTTCATGCCGGAGGGCCTCCCGGCGACTTTGATGCGATACCGGAATCAAAAGGGGAAATCGGCTCAGGCCCCAGGCTGCATAATGAAGAGGGTTGGAACCGGTTTTTCGACCCCGCTTGAGCCAATAGCGCTGACCGTAACTTTCAAAAGAGAGGATCTCTTTTTCAGGAGCCGAAGCAGCGGCTCTCCGGGCTGCTGCCCTGAGATTACTCATTCGTCGCTCCAAATTGTCCGAGGAGGCGTCGATACTCGTCACAATGTTCTTTGAGATTTTCAGGGGTGTCGAGACAGAGGATCCGCCCCTCTTTGAGGACGGCGATACGGTCAGCATTTTCGACGGTACTGAGTCGATGGGCGATGATGATGGTGATGCGTTCTTTGGCGATCCGTTCCACCGCTTCGACGATTTTCCGTTCGCTCTGGGTGTCGAGGGCACTGGTGGCTTCGTCGAAGATGATGATCTTGGGATCGACGTAGAGAGCCCGGGCGATGGCGATTCGCTGCCGCTGACCTCCGGAGAGGTTGGCTCCGTGCTCCCGCAGGGGAGTGTAGATGCCGCCCATCGCTTCGACGAACTCCCAGGCATTGGCCTCTTTCAGGGCCCGGATCACCCGCTCCTCGTCGATCGCTTTGCCGTAGGCGACATTGGCGGCGACGGTGTCGTTGAAGATATAGACCCGTTGGGTCACGATGGAGATCGCATCTCTGAGGCTGGAGAGTCTGTAATTTTGCAAGGGTTTTCCATCGAGGAGGATCTCTCCGGCATCGGGATCGTAGAAACGTACCACCAGGTTGACGATGGAGCTTTTTCCGCCTCCGCTGTCGCCGACGAGAGCCAGTTTCTCACCTTTGTGAACGGTAAAACTTACCCCTTGCAAAGCCTGCTTGCCGTCGTAACTGAGCCGGACATCCCGGAGGCTCAATTCGGCGGCTTCACCGACTTCGAGGTCTCCCTGTGAGACGATAGTAGGCTTCTGATCGAGAAGGAAGAGAATTCGTTCGCTTGCGGCGAGGGCGTTTTGGAGCTGATTATAGATGGAAGTGATCCGTTTAATGGGTGTATAGAGCATAAAGAGTGCCGTCAGGAAAGAGAAGAAACTTCCGACGGTCATATCTCCGTCGATGACCTGGTGACCGCCGACAATGATGACGACCGCGGCCCCGGCGGCTCCCATGGTCTCCATAATGGGATCCGAGAGCTGGGAAGTTTTGACGGTTTTCATATTGAGCTTGAAGTAGTCCATGTTCTCTTTGGAGAACTTTTCGTGTTCGAATTTTTCGGCGGAGCGGGCTTTGATGATCTCGATATTCTGGAAGATTTCGCTCAGGCGTGCCGTAATGTCGGAAGTCTTCTCCTGGGAGCGGTGAGCGAGCTTTTTGAGTCGTTTGGCAATAAGGCTCAGGGGTAGAAATACCGCCGGCAGGCCTACCAGAGCGAAAAAGGCAAGCCGTGGGCTCTGATAGATGACAACTCCCAGCAGTCCCAGGGTAATCAGGCTCTGGCGGGCAAGCTCCGGCAGCATTGTGGAGACTATGGAGCGGATTTGTCCGATGTCGTTGATATTGCGACTGATCAGTTCGCCGGCCCGGAAGCGGTGGAAAAAGCTTAGATCGAGGTTTAGAAGTGTCTCCAGCATCCGGTTACGCACCCGACGGATGATGTCCTGACCGATGAGAGCGGAGTAGTAGACCTGGATGTATTTGCCTACTCCTTTCATGGCGTAGACGAGGATGATGGCATAGGGCAGCAGATTAAGGGCGTTTACATCCTTCTTGATGAAAATTTCATCCAGAACCGGCTTGACCAGATAAGCGGAAGCGGAGGCACCGATGGCCGAGAGGATCGTGCCGAAGATCGCCAGGGCAAAATAGGGGATATAATCTTTCCAGTAGGGAAGGACCAGACGACGGAAAACGGTTTTGAGATCCTTCATTTTCTCCCTTTGAAGCGGTTGGATGAGAGTCGAGACTTCATCGCTTTAGAGAATACCTACCGCGTCGCGGACGATCTGCATCTTCTTCTCGGCGATGGCCCGGGCTTTGGCGGCTCCGTTCTCGAGGATTTCGGTGATCTCGTCGGGATGGGCTAGGTAGTAGGCGCGCTTTTCGCGGGCTTGGGCGAAGTGATCCCAGATCAGCTCTTTGAGCTCTTTTTTGAAATGGCCGTAGCCAAAATCTCCGCTGCGGTAACGTTCGGCGAGTTCGGCCTTGGCACTTTCGTCAAGAAAGAGGGAGGCCAGGGCGTAGACATTGCAGCTCTCGGGATCGAGAGGTTCGCCCAGGGGTGTGGAGTCGGTGACGATCTTGTTGCACCGTTTTTGCAGGGCCTTCTCCTCCATGAAGATTTCGATGGTGTTGCCGTAGCTTTTGGACATTTTAGCTCCGTCGAGGCCGGGGACCACGGCGACGGACTCCTCCACCAGGGCTTCGGGGATCGTGAAGATTTCGCCGTGCTCATTATTGAATTTGATGGCGATATCCCGGGTCATCTCCAGATGCTGGATTTGGTCTTTGCCTACGGGGACCTTTTCGGCATCGTAGAGGAGAATGTCGGCGGCCATGAGCACCGGATAGCTAAAAAGCGCATGAGAGGGGGCAATCCCTTTAGCAACTTTGTCTTTGTAGCTGTGGGCCCGCTCCAGGAGCCCAACGGGAGTATAGCGAGAGAGAATCCAGTAGAGTTCCAGGACCTCCTTGGCGTGGCTCTGGACCCAGAAGACGGTTTTGTCCGGATCGATACCCAGTGCCAGGAAGTCGACGGCTACTTCAAAGGTATTTTGCTTGAGCTCCTCGAGTTTCGCCCCGCCGCTGAGGGCGTGGTAGTTGGCGATGAAAGCGAAGAGCTGATGCTCCTCCTGGAGTCGCAGCATCTGGGCGATGGCGCCGAAGTAGTTGCCGATATGGAGTTTGCCGGAGGGCTGGATGCCGGAGAGTACGCGCATGAGTCGAGAAATCCTTGGAAATTTTTTTTGTGATTATAGCGAGAATGGGGTTTTGAGCTTTTGAAGGGAGGGAGGGTAAGTCTCCGGTAACGGGAAGCCTCTACAATGACAGTGTCCAAAAGGTATTTGGACTCATCTTAATCAAAAGGAGGAAAGTGTATTGAAAAAGAGCACTTTGATCTTGACATCTCTGGCGATGCTCGGTTTGAGTATTCATGCCTTTGCCGGCGAAACGCAGACCGGTATGACTACCGCTCAGGATGCCGCGCAAGCCGTTGCAGGCGAGCAGCAAGCCGAAACCAACGCCAGCAGTGAGGCCAACGCCACACAGTCTGAGTAGGGAGCGATTGCTTCCAATCTAAACTGTTTTTCCTTCTTCATCTACCCTGCCTATTCCTTTCATTCTCAGGACGGAGTCTCTGAGCGGTCGCACCCTGGACCGCTTAGGCTTCATCGCTGCGTTCACCGCGTTTCCTCGTCACGATCTCCAAGGGTACTCCCTCGAAATCGAACTGTTCCCGCAGTATGTTGGCCAGATAGCGTTTGTAACTGAAATGGAGCAGTTCCGGTTTGTTGACCACCAGAGCGATACGGGGCGGTTTGGCGGCGAACTGCGTAGCGAACTTGATACGGACCACCTGGCCGTGGTGGCTGGGGACCTGATGCCGGCGCTGGGCATACGCGATGACTTCGTTGAGCTTGCTGGTGGGGATGCGACGCTTGTATCGTTCATAGATCGCCGTCAGTTGATCGAGAATTTTTACGACGCGTTGTTTGGTCTTGGCGGAAACGGTCAAAATCGGCGCATAATGGAGAAACTTAAGTTCATCCCGAATCTCGGTTATGGCCTCCTCGTAGCTCTTCTCTCCCCGAATATCCCATTTGTTGACGACGATGAGGGCACCGAGCTTATATTTATCGATAAGACCGGCGATACGTTCATCGAGTTCCGTCACTCCGGCGGTAGCGTCGATAAGGAGGATGGCGATGTCTGCTCGTTCCAACATCTTCTCCGTACGCCCCAGGGCAAATTTTTCAATACCGAGAATTTTGGAGCGGCGGCGGATTCCCGCGGTATCGACGAAGGTGATTTCGTAGTCACCGTGGGTAATCGTTTCGTCCACCGGATCGATGGTGGTCCCGGCTACTTCGCTGACGACCGCCCGCTCTTCGCCCAGCAAGGCATTGAGTAGAGAGCTTTTGCCGACGTTGGGGCGACCGAGAATGGCGACCTTGAAACTTCGGTCCTCCTCTTCATCGGTCGAGTCGTCCATCTCCAGCAGTTGCTCCAGGCTCAGCTGCTCGTCGGCAATCAGATCCTGAGTAGCGCTTTCGGAGGGAGGAATATGTTTCTCCAGCCACTGATAGAGCGGATTGAGTTTGCGGTTATGGCTGACGGAGATAGGAAAGAGCGTGTCGGCTCCGAATTCGATGAACTCCCAAAAACGCTCCTGCTCTTCCCGGTCATTGTCGATCTTGTTGACCAGTAGGGCGATGGGTTTGCCCAGATTCTGAAGACGATAGAAGAGCTTTTTATCCTCTTCGTCGGGAAGTTTCTTTCCGTCGACCATGTAGAGGATAATGTCGGCGGCTTCGGCGGCACGCATCGACATCTCTCCCACTTTGGAGAAGAGCGCGTCACTTGCGTCGATCCCTCCCGTGTCGAGAAGCTCGAACTCCCGGTCGTCGCTGATGGTGACGATGTTTTTCTTGATATCCCGGGTAGTACCGCTGACATCGGAAGTGATGGCATCACGCTTGCGGGCAAGGCGGTTGAAAAGTGAGCTCTTGCCTACATTCGGCCGCCCGAGGATGGCTATTTTTTTCATGTGATATCCTATAAAATTTTATGATTTTTATCTTTGAGGAAATGGAAGCAGGCATTTCGTTGCCGTTATTATAGCGTAAGGGGCTCAGATGTCGGATTCTCCCCGGGGCGGCGCTTTGTCGATGCTATGCCGGGGAGCATCGGAATGATATTCGATCAAGTCGGGTTGGGCAGGCAAGCGGCCTCCGAGAAGTCGGGCAAGCTCCACTTTGACCGGGGTCTCGGTCCCTTCTGCAGCAATGATCTCCAGGATTTTTCCGATCTTTTCGTGCTCCTGCCGACGCGCTTCCATCTCCGCCTGATGACGATGCTCTTGTGCCTGCTCCCGAAGCCGACTCTCCCGACGGTAACGAAGGAAGAGAAACAGAGCGAGCAGGAGCAGTCCCAGGGCAGCGAGGAGAATCCAGAGCTTTTTTTCCGCGAGGCGAGCCTGGAGAGCGGCGACGGCCTGCTCGTAGCTGCCGGTGACTTGGACGACCTGTAGTTTTGTCTGGCTCTGCATACGGGTGATGGCGGCCTGCATTTGATCGTGGTGACGCGAAGCGTTGGCTTCCAGGGCTTTGATCGCTTTTTCGTTGCTGGAGAGAAGGGCCGCGTACTCTTTTTTGGCCTGCTCCAGCTTCAGAGCACTTCTGGCTTCGATCTCTTTGGTACGTTTTTTCAGCGCTTCGATACTGCGGAGCTTTTCGAGCTCCAGGGCCTTGAGGGCTTTGACTTTTTCGGCCTCGATAGCAGCGAGGCGCTCCTGGTGGAGATACTTCAGTCGCTGAAGCTTGAGGGCGGTATTCTCGGGATAGGAACGGGTTTTTGCGGAGCCTGACAAGGGGGCAAAGGTCGCCGGAGCTTGATGAGCGGCCCCAGGGTTCATCAAGCGGGCCGACTCTTTATGCCTCCCTTCTTGTGGTGTTCCGCATCCGGAGAGTCCCAGGATCAACAAGAGTAAAAGGGTCGTTACCGATTGGATCATATTGCGTCGCCTGGAGAGAGAATAATCGGAGCCATTGTAACACTAATTTCCTTATCGGTCATTTTTAAGTATAATCGGCGAAATTTTAATATCCAGACGGAGAAAAGCCCATGAAGATGAGCGGAGCTCAGATGGTTTGTGAGGCGATTATCGCCGAGGGGGTCAAGACGGTTTTTGGCTATCCCGGCGGCGCCATCATGAACGTTTACGACGAGATCTACAAGCAAAATACCTTTCGCCACATTCTGACGCGTCATGAGCAGGCGGCGGTCCATGCTGCCGACGGTTATGCTCGGGCTACCGGCGAAGTGGGCGTGGCGATGGTCACCAGCGGGCCCGGCTTTACCAATGCGGTCACCGGTCTGGCGACGGCCTATATGGACTCGATCCCTCTGGTGGTTATCAGCGGGCAGGTCCCCCTTTCTCTGATCGGGACCGACGGCTTTCAGGAGATTGACGCGGTGGGTATCAGCCGTCCTTGTACCAAGCACAACTATCTGGTCCGCTCCCTGGAAGAGCTCCCCCGGATTCTCAAAGAGGCTTTCTATATCGCCCGCAGTGGCCGGCCCGGTCCGGTACTTGTGGATATTCCCAAAGATATCACCGGGGAGTTGGGTGAGTTTATTTATCCCGAAACGGTGGATCTGCCGACCTATAAACCCCGTTACAAGGGCAATGACCGTCAGATCAAAAAGGCGGTCGATGCGATCGTCAATGCCAAGAAGCCGTTGCTCTATATCGGGGGCGGAGCGGTACTCTCCAACGCCTACGAAGCGGTCCGGGAGTTGGCGGAGATCACCCAGATCCCGGCGGTGGAGACTCTGATGGCCCGAGGCATCATGGGAGCGAAGAATCCGCTACTGATCGGCATGTTGGGGATGCACGGCAGCTATGCCTCCAATATGGCCATGAGCGAAACCGATCTGATCATCTCTCTCGGGGCCCGTTTTGACGACAGGGTTACGGGGAAGCTCTCGGAATTTGCCCGCTATGCGGACATTATCCACATCGATATTGACCCGGCCAACATTGGCAAATTGGTGGATGTAGACTATCCCATCGTCGGGGATGTCAAAATCGTCGTCGAGAAGATGATCGAGATGATCCGAGACAAGGTCGATCCCGACCGCTATCAGGTCTGGCGGGATATCCTCAAGCGCTACGATGAGCTGCACCCGTTGATGTACCACGACAGCGAAGAGACCATCAAACCCCAATGGGTCATCGAGCGGATCGGAGAACTGGTCGGCGAAGAGGCGATCATCACCTCCGATGTGGGACAGCACCAGATGTGGGCGGCGCAGTTCTATCCCTTCGACCGGCCTCGCCAGTGGATCAACTCGGGGGGCTTGGGGACCATGGGTTTCGGGTTTCCCGCCGCTCTGGGGGCCAAAATGGGCCATCCCGAGAAGGTTGTCATCAACATCACCGGCGACGGCTCGATCCTGATGAACGTCCAGGAACTGGTCACCGCGGCGGAGTACAACCTGCCCGTCATCAACGTCATTCTCAACAACCACTTCCTGGGAATGGTCCGTCAGTGGCAGACCTTCTTCTATGACAAGCGTTACAGCGAGACCGACCTCAGCTTCCAGCCCGACTGGAAACTGCTGGCCGAAGCCTGCGGCGGTGCGGGCTATGACGTCACGACCAAGGAGGAGTTTGACCAGGCGCTCAAGTCGGCCATTGACGGGAAGAAGGTGACCTTCCTCAACGTCGCCGTTGACCGCTTCGAAAACGTATTGCCCATGGTGCCCGCCGGAGGGGCTCTGTATAACATGCTGCTCGAGCACAAGGAAAAGTGAGATGGATAAAGTAAGACGAGTCATTTCGGTTATCGTTGCCAACGAAGCTCAGGTCCTGGCCAGGGTCTCGGGACTGTTCGCCGGGCGGGGCTACAACATCGACTCATTGACCGTGGCGCCTATCCCCGATACAGACCTCTCCCACATGACCATCGTCACTCAGGGAAACCAGCGGGTCATCGAACAGATCGTCAAACAGCTCCACAAGCTGATTCCTACCTTCAAAGTCATCGAGCATGAGCAGATGGTCGAGAAAGAGATGGTCCTGATCAAATTTCCTATCGAAGGACCCATCGCCGATATCCAGGCCCTCTGCCAAGCCTATAACGGCGGGATCGTCAATGTGGGCACGGAGATGTTTATTGCCATGGCCGCCGACGAGTCCATGCGTATTGCCCACTTTATCGAAGCGGCCAAACGCTACCAGCCCCTGGAGATCGTTCGTAGCGGGGTTGTGGCGATGGAGCGATAGGGAGAAAAATCTTCGTGGATTTTTCTTACGTGAAGCGTGAAAAACGAAAAGTGGAAAGTTGAGGCAAGCGTTGTTTTGCAGCGTAAAAAAGCCTTTCAGTTTTTTGCCTCCGGCTTTCAAAGAAAGGATCAAAGATGGCCCACTCCCTTCGTGAGATTTGCAAAAAGATCGGCGTAGCCTACCAAGGGGAGGACCGCTCCATCCGAGGCTTAGCGACTCTGACGGAGGCGGGGCAGGAGGATCTGAGTTTTTTTCACAACGAAAAATATCGCAAAGCCCTCGCCGATACTAAGGCCGCGGCTGTTTTGATCGAAGAAAAGTATGCTGATGAACTTCCGGAAGGCACGATCCCTCTACTTACCGACGAGCCCTATCTGATGCTGGCACGAGCGACGGAGCTCTTTGCCCACGAACTCTCCGCTGAAGAGGGAATACCCAAGATTGGCCAAGGGTGTGATATCGCTCCGTCGGCGCGTTTTGGCCGTAACGTGACCATCGGCAAGGGCACGCGGATTATGCCGGGAACCTATGTCGGCGACGACACGGTAATCGGAGAGAACGTGCTGATCTATCCCAACGTCACGATCTATCACGGCAGTCGGATTGGCGATCGATGTATTCTTCACGGCGGCGTTGTGATTGGAAGCGACGGTTACGGATTTGCCCATACCCGCGCCGGAGAGCATGTGAAGATTCATCAACTCGGCAACGTCATCCTCGAAGAGGATGTAGAGATCGGTGCCAACAGCACTATAGACAGAGGGGCTCTGGGACCGACGGTTATCCGAAAGGGTACCAAGATCGACAACTTGGTGCAGATCGGTCACAATGCGGAGATTGGAGAGGGGTGCCTGATCGTCGCCCAGACGGGGATCGCTGGTTCGACGAAACTGGGACGCAATGTTGTGATGGGAGGCCAGAGTGCTACGGCGGGGCATCTGGAGATCGGTGACTTTGCCACTATCGCCGCGCGCGGTGGCGTTACCAAATCTCTCCCCGGCAACAAGGTCTACGGCGGCGCTCCGGCGGTGGAGCTACGCCTATGGAAGCGGATGCAGGCTGCCCTGATGCGCTTAGCCAAGTAGTACAAATAGTACAAAAATATTTCCGGCTTTTATCGTCTGGTTTTTGCGACGCTGTTTGCATCGGATGCAAGCAAAATTGGGTATGATGAAACTCCAAAAACCTATGCAAGGAGCGTAAAATGAAAGAGGTCAAAACCCTTCCCCTGAGCAGCACCGAAAAAGGCAAGATCGAAGTGGCCGTCCTGGAAGAGCCCTACGGAGCAGGCAGTGAACCCGTCGCCAGTATCGGCATCTTCCTCGATGCTTCCAACGACGAGCCCGACTGGAAAGTCCATATCCCCAAAGCGGACATCGATGCCGTCATCGAGGCTCTGAAAGAGGCCAAAGCCAAGCTCTAAA
>Ga0256841_1002408_pt1 | contig 14915 bp, 19 predicted proteins | sample 356308metaG_FD_185971 | JGI IMG/M metagenome (GOLD analysis project Ga0256841, IMG submission 185971) | Hydrothermal vent microbial communities from Mid Atlantic Ridge, Atlantic Ocean - 356-308 | ecosystem: Environmental > Aquatic > Marine > Hydrothermal vents | place: Atlantic Ocean: Mid...
TTACTTAACAAAATGTAATATTCAATATGTTAGCTCCAAACTCTTTTTGCCTTATAAAATTTTTAGAAGCTAAAGCGAAATGCACTAAAGTGCATAGTTTTAACTAAATTTGAGACCAATAAAAAAACTTTTTTCGTAAGCCCTGAAGATAAATATTTTAAAAATTGATGGTATGTGATAATATTGGCTTATTTTAGACAAGCTAAATACCCAACCATGAAAAAAGATTCTCTTGATTATCAATATTACTTTCGCTCTTTCAAAGAGTCTCCAAATTTCACCGAATTGCCCGATGAATTAATACATGAGATTTTAAGTGTCTTTTATCTTGAAACATGGTCTAAGGGCGAACTGTCTTTCGGAAGTGATAAAACCTTACATACTTTCTATTTTGTAGTTTCGGGTAGGATAAAAATGTATAAGCTCAATCCCGATAATGGAAACGAATTTATATTGTATTTAAACGCTCCCGGAGATATCTTTGATGTCATCTGCTTACTTGACGGAAAACCACATGACATTCAAATGGAAGCGTTAGATGATGTTACGTTATTGGCAGCTCCTATTGATATAGTGAGGAATTGGATTTTAAAGCACCCCAGTTTTAACAAAATATTTTTGCCATACCTAGCGGATAAATTTAGAAAAATGGAAGAAAAAGCGAATGATTTAGCTCTTCTTGACACTTGGACTAGAACCCTAAAACTTTTTGTTAAACACACGAAAGCAAATATTTATGGGTCTGAGCTTAAATTAATCAATAACTTATCACACAGTGAAATTGCCAAAATAATCGGTACTTCTAAAAATGTAATCAACCGGCATATTCAACGGTTAAAAAACGATAATATATTACATGTTGACCGTAAACATATTGAAATTAAAAATTTAGAAGGCTTGCTACATAAACTAAAACACCATTAGCCTAAAATTTAGTAATCTTATAAACTTCCACAAAACCCATAAGAAAGTTATTTTTATAAAATCCTGAAAATGCTCATCTACAATCGGCCTTACCTTTTGGTTAATTTCAATATGTAGAATTTTAATTTGAATCCCTATTTTCGCAACTAAAAATGTGTCGAGAACGCATTCATTACAAAGTTCTAATACGTAAAACGGGTTACACTGTTCGCGATACAATTTTCAAAAACAAACAAAAATGTCCCTTTGTAAAACCGAGCTTGCGTTCAAAAGAACCTTGCATTTTATTACCTAAACCTCAATTCTAATAATTAACATTACTTATACACCATCCTGAGCCCTTGTAATTTATTTTGATTCACACCATGACTTAAAGTCACGGTGTAAATACTAATACTCCCCAATTTAATAAATACTTTTAAAATTATGTTAAAATCTTGTTTAGGCACCTTTAGGTGTTTTCAAGCCATGCCACTCGGTATAATTTTGTTCCGGTAATTAAAAAGAATAGAAAATGAACACAAACAAAGAAAGTGTAGCAGTGGCAGTATGCAAAACTCACACAGAAGCAGAACAAGTAGTAAAAGAATTGCAACAATCGGGGTTCGATATGAAAAAATTATCGATTGTAGGCAAAGACTATTATGAAGAAGATAAAGTGGTAGGTTTTTACAATACCAAAGATGTTGTTAAAAATTGGGGCAAAGCAGGTGCCTTTTGGGGAGGAATTTGGGGACTCATTTTCGGAGCCGGCTTTTTCTTAATTCCAGGAATCGGCCCCGTTGTTATGGCAGGCCCCATAGTATCTTCTTTAGTAGGAGGCCTTGAAGGCGCTGTAGTAATCAGCGGATTGTCAGCTTTGGGAGGCGCTTTGTTTAGTATCGGAATTCCCAAAGACAGTGTGCTTAAATATGAAAAAGAACTCAAAGCCAACAAATATTTGGTCATTGCCCACGGCACACTAGAAGATATTGACAAGGCAAGAAATATTATGACTATCAACAATGAAGTTGATGTCACTATTCACCATTAATTAATAACAATTTAAATTCTACCAACATGAAAAAAGCAACTAAGTTTATCGTTGTATCTATTGTAACTACAAGCCTGTTATTGGCATCATGCCAACCGAAAACAGGTAAGGCTCCCGAAACAAAAAAAGAAAAAGATGCAGCAACAATTGAAATGCCGGCAAAATTAAATATGACCGAAGATGAGATTGCCTTGAGAGATCAAGAAAAAGCAAAAGAAAAAGTCTTGAAAGCAAAAGAAAAAATGACCTCTGAGGCATTAGAAGCTGTCTTAGAAACACAAAAAGCCATTCAGTTTCTTTCTAACAAAAAGAACAATGACGCAGTAAAAAGCCTTCAAAATGCACTCGGTAAAATAGCCATTGTTACCAAACGCTTTCCTGAACTAAAATTATTGCCAATTGATATTAATGTACAGCGTAACGAATTGATAACAGATATTAATACGGTAAAACAGGTAACGAAAGATGCAAAGAAAGCCTTAAAAAATGAGCAATTGCAAGAAGCAAGGGAATTGCTTTCAGAATTGTCAAGTGAAATTGACATCACTACGGTTAGTATCCCATTGGCAACCTATCCGGCGGCCATCAAATCGGCAATCCAATTGATAAACGAAAATAAAGTTGAAGAAGCAAGAGTATTGTTAATAGCAACCCTTGATGAGCTAGTTATTGAAAAAGAGATGATTCCAATTCCAATATTAAATGCAGAAGTAATGATTGAAGAGGCCACCCGATTGCACTTAGAAGATAGCAAAGCCAATAATGGCGAAGTTATCAACTTACTAGACAATGCTAGCTATCAATTACAACTTGCAGAGGTATTAGGATATGGCAAAAAAGACAAAATTTATAAAGAATTACAACAAGATATTAAAACCTTAAAAAAAGAAGCAACTGCTAAATCTGATTTAAAAGATTTGCTTGAAAAACTAAAAGTAAAACTAAAAAATTTCAACGAAAGGGTCTTTTAATTCAAATTATGCACTTGTTTCAACCATCCATTAGAAAACAAAAAACAATTAGTAACATTAAATTATTTAAATTATGAAAAAAACAATTCTTACATTAGTATTAGCAGGGTTTGCAATTCAATCGTATGCACAAGACTTACTATTCGAAGCAAAAATTAAAAAAGAGGAAGTTCCTGAAGTGGTAATAGCTGCTGTAGAAAAAGATTTTCCCGATTTTGTTGTCGACGAATACACCGCTGTTCCCTTAGAATTTATAGAAGAGGATGTTATTGTCGACAGAAACATTAAATCAAATGACGATTACGATACGTTTCAAATATCGTTGAGCAATAAAAACGAAAAACTCACTGCTACCTATTCTAAAGATGGTAAATTAATAAGCACATTTGCTTATGGCAAAAATGTCTTACTGCCAAAAACCGTTAGAGATGCAGTGGCCAAAGCCTTTCCAAAATCGATATTTGTAGAAGATACTTACAAAATGGTAAGTTATACTAATGGTAAAAAAAATGAACGTTATAAAGTAATCATCAAAAAAGGCAATGAGATGAAAAAAGTGGTTGTAGATGCCAGTGGAAATATTATCAGTGTTCATAAAAAATTAAAATTATAACAACATAAAACAGCTAGTACTATAGTAGGGAAGGTATCGTCATATCTTCCCTAACAATGCTAATTTGATTAAAAAAACAAATTATTAAAAATAATTATCATGAAAAATTTCATCGAAACCCTCAAAAAGAAAGACAAAAAAATTACAAACTTCTTTGAAAAAAAAGAATTGGGAAAACTTGAAAAAATGTATGCCGAGTTGGAAGAAGAGCACCAAGAAATTAGAGAAAATCTCAAAGAAGTTAACTATTTATTAGACTTGATAGAAAAACATCAGGTAGAAGCCACTGAGCAGCCTGACAAAAAAATAAAAGACCGTAACAATTGGCTAGAAAAAATTAAAAGTACTATTGAAAAAATTCATGTATCAACTACTGAAAATTTATCTTCTGACGATATTGAATTCGTACAAAAAGAAAAAAGCAAATTGTTATTTGAGAAATCTCAATTAGAAAAAGAACACCATCATATCCATCAATTACTAGCCAAAATTGACATTTATATGATGGATGCACGCAATACCGTTTGCAAAGAAATTACCAAAGGGTATGATATTGCCGATGTAGGAGAAAAATTGCTCGAACATTTCGGCAACCAACTAAACGAAGAAACCGATTATGATTCGGGCAGAAAAAAAATAATGAAATTTTTAGAAAGTTTATTTTCTATTAATAAAATCAAAGCTCGCGAATTGGTTGACTTACTTGAAAAAAGTATCGTAATTTACTATAAAACAGATTATTCAAATGTAATTACCATTCCTGATTACGATGACTTTTTAGAATTTACAAGCCTAAATTACACACCCTTAGTCGGTACTTGGTATATTAATGCTTAAAAATTAGCACCATGACACACACAGTAAAATTTGCAAAAAACTGGTGGTTGCTTACCATTGTAGGACTAGCCATCACCTTATTAGGATTTTGGGTATATAAAAATCCGATTGAAAACTATATCGCCCTAAGCATTTTGTTTAGCGTAGTGATCTTTATTTCAGGAATTTTTGAAATTATATTCGCGATAACCAACTTAAAAATAATCAAAGGTTGGGGATGGATGCTTACTTCAGGAATTTTTGACCTTATCATCGGTATTATTTTAGTAACAAAAGAAGATATAACCATGGCCATTTTGCCAATTATCTTTGGTATATGGCTGATATTTAGAGGTATTTCACAAGTAAGTAGGGGTATTTTAATCAAACAAGCCCATCTCAAAAATTGGGGATGGCCCATCATTGGCGGTTTTTTGGTAATTGTCTTTGGGTTTATGGTTATTTACAGCCCTCAATTTGGAGCAGCCAGTATTATTATATGGACAGCCCTGTCTTTAATTCTCTTGGGCCTATTAACCATTTTATTTTCAGTTATCATCAAAAAATTAAATACTATTTACAATGATTAAAGAAGTCAAATCACTCCATACCAATACACTCGTATATGAGTTGGAAGAATTTATCAGCCAATATGAATTAGATATTATTGATAAAGGCATAGAAACTGTATTAAAAGATTTTGATACCGTAAACCTCATGCTGTATATTAATGTTGAAGGCGAAAATTTAGCCTCTTTTATCAAAGCATTTCAGCTAGGGATAAAATACTGGGGCAAAATCAACAAAATAGCTTATATTGGAGATAAGAAAAAATGGAAAACCTTCATTGCCATAGATAATATATTTACAAAATTTAAAGAAAAATATTTTGACATCGACGAAATAGCAAAAGCTTGGGATTGGATAAATAATTGATTTACAAATGAATAAAAAGAAACGAAACCCGTCTTTAAAAAGAATATTACTCCTTTATACAGTATATACTTTCTTATTCATTACCGTATTTTTCTTTTTAGATTATTACGATTTTTATATCATCAACCCATATCTATTGCTAATTATATCATTTTTTTTGGGCATAATAGTTACCTTTATTCACGTTAAAAATAAAAAGAAATCAAGAATCGATGCTATTGTAAACAAATTATAATACTAAATGGAATATTACCTGTCTTTTTCCTTGACTGTTTTTGCCGGTTTTTTTGCCATTATGAATCCCATTGGCGGAATCCCGGTATTTTTATCACTCACCCAAGGAGCTGATACAATAGAAAAGAAAAAGATAGCTAAAAAAGCTGTCATAATTGCTTTTCTGATAGGCTTGGCATTTATAATCTTCGGTACGTATTTATTCAAATTTTTTGGCATTACCATTCCCGCATTTAAAATAACCGGCGGTATTATTCTTTTTTATACCGGTTTTGAAATGTTACAGTCAAAACAATCGGGCGTTAAACATTTACAAAGCCCGATAATTGACGAAAACATTGCCGTTTCACCTCTGGCAATTCCACTGTTGGCAGGCCCGGGCACAATTGTTACAGGAATGAACTATGTTAGCAACACCAATTATAGCCACATTGTCATCGTCATTTTAATTTTTGCAATCATTTGTTATCTCAATTTTATTGCATTTAAACTTAGCGATTATATTACCGAAAAATTAGGCAATAATATCATTACCGTATTTGGTAAAATAATGGGGTTGATTATTGCCATTATCGGTACCGATATGGTAATAGAAGGAATAAAAATTTCATTTAAACTATAAAATATGTCAAATAACAGAGGTAGTAAAAGTTTAGGGTTAAAAGAATTAGTAGCTATAGCTATTGGAGGAATGGTTGGTGGAGGTATTTTTACCATTTTAGGCATCTCAGTAAGTTTAATAGGGTTTTTAACGCCTATTGCCATCGCTATTGGAGGGGCTGTTGCAGGCTTAGCAGCCTATTCTTATGTAAAATTGGGCTTGTATTACAGAGATGAAGGCGCTACCTATGCGTTTGTAAAGAAAACATATCCCACAGCCAAATTCCCGGCGGCAGTAATAGGGTGGCTTGTTATTTTCGGCTATATCAGCACTTTGGCAATCTACGCCTATACCTTTTCATCGTATGCCATTAGCGGTAGTGAATTTGCCAATAATTTATGGGCACGTAAAGGAATTGCATTAGGTGTATTGGCATTATTTACCTTAATTAATGTTTGGAGTGTAAACGGAATGGGGAAAATTGAAGATATCATGGTCTATACCAAACTCATCATCCTTACCATTATTTCTGTGGTTTTAATTCAGCATAGAAATATAGATACCCAAACATTTATGCATAATATGAAAGCCGATTTTGGTACATCTAATTTTATGAGTATCTTGATTGTAGCTTCTCTAACATTTGTTGCCTATGAAGGATTTCAATTGGTCATTAATGCCGTAAATGAAATGAAAAGTCCAGAAAAAGATACGCCAAGAGCCATTTATACTGCCATTGCAGTAGTTATCTTATTATATGTTATCATTGCTATTGGCGCCTTGTTTGCCATACCTTTAGATGAAATGGCAAGAGATAAAGAATATGCTTTGGCTGCCGGCGCAAAAAATGCCATTGGCAGCATTGGAGAAACCATGGTCATTATTGGCGCCATTCTAGCCACCAGTAGTGCCATTAGCGGTACTCTATTCGGATCATCACGCCAAATGGCAGAAATAGCCGAAGATGGATTTTTACCCAATAAGTTAGCAACAAGAAAAAGTAACAATATTCCCGCTTTTGCTGTGATATCAATGGCTGTTATGGCAGCTATTTTAATAGTAGCCGGAGGCTTGCGATTGTTAGTAGAATTTGGTAGCATCACGTTTTTAGTGGTCTCGTTGTTAATGGCGCTTATCAATCATCAAATACGTAAAAAAACAAAGTCTTCTTCGTTTATTACTATTCTTGCCATCCTTGGGTTAGCAATGGGAGGCGTATTAATTTTATACTATGAATTTACCCACAAATGGGAACAGATGGTTGCCATTATATTTGTTTATATAGCCTTGACAATCGGCGCTTGGTTATATTCAAAAAAAGGAAAGTTTATGCTAAAAAAATAACCGATGGAAACAATAAAAATATACATTAATTATATTGCTGATATTGTTGAAGCCATAGGCGTTGCTACTATTTTTATAGGAATATTGTATTCCTTTTCTGTTTTTTTCTTTTCAAAAGGACAAACAAAAAAGAGAAACTACACACATTTGAGGCAATTGTTAGGCAAATCTATATTACTCGGCTTAGAAATCTTAATCGCTGCCGATATTATGGCAACAGTAGTAACAGACCCAACAATAATGTCGGTCTCAGTATTGGCCATCATTGTTCTTATAAGAACCGTTATGAGCCTCTCATTAGAAGTAGAATTACAAGGAAAATTTCCTTGGCAAAAAATTAAAAATTAAAAAAAAATGAAAACAAACATAATAATTATGGGTGGCGGGTTTGCAGGCTTACGCGCTTACTATCGCTTAACACAACACAATCATAATTTTGATATTACGATAATTGATAAAAAAAAACAACTTTTAGAAAAACCATCATTGCCCGAGGTTGCTTTTGCAGGAAATCCCGTATCAGGGGTGTTAATTGATTTAAAAGAACCCGTAGAACATAAAGGGGGGAAATTTATCAATGCCGAAGTAGTAAAAATCAACCCTAAGCTCAAACACTTACATTTAGATAATGGAGAAAAATTAGATTTTGATTATTTGATAATCGCCTCAGGGGCTATTAAAGATTATGATGCCATTGAAGGGTTTAATGACTATGGCTATTCTATGTGTGACGATGTGCATGCCGTTGCACTATGGAAAGCCATTCAAAAATTTACAGGAGGCAACATTGTTATCGGAACCGCTAAAAGTACTTTTGGCAGCCGTGTAAATGCTCCTTATTTAGTTGCCCCTTGTGAAGGCCCTGTGGGCGAAGCTATGTTTATGATAGATTATGACTTGCGAAAAAGGCATCTCAGGGAAAAAAGTTTAATTACCGTATTTACCCCCGGAGAAATATTTTTTGAAGACGTAGGCGATACCGTAAGGAATAAAGTAGGAGGCATCATGCAAAAAAGAGGTATTACGCTGAGCAATAATAAAGTAGTGACAAAAATAACGAAAGATGAAATCTTTTTTGAAGACGCAACAAAAATGCCTTGTGATTTAGCGGTTATCATTCCGCCTTATAAAGCACTACCGCTGTTTAATGAGTGTGATTTGGGTGACGATATGGGATTTATTCCTACAGACAAAACCATGAAACATTTAGATTATGACGCTATCTATGCCATTGGAGACATCAATGCACTAGCACAACCCAAATTAGGGCATATTGCGGTTCATCAAGCCGATATTGCGGTTTCTGCCATTTTAAAAGAAATCAATGGAGAAGGTGAAATTATTGCATTTGAACCGAGTGTATTTTGTATTATGAATATGGGTGGATTGGATGCTACGTTAATTTATTCTGATAATTTATACCACGGCAAAAACGATTTGGCTTTTCACAATCCTATTTCCAGGATGATGAAATGGTCATTTGACAATTATTACTTTTTTACCCAAGGGCACATGTTTCCTGATTTTGCTGTAGAAGGCATGGAAAAATTTTTAGAAATTTGCGGAGAAGATAAAGACAAGTACATCCCTTTTGAAGATAACTAATATACCAAAGCAATGGAAACTCCGAACCTAACACTCAACGAAGCATTGACTGTTGAAATGACTAATCTGGCTAACGAACGCTCTTTGTTGGCTTATATGCGAACATTTGTAGTGTTTTTAAGTTCAGGAATTGCCATTTTAAAAATCGAATTATTCAAAGACTTAATCATCCTAGCGTATGTATTGCTAAGTGTATCGCCAATACTATTGCTTATTGGTATTATACGTTTTTTTCAGGTGAAGAAAACTATTGATAAAATGAGATTATCTCGTTAACCATAAAGTTATACAAGGATTGAGGCCTTTACAAATTAAAACAAGCCAAGTAGGTTTTTAGAAACCTACCAAGCCTATAAATATACCAAAACCAGCCATTATGGAAGATATGCTATTTTACGATAGAATGCAATTTGCATTTACTATCACATTTCATTATTTATTTCCACAATTAACCATGGGGTTATCATTACTCATTGTTTATTTTAAATGGAAATATCTACGGACAAAGTTGGAGCATTATAATAAAGCCGCCAAGTTTTGGATGAAAGTATTTGCCCTTAATTTTGTTATCGGGGTCGTTACAGGCATCCCCATGGAATTTCAGTTCGGAACCAATTGGGCAAAATTCTCAGAATTAACAGGCGGTATTATCGGGCAAACCCTAGCTATGGAGGGGGTATTGTCTTTCTTTTTAGAATCTAGTTTTATCGGTATTTTTCTTTTTGGCGAAAAATTAATAGGCCAAAAAATGCATTTTTTATCCGGTTTTTTGGTCTTTTTAGGAACATGGCTGAGTGGTTTATTTATCATAGCAACAAATGCTTGGATGCAACATCCGGTAGGATATGAAATATTAGATAATGGCAGGTATGTGCTCACAAATTTTTCTGAGCTCTTTTTTAACCCTTGGTTAATGCCCGCCTATCTACATAACCAAGCGGCATCGTTAGTAACCGCTTCTTTTGTAATTGCCGCTGTTGGTGCGTTTTATTTATTAAACAATAAGCATCACCTTTACGGAAAATTATTTGTAAAAACAGGCGTTATTTTCGGATTTATAGCTTCAGTAATTGTTGCGTTTCCAACAGGTGATTGGAATGCCAAAAATGTAGTAAAATACCAACCCGTAACTTTTGCCGCCATGGAAGGTGTTTTTGAAACACAACCCACAGATGGTGAAATTATTTTAATAGGACAACCCAATATGAAAGAAATGAAGTTGGATAATAAAATTGCCGTTCCGGGAGTGTTGAGTTTTTTAACCTATAAGAATTTTGATACAGAAATAAAAGGGTTAAATGAATTTGATAAAAAAAACTGGCCGACAAATGTTCCCGGGTTATATTATGCCTATCATATTATGGTGGGTTTAGGCACTATATTTATAGGTGCCTATTTTATTGCTTTGGTATTTTTATGGCGTAAAAAATTATATCAAACAAAATGGCTTTTATGGTCGATTTTATTTTTAGTACCCTTCCCCTATTTGACCAATATTACCGGATGGTATGTTGCAGAATTAGGAAGGCAGCCATGGTTGGTTTATAATTTATTGCCCACGGCACAAGGAGGTTCTCCAACCGTATCGTCAGGCAATACCCTATTTACACTTTTAGGATTTATAGGCTTATATTTACTGTTGGGCTTACTATTTGTCATTTTAATTGGAAAAATTATTAACAAGGGCCCTCAGCCTATCAAATAAAAAAATTATGGAATTACTTTGGTACATCATTTTAATGACTATGCTAATTATCTATGTAATCTTAGACGGTTATGATTTTGGCGCGGGGATAATTCATCTTTTTTTCGCTAAAGACGAAGACGATAAAAAAACAATAATACGCGCCATCGGTCCTTTTTGGGATGCGAATGAAGTGTGGATTATTGCAGGCGGCGGTGTGTTGTTTTTTACATTTCCTATATTGTATGCATCTGCATTTAGTGGTTTTTATTTACCGCTAATTATGATTCTTTGGCTACTGATATTTAGAGCAATAGGTATTGAATTACGACATCATGTTGCTAATGATATGTGGCGTGCGGTTTGGGATAAAGCCTTTGGCATTTCGAGCCTTTTACTGGCTTTGTTTTTCGGAATTGCCTTAGGCAATATCGTAAGGGGCGTTAATTTAGGAGGCGTTATAGACGGTGTTTCAAACTACGAACCTATTTATTTCTTTTTACCCTTATGGAATTCTTCCTTTAGCCCACAAGCACAAGAACTCGGCGTCATTGATTGGTTTACATTATTATTAGGTGTCATTGGCGTAGTTTCCCTTACCATTCACGGTGCCAATTGGATTATTTTTAAAACAAACAGCAAGCTAATTCCCAAACTAAAAAATGTAGTTTTTAACCTGAACATTGTGTTATTTGTTTTAACTATTTTTACGCTATTGGTATGGCATATCATAAACCCAACACCTTTTAAAAATTTCTTTACATATCCCTTATTATGGGTTTTTCCAATACTAACTTTTATAGGAATAGGTGGTTTATTCAAAGTGAAAACTTATAAAAAATCTGGGAAAGGATTTTTATTTTCAAGTTTATTTTTAGTAGGTGGCTTATCTGCTACCATTGCTTCCATTTTTCCTAAGTTTTTACCTTCAACAAATACTGTTAACCCTTCATTGACCATTGAGAATACAGTTACGGGTAATTACGGTTTGTCTACCGGTATTGTTTGGTTTGCCATTGGCATTCTTTTAATTATTGCGTATTTAATTTTTCAATACCGTATTTTTAGCGGTAAAATAGATACTATTGCCTATGGCGAAGAACATTGATATGATTGGCTAAGTTCTATTTACTTCAGCAATAAGTAGTAAATAGCGTTCCTGCAAGGTCTTCGAGGCCTTGTAGGTATTACAATTAAAACTTATAAGGTTTGGATAAACCTTGCAGGAGAATTTTAGCGCAAAACCGTGTGCTACCATTAGTTATTTTAGAACCTCATTTAATAATTTAATTGTTATAATTAAAACTTAGCCATATTATTTAAATAAAATAACAAGTATGAGTATGATACTTTTTATCGGAGTTGCCTTAGTGTTGTTCTATGATTTTACCAATGGTTTTCACGACGCTGCAGATATGATAGCTACAGCCATTTCCTCAAGAACCATGACACCCACTATTGCCATCATTATCGTATCGGTATTTACTTTTTTAGGGCCATTTCTAGGTGGGTTGGCGGTGGCAAATACCATTGGAGAATTTGTGCAAATAGGTCATACAGAAGTTTATATTGCCCAAAGTGTCGTTTTTTCGGCAATATTGGCAGCCATAACTTATAATTTGATTACTTGGAAATTCGGCTTGCCCAGTTCATCATCCAATTCACTAACGAGTGGCCTAGTGGGAGCTGCCCTGTACGCATTGGGGAGCAGCCATGTACATTGGGGAATTCAAGAATTATTCAATGGGAATATTGCGGGCTTTATGAAAATTGTAACCGGTATTATCTTTTCTCCGTTAGCCGGATTTTTTGTCGGATTTTTAATTATGAAACTCTTCCTACTCCTTTTTAAACGATTGAGTATAAAATCAAAAAAAATATTTGTTGTTACACAATATTTTACGGTAAGTTGGTTAGCTTTTAGCCACGGTACCAACGATGGCCAAAAAGGAATGGGAATTATCGGCATGCTTTTACTTGCCAGTGGTGTTTATAGTGAATTTACCGTACCTATTTGGGTCATCCTTTCTTGTGCCAGTGCCATTACCCTAGGAACCATGTTTGGAGGTTGGAGCATTATAAAAACTGTAGGATTTGGCATTTATAAAGTAAAAGTATATCATTCTGTGGCAGACCAAATTGGTGCCGCAGCAGTCATTTTGGGTTCTTCATTTATAGGTGCCCCAACCTCTACTACCCAAGTGGTTACCACCACGTTAATGGGTGCAGGTGCAGGAGAACACCCCAAACACGTACGTTGGGGTATTACAAAAAATATCGTAAACGGATGGTTATTAAACATTCCTAGTTCAATGCTCATGGGAGCTGTATTCTGTTATATATTTATGAAATTACTAAACTAAATTTTTATTGATGAAATTTATAAAAAAACTAAAAGGCCTAATCTTGCCCGAAGTGATTGATTTTTTTGGCGAACTTACTCAACAAAGCAACATTACAGAAAGTGTTATTAAAAAGTTAGTGTCAAAATATACATCAGGTGAAGATAATGATATTCTCAATTTGATTAAAGAAGCTAAAAAGAGTAGAAAAGAAAAACTAAAACAATTAGAAAAAGTATTTATCACCCCCGTAGACAGAGAGGCTATCAGTCGTTCTTATTCGTACTTATATTGGATAGTGTTAAGTGTTGAACACCTTATCAACGAATTAGCTATTTATGATATCCATCATTTAAAAGAATATGAAAAAATATTAACTTTGTTACAACAGCAGATAACAGAATTAACAATGGCTTTTAGCCTATTTAATACTAAAAAGTATGATGTAATTTTAAAGAAAGTCAATCATATCATCCATCTCGATAATGAATTGGTATTAGCGTATTCAACAGCGTTAAATTTATTATTTCAAAAAAAAGAAATGAACACTATTTTGAAACACAAAGAAATTTTATCACAATTAAAAGAAATCAGTAAACGGATTCATTTTTGTGCCAATCAAATTGAAGATATTGTGTTTAAAGTAGATTAAAAATAAGTAAAACCCTTATTAGGGAATCAAAAAACCATAAGATGTTTCAACAAAACAAAATAATAGTATTTATATGTATCATTATTTACTATACCGGTGTGGCACAGACTTCACATTATAAAATTTCATCTAGAAATACCCCTGTGGGAAATCTTACAGTTATCAAAACCGAAAATGGAAATTTGTTGCAAATTGAAGTGATAAGCGAAGTTAGCATAAAAGTTTTTATCAAAGTTGATTTAAAATATAAATTAAACTGTACTTATAAAGATGATGAACTTCTCTTTAGTTCTGTAACAACTTATGTAAACGGAAAAATACATACAACGAGTAAAACTGAAAAGAATGGAGCCAATTATACCATTGTAAGAGATGGCCACGAGTCAAAATTCTTACAAAAAATAACATATTCTGGAGCCTTATTATACTTTAAAGAGCCGAAAGGAATTACAACCGTATACTCAGAATTTCACGCCATAGACAAACCTATTAAAGCCTTAGGAAACCATGAGTATCAAATTACAAATCCGAAAAACGGTCTTTTGAGTGAATATACCTATCAAAATGGTATTCTTGTAACTACGATGAATCACCATAGTCTAATGCCTTTTACGTTAACCAAAATTTAATCATTATGAGCTTACTAACAGAACATATAATTCCCGGAAATCACGGAAAGGTTTTTGAAACCAATGCGAAAAAAGACACTGACTTGCTCACCATTAAAAAGGAGCTTTTAACTTTAAGAGGTGTAAAAGATGTTATCATTAACAATGAGGTGTTTCCTCGAGAATTAAAGATACTTACAAATGCCTTAGTTAAAGTTGAAGACATTGAACAAAAAGCGATTGGCATAGGTTTTCATGTTATCCCTAAAGGCCTTTTAAAACTTTAGATATGTACCTCTCTCAAGGTTGTATCTATCGCAATTGAAATAAGGCAGCGTGGTTATTTTGTCGTTTTTTATCAGGTTTATGAAACGCTGATGACACTGATTTAACTAATTGACGCTGATTCTTTTGTATGCATGAAATGTGGGTTGTCATGCCTCATGTGAGTAGACGGAACACTGATGACAATGATTTGGCTGATTGACACAGTATTTTTGTGATTGAATTACCGCTCAATTCTTATTGCAAGCCTGTAATCTTGGCTAAATA
>Ga0256841_1002409_pt1 | contig 14912 bp, 13 predicted proteins | sample 356308metaG_FD_185971 | JGI IMG/M metagenome (GOLD analysis project Ga0256841, IMG submission 185971) | Hydrothermal vent microbial communities from Mid Atlantic Ridge, Atlantic Ocean - 356-308 | ecosystem: Environmental > Aquatic > Marine > Hydrothermal vents | place: Atlantic Ocean: Mid...
TATTTCGGCGATCCCGGGTCGGTCCCGGTACGGCGTTCCCTGCCCAATGCCATCGATCTGCTGGAGTCCAGCCTGTACTGGCTGCAGGATATGTCCGGCGTCGACGACCCGGGCGACCCGGCGGCCATTGTCAGCCTGATGGAGGAGCAGGCGGCGCGCTTTTTCGATTTTTCCTACATGGCCTACCTGGTGGCCGGACCCAACTACACCCGGCTGGATGCGCTGCAGCGAGCCCATTTCCAGCATCGTATCCGCGACCGTCTGTTCTCGGCGCTTGCCTACCGCATGGGCATGTACGATGTGCGCATGCCGTTGTTCCGGCCCATCCCGCCGCGCCAGACCAGTCCGTTCAGCTGGAAGGCCGGGGGCGAGTTCTGCCACCCGGGTGGCCCCTGTATTCGCCTGGTGTTTCATTTCTACCTGTCTTCGCGCGGCTGGCGTATCTACGACGTCACCAGCAACGGCGTGAGCGCGGTATCCAGTCTGCGGAAAAGTTACTTCGCCAACCTGTTCAGCCGTTAGCCCGCCGCTCCGGCAAGCATAGGCAGCCGGGCCGGTTCGGGCTACAATGCGCGCGTCACTTTTTGCCCGTATCAAGGAAGTCATGACCGTTCGTACCCGTTTTGCCCCCAGCCCGACCGGCTACCTGCATATCGGCGGTGCCCGCACCGCGCTGTTTTCCTGGTTGTATGCCCGCAAGCACGGCGGCCAGTTCGTGTTGCGCATCGAGGACACTGACCTGGAGCGTTCCAGCGAGGCATCCGTGAACGCCATCCTGGAAGGCATGACCTGGCTGGGCCTGGACTATGACGAGGGGCCGTTCTACCAGACCAGCCGTTTCGAGCGTTACGCGGAGGTGATTCAGCAGCTGATGGACAGCGGGCACGCGTATAAATGCTATTGCTCGAAAGAGCGCCTGGAAAAGCTGCGCGAGACGCAGATGGCGAACCGGGAAAAACCGCGTTATGACGGTCACTGCAGCAGCGGCGCAGAACCGCCATCGCCGGATGCACCCTTTGTCATCCGCTTCCGTAATCCGAAACAGGGCAACGTCGAGTTCGACGACCTGGTGCGCGGCCGTATCAGCATCAGCAACGACGAACTCGACGACCTGATCATCGCGCGCAGCGACGGTTCTCCGACCTATAACCTAACGGTGGTGGTCGACGACAGTGATATGCGCATTTCGCACGTCATCCGCGGCGACGATCACATCAACAACACCCCGCGGCAGATCAACCTGATCCGGGCCATGGGCTTGCAGGTGCCGGTGTACGCGCATACCCCCATGATCCTGGGCGAAGACGGCAAGCGTCTGTCGAAACGTCACGGCGCTGTCAGCGTCATCCAGTACCGCGAGGACGGGTACCTGCCTGAGGCCCTGCTGAACTACCTGGTGCGGCTGGGCTGGTCGCACGAAGACCAGGAGATCTTCTCCATTGACGAAATGATCGAACTGTTCGATATCAGTGACGTCAACCGCGCCGCCTCCGTGTTCAACACGGAAAAGCTGCTGTGGCTGAACCAGCACTACATCAAGGCGACCGACCCGAAATACCTGGCCCGCCACCTGAGCCACCACCTCGGCCTGCGCGGCATCGACCCGACTACCGGCCCCGATCTGCATACCGTTGCGACCGTGCAGCACGAACGGGCCAAAACGCTGGCAGAGATGGCGGAGATCAGTGAGTTTTTCTACCGCGACTTTGACGAGTTCGATAACAAGTCTGCGAAAAAACACCTGAAAGCAGCCGCGCAGGAACCACTGGAGAAAGTCAGGGCGGCACTGGCAGCGCTGGAGGCGTGGGAGCCTGAGCCCATCTACGCCGCAGTGACGGCGGTGGCGGAGGCGCTCGACCTGAAGATCGGCAAAGTGGCGCAGCCCCTGCGGGTAGCCGTTGCCGGTCGCGCCGCCTCGCCGGGCATCGACGTGACCCTGCAGCTGGTGGGCAAGGAAGCCTGCCTGCGCCGTATCGACCGGGCGCTCGACTATATCCGTCAGCGTGTTGCGCAGAGTGTATCCGCATGAACAGTGAAGACACGACAGCGGCGAGCAATTTCATTCGCAACATCATCGATGCAGACCTGGCGGCCGGGAAAAACCAGGGGAGAGTCGCCACGCGCTTTCCCCCCGAGCCAAACGGCTACCTGCACATCGGCCACGCCAAATCCATCTGCCTGAACTTCGGTATTGCCAACGATTACCAGGGTACCTGTAACCTGCGCTTTGACGACACCAACCCGCACAAGGAAAACATCGAGTTTGTCGAGGCTATCCAGCGCGATGTGCGGTGGCTGGGCTACGACTGGGGCGACCGGCTGTTTTATGCTTCGGATTATTTTGAGCAGCTGTATGACTACGCGGTGCAGCTTATCAAAAAAGGCCGGGCCTATGTCTGCGACCTGACCCCGGAACAGATCCGCGAATACCGCGGTACCCTGACCGAGCCTGGCCGGGACAGTCCCTGCCGGGAACGCGGCGTCGAGGAAAACCTGGACCTGTTTGCGCGCATGCGTGCCGGCGAATTTGCCGATGGTGAGCGCATCCTGCGCGCCCGCATCGACATGGCCTCGCCCAACATGAACCTGCGCGACCCGGCGATCTACCGCATCCGCCACGGCGCCGTGCACCACCAGACCGGCGAGGCCTGGAGCATCTACCCGATGTATGACTTTACCCACTGCCTGTCGGATTCCATCGAGGGCATCACGCACTCGCTGTGCACGCTGGAATTCGAGGACCACCGGCCGCTGTACGACTGGTTCCTGGATGAACTGGAAGTCGAGTGTCACCCGCAGCAGATCGAATTTTCCCGCCTGGAACTGGAGTACACCATCACCAGTAAACGCAAGCTCACCCGGCTGGTCGATGAAGGGCACGTGGAAGGCTGGGACGACCCGCGCATGCCCACCATCGCCGGCATGCGGCGGCGCGGGTACCCGCCGGCCGCGATCCGGGATTTCTGCGAACGCATCGGCGTGACCAAGTCCGGTAATCATGTCGAAATGGGCGTGCTGGAAAACTGCGTGCGGGAGAACCTGAACGTGCATGCCCCACGGCGCATGGCGGTGCTGCACCCGCTGAAGATCGTCTTGACCAACTACCCCGAGGCACAGGTGGAAGAGTTGCAGGCGCCCAATCACCCGCAGGACGAGTCCATGGGTACCCGCACCCTCCCGTTTGCGCGCGAGTTGTATATCGAACGGGAGGATTTCCGCGAAGAGGCCCCGAAAAAGTTCAAGCGCCTCGTTACCGGCGGGGAAGTTCGCCTGCGCAATGCCTACGTCATCCGTTGTGACGAGGTCATCCGGGACAGCCAGGGCGAGATCATCGAGCTGCGTTGCAGTTACGACCCCGAGACCCTGTCGAAGAACCCGGAAGGCCGCAAGGTAAAGGGCGTCATCCACTGGGTATCCGCCCGGCACAGCCTTGTCGCGGAGGTGCGCCTGTACGATCGCCTGTTCAGCCACCCCGACCCGGATAGCGCGAAAGAGGGCGGAGAATTTACCGACTACCTCAACCCGGAATCGCTCCTCACCCTGACCCGCTGCCGGCTGGAGCCCTGCCTGGCAGACGCCCGGCCGGGCGAGCAGATCCAGTTCGAGCGCGAGGGTTATTTCTGTGTCGACCCTGATCACCGCCACGATCAGCCAATCTTCAACCGGACCGTGACCTTGCGCGACTCCTGGGCGCGCATCGAGCAGAAAAATGGCTGATTTCCACCGGCTTTTTATTGACACTTCCGGGTGGGTATCGTAGAGTGCGCGGCTTACTTTCCGGGGCTATAGCTCAGCTGGGAGAGCACTTGCATGGCATGCAAGGGGTCGGCGGTTCGATCCCGCCTAGCTCCACCAGATTCACAGGTGAACAACCTGCTGATTCACGGAAAGGTTGACGGAAATGGAGCGCCTGGGCCCTTACACGGTCTATTTTGGAATCATCCTGATCCTGGTGGGATTGATCGGGGGATTCGCGGCGCTGTTCCATGATGCCGATGGTGTGGCCGTGAGCATACTGGTACTGGTGCCGCTCGGCTTCGTCGCCCTGCTGGTCGGGACCGTTGTTTCACAGCTGATGACGCCACCCAGGCAGTAAAATCCGTCCCCATCGTCTAGAGGCCTAGGACACCGGGTTTTCATCCCGGCAACAGGGGTTCGACTCCCCTTGGGGACGCCATCTTCATCTATAATTCATTGAATTATATGAAACTTAAAAGCCTCGTGTTTTTCAAAAAGCACAGGGGTCTTTAATGGACTGTTTTTTTTGAGAATTTTCTGGGGGTTCGCATCGCCTCCCGAACGCCACCTTAACCCCTGTCCTCTTTATTGCGCTATACAGAAACTGATCCTTCCAGCGAGGCTCGCCTAGAATCTGAAGCATGATCACTAAAGAGAGCCTGCTCAAAAAGTATAATGCATTGATATTATTGTAAAATCGTCGAATATTAAGGTATAATTGTGCACGAAAAACAAGCCTTTCTGGATAAAAAGCGTGCACCCATGATTCGATATCGCAGCCAAAAACAACTGTCCCTTGCCGAATTTGACTGGCCGTTCCAAACGGCACTGGATGACAACAACCGCTGGGTCAAATTGAGCGAGTGTATCCCGTGGGATGAACTGGCCGAGGGTTACTATCAAGATCTTGAAGATACCCAGGGCCGACCCACCAAGGATGCCCGTCTGGTGATTGGTGCGGTGATCATCAAACACAAGCTGTGCCTGTCAGACAGAGAGACTGTCGCACAGATCCAGGAAAATCCGTACCTGCAATACTTCGTTGGCTTGCCGGGTTATCAGATGGAAGCCCCGTTCGTACCCTCGCTGTTCGTCGAAATCCGCAAGCGGATGGGCCCATCCGTCTTTGATGTTTTTCAGACCGCCATCATTGACACAGTGGAAGGCATGAAGGCGAAACAGAAGAAGTCGATGGGCAAAAAGGCGGATCAGAATGATCACGAGCCGCCCTCCGATTCCGGAACTGGCCGACAAAATGACGAAGCGGAACATCAGGGAAAGTTGATCCTGGATGCGACCGTTGCGCCACAAGCGATTCGCTACCCGACGGATCTTGGCTTGCTGAACGAAGCCCGAGAGTTCAGTGAGCAGATCATAGACGAACTCTACCCAAAGACAGACGGGAAGAAGAAGCCGCGAACCTATCGAGAGAACGCGCGCAAAGCGTTTCTCGCCGTGGTGAAACAGAAACGTCCGTCTGGAAAAGTACGGCGCCGAGGGATTAAGCAACCGCTACAGTATCTGCGCCGAAACCTCGGGCACATTGAGCAGTTGCTGGCATACTGGCCGGAGGGCACACCGATTCCCTTGCCGCGTTGGTTGCTGTATCGCTACTGGGTGATCCAGCATGTGTACGAACAGCAGTGGGAGATGTATCAAAACAAGAGCCGACGCTGCGATGATCGCATTGTGAGCATCAGCCAGCCGTATGTGCGGCCGATCATACGCGGCAAGCTGGACAAGCCGGTGGAATTTGGCGCAAAGCTGAGCGTCAGCTTGAATGGTGACGGCGTAGCTTGTGTAGATCATCTGCGTTGGAATGCGTTTCATGAGGGTGGTGATCTGAAAAGCCAGGTTGAAGCCTGCCGTGAACGCCAGGGTTGTTATCCAGAGGTTGTGCTGGGTGATCCCGCGTATGGCACGAGGGACAACCGGAAATATCTCAAAGGTCACGGCATTCGATTTGCAGGTAAACCATTAGGCCGACCAAGGAAAGTGACCGAGGAAAACAAAGAAGAACTGAAACGATTAAAGGCACAGCGGCGAGAGGACTATCTGCAACGTATTCCGATCGAGGGCAAGTTTGGCCAGGGGAAGAACGGATACAATCTCAACTACATTCGAGCGAAGCGGGCTGATACTTCGGCAGCCTGGATCAACAGTATCTTCTTGGTAATGAACCTGCTGATCCTGTTAAGGATCTTTTTTGCGCTGTGGAAAGGATGTGTTGCAGCGGTGGTATGTTCCCTATTGTCGCCTGGACGAATGTGGTTCGGTCAACGGGATACTCGATGCGTTATTAACAACGTGCCCGCGCGGTTATCGGCAATAACGGGCTGACTTAATGAGCAGACTCTAAGTAGGAACGATCCATGACAAACTTTTTTGAACGGCCAGCGATACACGACTTAAAGGGTTACGCTGCTGGAGACCAGCCAAGCAAGCCGGTGCCTGCAAAACTCAACACTAATGAAAATCCCTATCCTCCCGCAGCGGCGGTGATGGATGCGCTACATCACATTACAGATGAGATGTTGCGACGCTACCCATCACCTAGCGCAGCAGCGTTCCGCCAATGCGCAGCCGCCGTACATGGGGTTTCACCCAACAACATCATTGCTACCAATGGGGGCGATGAGCTGTTGCGATTAGCCATCACCACCTTCGTTGAACCGACAGGATCGATTGGCCTAGTTAACCCTACTTATTCGTTATATCGCGTGCTCGGTGCCATTCACGGAAGCACCGTGCACGAGGTTGAACTCAACCTTGACTGGACTCTCCCGGATAATTTTGCTGAAGAGATGCGAGAGGCGAATGTCTCGTTAATTATACTTGCGAATCCGCATGCACCTTCGGGATACTTACTTCCACTCCAGGAGTTGCAACGACTCGCCGACACTGTGTCCAGCGTGGTTTTGATTGACGAGGCTTATGTCGATTTCATTGATCCCGAATTAAAGTGGGACAGCATTCGCCTAATCTGCGAGCATGAGAACGTCCTTTTGTTGCGAACACTTAGCAAAGGATATTCGCTCGCCGGCCTTCGTTTTGGTTATGGGATCGGATCACCTTCACTCATCACGCCGATGTCGTCAAAGGCTAAGGATAGCTACAACGTAGATGTAGTCGCCCAGACCCTTGCGATCGCCGCATTGAACTCCATGAATTACGCTCGTGAAAGTTGGCGACGCGTGCGCGCGGAACGTAATCGCATAAAGGTAGAACTCGCACGCTTGGGAATCCATTGCCCCGAAAGTCGGTCGAATTTTTTATTGGCAACAATTCCCTCTACGATCAAGTTTGATGCACGTGCACTTTACGAGCGACTTCGTACTGAAGGTATACTCGTTCGTTACTTCGACGCCCCCCGATTAACCGATAAATTACGCATCACGATCGGCCGACCGGAGGAAAATGACCTCCTATTGGCTGCCTTCAGGTGTTACTTCTCTAAATCATAATTAATCGAATCGCGGTGCGCGCGGTTCTTTCAAGCCGATCCAAATCTTCCACGGTTGGTCCATCCATTAAGAAGGTCACGGCGCGATCACTGGACGATTTGATCGGGCCGAGTGCGTCCCCGCGTCGTTTTAGGATTTGTACCTGCCGTACCTTCGCTGCTTTTTCGTCAGCGTCTATCTGGCGAGGTGGGTGGTATGCTCCGCATGTTAACCATGCAATATCCACATCCTCCGCAAACTCGATCGCGACATCAGCCAAGGTACATTCCTCATGTTCTAGGTACACTTGACGCGCCACTCGCGTTGGCTTTGGGTAGTGCCCTTGGCGGCCTAAAGCTATATCTATAATGGTGTCTTCCATACGCGAACCAGTAGCCAAATAATACAGTTCGAGAATTGAGCAGCCCGGACTCCGTGCCGCGATCTCCATAAGCATGACATCGCCATCTAGCGTTATGCGATACTCGCCGTGTGCGATACCATCTTCAAAACCAATCTTAGAAAGAATCTGGTTATTTACTTCTAAAATCGCATGCTCCTGGAGGTCACAGAGAAGCGCCGGGACCTGATGACCCATTTCAACAAAATATTGGGACTGCTTCTCATTGGTACGCTTTCGCGTAATGCTGTTAAATATAACCCTGCGACGCTGGATTAAAGTCTCTACGGATACCTCTTGTCCTACTACAATCTGCTCAAACAGAAGCCTCGAATAATGGTCGTGATGGGTTAGTACATTACTCAGTGCTTGTGCATTATCTACACGAACGACATCGCGACTTGAATGCTGATTGAGGGGCTTGATTACCAACGGAAAGGGTACTTGATCGATAATCGCAGCCGGTTCTACTTTGGATGGTGCTGCGAGCAACCATCGCGGGCTCCAGCGCGGAAACCACATTCGTTGAAGCGCCTTGTTTCTAGTTACACGCCCGGCGCGCAGGCCGGGGTGAGGCACACCCAGATAGTCGGCGATGACACTGGCGGACTCTACCATGGGCTCGTGGAGGCAAAATAATCCTTGAATACAGTAATTTTTTCGCCATTCGGAGACTTTCAGGAGCATATCATCTATCTGCTCTGGCTGAACAATGAGAGCATCTGCAATGGCTGGCAGCTTCGCCGCCTCCATTTTGCCCTCGGCTTGTGCGCATCGCAATAAGTGCTCGTTCTCGGGATCATCAATCACAAGAATTTCTAATTCGCGCTCTTGCAATGCCGCAAGAAAGGCGCTCCGCCGCGAAATCGGTGAAATCCCGCCAATTAAAATAAAGGCATATTTCTGTGGCTTCGACATGGTAACTACCTGATTAGTGTTGCAAACTCATTGAAGATCGCTTCATAAATGGGTTCTAGGTAATGGATAAGCCCGGCCCGCTTTGGGATCAAGGCGGGTTCCCGTTCCTTTACGGAGATGCCTCCGAGAATGCGGCTTTCTAGAGCAACTTTATGAAAGCGATCCCAGCGCTCCCATGATGGCATGACTTCCCGATGCTTCCAATTAATCATGGCTGGCGAGAACGGCAATCCGGTCCATTCACAAACGGATTTCATTATCTCCTGTGGGGTGTCGACTAGTTGCTGCGCGTCCACCAAGACGGGAGCATGTCCAAGGCTACGAAGCCGACGCGCGAGCCAATAAAGTTCGTGGTACCCAACCTCCCACACTTGAAAGTCGGGGTGTATGGCATGAAATGAGCGAATGGTTTCTTCAGGTTTTCGAACCAAGATAACGTGCTTAAACTGACTTAAAAACTGATCAGACAAATGCGATGCGCAATGGTAAGCAAAATCCTTGATGAAGACGTGATGGGAGTGTGGCGTGCGGTAACAAACATCACTTAAGACGTGTGGAAGTGGCGCCCTACCAACGCATTCCAAGGCGCGCATAATATCCGTGATCTCCTGACCAAAATACAATGCCAACGAGGTGGGTTCGTGCACCACATAGCAATCTTCACGTTCAATGAATGCGCGCTCGAAGGCTGTAGAGCGTGAGCGAGGGTGCGACCAAAGGATGATGCGCTTTTGATGACTCGCGATCAAAGGTAGTCCAATTGGCATTCTGGAGTCCAATTCTCGATAAGCGCGCGGCGCACGCTTTTTTGAATAAAGTGAGCGACGGGGCTATTGCCACTCAAGCCATAACCTCCCCAAGGCAGGCACGGGTCTTGAAACGTTGGAACCATATTGATGCAGTATCGGGCAAATTGCGTTTCCTGAATAAGCCGATTCACCACAGTGTCTGAGTCAGAGAAAATGGATAGTTGTAGTTGAAATGGGCTACCACGTAGGGTTTTGGAGAGCGCTGATAAATCGACATAAGGTAGCGCAAATGCTATAGGTCCAAAAAGTTCGCAATCCCAGGTCTCCTCAAGTGTGCCGACCACTTGTAACCGAGGTACGAAGGCCGAGTCTCCCGGCACATCGTGTGTTGGCTCCTCGTCTAGGGTTATCATTTTCCGTGCCCCGGGCATTATCAAATCTTCAGCGTGGGATCTGAGCCGATAACCCGCCGCCAGTCGATGAAAGTGGCTCTGAAACTGCGACCAAACGTTGTGGTGGACCGCCATAACATTGGGCGACGAGCACATGTGGCCATTCCACAGTGTTTTGGCGTCTACGAGATGCTTAGCCGCCACATCAACTGGGAAGTTTTCATCTACCACAGCAGCGCTATTGGCTTGACCTTCATAAATCAGAAGGGTCCCCGTATTTGCGCAGCGCGTTGAGATGGATGTGTAATGTTCCGATGAGCCTAGGTAATACAGGGCATCGATGACATTCCGATCGACTAACTGATCCAGTGCGTCAAGCGTGCGCCCGTTCCACACAGTGAGGCGACCGTCGGCCACGGGTTCGATATAAGAAGCAAGTCGATCAGTCAGGCGTTTTGCCTTATGTGCACTTACAACTATCACATTGTTACCGGTAATTAGGAACGAAAAAGGTAAGATGATGGCCAAGGGAAGAGGCACATTTCCTGGTATTACCATCAGAACTCGACCAAGTGGTTGATGGATTAGCTTAGCGCCGCGATTTAGCGATTCGATTCGACGGTTATCCTGGACAAGCTGCTCCTGCATGCCAGCTAACAATGTGTCACATTCGCGCAGATAGCGTACCGTATCGTTAAACAAATGAAGCGCGTCGTCGCACGTGTAGCCTAGGGTATCTTGTGTGTGTCTCAGACATTCAGATTTATCGGCGTATAGAGCTTTCACCACATCGTCTGATGCACGTCGGATGACTTCCGGGCACATAAATGTATTTTCAGCCACACTGTCTAGGGCAAACATACTAAGATCCCCGATCTGCGAGTCTAGAAGATTTCGAGTCACGCAAGCTACACGCCACACTGAGCTCCTTATGCCTAAATCTACGTGTCAAGCCTACGACCCCTGCGGAACCAATCACGAGTACTGTCACATTCAATAAGGCCAGCTCTAAAAGGGTCATGTAATCAGCTAATAGGCCATTCGCCATAGTGCCCAAGAATAGGCTTGCGCCCAGTGCAGCGTTATTACTTGCAGCAATAGTCGGGAGCGTTTGTTCTGGACACAACACCATCAACTCCTTATGCAAGGTGGTGAACGCCACTTCATAGGTAAACATCATGGCAAAATAGCTTAGAAAGCCAGTCAAAGGTTCTGTCAAGGATGCCGTGATCATCGCTAACCCGGAAGTGACAGCGACAATTCGTGTTGTGCTGTGGTGCACAGGGTGTAATGGAGTGCGAGTTTCAATAGCGACACGGATTGCCCCCAACAGAATTGCTACACCTGACACTAGAGCCAGCAATAGTGTGCCACGTTCGCCTACGTGCCAAATGTCGATAGGTAGAACCGTCCGCGCCACATGGTGAAAACCTTCGATAGTTCCGGTGATTAATAACAACCCGAGGTAGGCATGAAGCAGGCGCGGGTGTGCCTTAAGAAACACCCACGCTGTGCCAAAAACTCCACTCTGTCTTGAGTGCATCGTGACTGGGTTTGTCTTCACTCCCGCCCCCTGGCGAGGAAGGGTGGAATAAATAAGTGCAGCGAGTATCGAGGCGATGCCAGAAAACACGCCGATCATCGGCGTGGACCACTGATAGGCCAATAAAGCTCCCACCAATCCCCCTAGCGCGGCACCCGAATAGATGGAAGTATTAAAGAGTGACGCGATTAGTCCCAACCGTGACGGCGAGACCATGCGTTTTAAAGCCACTATCCTTAACGTGCGAATGGCCCCCTCAGTCCAACCACGCGCCAATAGGGCAAGAAATAATATTACTGTACCGAACGGTTGAGACAACCCGACGAGAATGGCTAACAGCCCACTTATCAGTTCGATCTTTACTATGATGCTTGTCAAGTTGGGTTGTCTCGCCAAGTACGTAATTACAGACACCCCAAGTAACGGTAACAACCACTGACTGGCAAATACACCAGCAGCGATCCAGCTAGATCCGGTCGCAGTGAATACCCGTGCGGAAACGATACCGAGCACCAAAAAATAACCGGTACTGCTAATAAACATCGCCCCCCAAAGTCGTTGCGCGATCATGGGCCTCAATGATGTACCAAGGTAGTCCATTGCTGTTCCATCTTTGCTCTCCGCGCCATTTTGCTAAAGCTGCGATATTGAGATGGTGTAGTAATGGTCCGCTTTGAACTACTGGCTGTTCGGCTAGGTGCTTCGGTGAGCCGGCAGTCGTAGAATTGCATGCGCAAAAAGACGGAGGGGTGCCCGAGAGGTCAAAGGGGCCAGACTGTAAATCTGGCGGCAATGCCTTCGTAGGTTCGACTCCTACCCCCTCCACCAGTCTCAACACCATCCATGGCAAGGCAGTATAAGCGAGTATGACGATGAGCAATGTTTTGAAGGATACGATGCAGTCGGCGGTTATTCCGATCCAGCTACAGGCGAGACAAAGCGACTGGCGGACGAGTTTGTGGGGTATATCCCCTGTTATGCCGATCCATTTTGGGATTGACAATTTGATTGTGTTACAAAAGGATCTGGCATCCACCGTGAATAATCATTATGTCGTTCTGGCGGATATTTATGGATCTTTTACCCGTGATTTGTCTATCGAACAAACGCAAGAACGCGCCACGTATTTTGAATGTTATTTACGCGATGTATGCGGCTTGCATGCAACCTATAGGAAGCAAAGTGACTTTCAAGTTACTAACGAATACACTTCCATATTATATGCCATGCTCGCGTCTTTAACGGTTGGACGTGCGCGTAATGCATTACCGAGCAACATAAAACAAGCGTCGCACGGGGACTCTCTTTTCGCACTGATCGCACCCGTCATGCAGATCGCAGACGCTTGCATAATTAATCCATCCGTGATTTTCGCGGATGTGGGGCAGCGTCGCATTTACGAGTTAGCGGAGTCTAGTCGCCAACGAGATTCCTCGTCGGCGTCAAACACGAGCACTCTTCGGCTTCCACCTCGTCGCTATGTGCCGTTAAGTCACGATACGCAGGGGCGCCCTCTGAGTCAGAGCCGTTCTACATCGCGCATTAGCATTCATGACTCACCCGAGGGCATTCGCCAGAAGGTTAAAAAGATGTATGCGCCACCGCCTGATCAACCACTCGAGCAAGGGCGTGTTAATGCATTATTAGAATACTTCCGTTGGTCCGTGTTCCCGTGGATGACGGGGCCACTGACGTTGCCCCGCGCTCGTGGCAGTTGGCTGCAGTGTCTCAATTATCCTGAATTCGAGAACGCTTATTCTGCGGGATACATCCACCCGGCTGATTGCAAAGATGTGCTGACTGATTTCCTCATTAAACGGGCAGCTAAGATTGCAGCGCATCTGCAGCACGCGCCACTAGCATGGATCAACCATGATCAGTTAGGTCAGTCACTTTCCAAAGAGCAGCAGGATTATGGTTCCGCATAACGCTGAAAACTTCCGAATCGTAGTCATCGGCGGTGCATCCGGGGGCATTGGCTCGGCGTGTTGCACGGTGTTTGCATCTTCAGGTTGGCGTGTTCTCGCGCTTTCGCGCAGTTTTCCTAACACAAAATCAACTGAAGGCGCAATTACACGCATTAGGTGCGATTTTTCGGAGTCGGCATCAGTCAAGCAGGCACTCAATGATGCATTAACCGAGGAAGAGGGCATTGATGCAGTAATCCACTGCATCGGTGACATTCCCCAACCGGCCGACGTGCAACATACTCCGTGGATGCGCTGGGAGAACACACTTCGTGTGTGCTTAGGAACTGCTATAGAGCTCGCAAACGGTACCTATGAGCGGGTATGCGCACGTAGTGGTTCCTATATCTTTATCTCCTCTGTAGCTTCTCGCCATACCTATCCAGGCATTGCCGACTATTGTGCCGCAAAGTCTGCACTTGAAACCTACTCGGAACACCTAGCATTGTCACTAGCGACCAAAGGAGGTCGCTCAAATTGTATTGCGCCGGCGGTAGTCGATACCCGTCTTCTTCATAAAGCGCCATTCAGTGTGGAAGAGGCGGCGAGCTGGCATAAGCTCGGTAGAGTGGGGGCACCCCATGAGATAGCGGAAATGGCGCATTACCTTGCCGGTTCGGCGAGCGCTTGGATAACGGGACAAACAATAGTCATGGACGGTGGCATGCTTTTGTAGTATTGCGTTTTATTATCGTCACAACCCGTTTGACGCATTGCGTACATGAGAATTTCAAGGTCAAGAAACTAAACACCACACTACTGCAACGCGCGTAAGTAACCACGGAATCTCCGCAGATGGCACGCAATGTGACGCGTCACAAATTCCTCCCAGTCAAGGCATATAGGAACCGCTTCGATACCATCCGGCATGGTAACTGAGGCCGCTATGGCCTGAAGTCTACCTTGATCACCAGTCAGCTGTCCATTACGCAATGGCATAAAGCCATCGGTGACGCCACGCTGGCTGACGCCATTCTGGATCGCTTACTGCACAACAGCCACAAGCTGAAACTCAAGGGAGAGTCGATGCGAAAAGTCATGAGCAAACTGACTGAAACCGATCACTCACAGTGATACCTTCAGCCTATCGCGTTGGAAAGATCAGGTGATCGAATAAAACCAGAACCGGTGATCGGAATCACCAGAATGTGCAATATCCTTGCCTGACTGATCCCGCCAATCGTAGTAGGCACTGCGCTGCACACCCAGCAGGCGGCCCAGATGCACCACCGGCCAGCGTTCCGCGTGTGTCCGTATGAACCCGTACTTCATTTCCTTCGCGAAGTACGCCTTTTTAAAATGTCCTTTCCCATCCGCAGCAAGCGGTTCTCTTTTCGCAGCCGCTTCAGCTCTTCCTGTTCATCACTATTCAGTCGATCACCCGAGGCTACCGCCTCGAACTCCCGCTTCCTGTGTCGCAGCAGGTTGTCTCCAATATCCAGACTCCGGGCCGCCTCTTGGATCTTGTACCACTGCTCCGTGAACAGCGCCACCGCGTCCCGCTTGAAGTGTTCTGTATGTTTCCTTCATTGTTCGCTTTTTTATTATCATCTCTCACCTCGTTATGGCATTTTACAGCCTTAACTCGGTGTCCGGATGTATCTGACCACTTCAAACTGGTACTTTAGAAGACTATTTGCGTATTCCACACCAAGCCTGCCACTGATTCCAGCGCAAGGTTGCCACCCATTCCAGACGAAAGCTGCCACTGATTCCAGGGCAAAGCTGCCACCCTGGCCGCGTGTCTGAGAGCACATTTCGG
>Ga0256841_1002410_pt1 | contig 14910 bp, 25 predicted proteins | sample 356308metaG_FD_185971 | JGI IMG/M metagenome (GOLD analysis project Ga0256841, IMG submission 185971) | Hydrothermal vent microbial communities from Mid Atlantic Ridge, Atlantic Ocean - 356-308 | ecosystem: Environmental > Aquatic > Marine > Hydrothermal vents | place: Atlantic Ocean: Mid...
AGGCATCTGATGCGTCCCTCTACCTACCATCCGCTTAGCGAACTGAATGGGTATCTTCCGAACCGCCTGAACTATAGCAATGGTTGCCATTGTAATGATATAGAATAAAGCAATTACAATTATAAATTTAAATAGTCCTCCACTATCCATTTGGAGCGTAAACTCTGCAATTAATGCGGAGGGTAATCGCGCAATGATCCCTATCATAATCAAAAGTGAAACTCCATTTCCGATTCCTCGATCCGTAATTCTTTCACCCAACCACATGGCAAAAATAGTTCCTGTGGACAAGAGAATAATATTAGTAAACCAAAAAATACTTGGTTCAATATTCGGACTAACTACATTTGGGGTACTGATCAAATACGTCAAATATCCCCCCCCTTGTACCAAGGTAATAAATAAAGTCAATATCCTGGTTATCTGTGTAATCTTTTTCCTGCCGGATTCGCCCTCCTTGTTCTGCAAACGTTGAAAATAGGGAACAGCAAATCCCATTAGCTGAATGATAATAGATGCCGTGATATAGGGCATAATACCTAGAGCAAATATCGCTGCATTATTGAAAGCCCCTCCCGTAAACATATTAATCAACCCAAACAATGAGTTTTGATTCGAATTAGCACTTTCTAACTCTTGAGGTACAATGCCCGGCAATACAACAAAAGAACCGTAACGGTACACAAAAAGTAGTGCAAGCGTAAAGAGGATACGTCTACGCAATTCCTTAATCTTCCAAATATTCTTGAGGGTTTCAATCAGTCGTTTCATTCCGCTATTTTATACTAGATTAATAGAGCCGCCTTGTGCTTCAATGGCCTCTTTGGCTTTTTCAGAACACTTATGGGCGGAAATAGAAATAGATTTAGTTACCTTGCCATTAGCCAGCACCTTAACTAAATCATTCTTTCTTATTATACGTTGCTCCTTCAACCACTCGAGCGTGATTTCGGTTACATTGTATTTTTCAGAAATTTCCATCAAACGTGATAAATTCATAGGTACATATTCCACTCTATTTCTAGAATTAAATCCTCGTTTTGGAAGGCGCATATGAATAGGCATTTGTCCCCCCTCGAATCCTCTCTTTCGCGAATAACCTGATCTGGATTTAGCCCCTTTATGACCACGAGTAGAAGTTCCTCCTTTGCCGGAACCTTGTCCCCTTGCGATTCTCTTTCTCTTCTTTATTGACCCTTTAGCGGGTTTCAAATTATGTAATTCCATTTTTTAGGAATTTTATAAGTTATCAAATTATCTCTCTTCAATCTTTACCAAGTGTTCGACCTTTCGAATCATACCTAGTATGTGTGGTACAGCATTGTGCTCTACACTTTGATTTATCTTGCGCAACCCCAAAGCTTCCAATGTATCTTTTTGTCGTTTAGGACGTCCAATACTGCTTTTTATCTGTGTTATTTTAATTTTTGTCATTTTGCTTACCCGTTAAATACTTTATCTAAAGAAATATTTCGTGCCCTTGCGATATCTTCCGCACTTCTTATTTTGGAAAGTGCATCAAATGTAGCCTTAACTACATTATGAGGATTTGAAGAGCCAATAGATTTTGCCAATACATTGTGCACACCTGCACTCTCCAGAACAGCACGCATTGCACCACCGGCGATCACCCCGGTTCCTTCCGCAGCCGGCTTGATAAACACTCTTCCACCACCATATTTGCCATATTGCTCATGTGGAATCGTGGTCCCTTTCAGGGGTACTTTGATTAGATTTTTCTTGGCATCATCGATTGCCTTGGCAATGGCCTCTGACACATCTCTTGCCTTTCCCAATCCATGTCCGATAGTACCATTGCCGTCTCCGACAACCACCACTGCGGAAAAACCAAATGTTCGTCCCCCTTTCGTCACTTTCGCAACACGATTAACAGCTACAAGCGTATCTTTCAACTCAATTTCGGCCGGCTTTATCCTTTGCTGATTCTGCTTCATATTATTATCTCTTTATAAATACTTTCTAATTTATTTGGTATGAAATGGTAGCATTAAAACTCTAATCCACCTTCACGTGCGCCTTCTGCCAAAGCTTTTACACGCCCATGATACATATATCCTGAACGATCAAATACCACCTTATTGATATTTCTAGACTTTAGACGGTCCGCAATCATTTTACCCACTTGTTTGGCTTGTTCTGATTTATTGCCCTCTATAGATACGCCCTTATCTCTGGTGGAAGCTGCCGCCAAAGTTACACTACTTCTGTCATCTATTACTTGGCAATAAATATCTCTATTACTCCTAAATACACACAACCTCGGCCGATCAGGAGTGCCTTCAATCTTGCGACGAACTCCGATTCTCACCTTTTTTCTCCTAATCTCTTTAGAACGTTTCATACTAAATTCAAATTATATAAATGCTTAAACACACTAAATGTTAATATTATAAAATTAGCCGGCAACCTTACCCACTTTTCTGCGCAATACTTCTCCTTTGTACTTAATGCCTTTTCCTTTATAAGGCTCAGGTTTTCTAAAGGATCTGATCTTAGCGGCTACCTGCCCGATCAATTGTTTGTCAATTCCTTCAAGCCGAATAAGCGGTGGAGTTCCTTTCTTCATTTCAGTAAACACACTCAACTCATCCGGGACATAAAACATTATCGGGTGTGAATATCCGACAGACAATTCAAGCAAATTTCCCTTGTTGGAAACACGATAACCCACACCGACAAGTTCAAGTTCTTTAACTATTCCATCGGTGACGCCTACCACCATGTTATGAATCAACGTGCGATACAACCCATGCATAGAGCGATGACGCTTTTGTTCCGTAGGTCGGACTAATGTCAATACCCCATCCTCTATCTTTACCTCCAAATCAGGATCAATACGCTCCGTTAATGTACCCTTAGGCCCCTTTACAGTAACAATATTCCCTTTGTCAACAGAAATTTCTACCCCCTTTGGCAATTCTATCGGATTCTTTCCTATTCTAGACATATCTATTCGTTTTTAATATACGTAACAAATCAGTTCACCACCCACATTCATCCTTCTTGCTTCTTTATCGGTAATAACACCTTTTGAAGTCGACACTATAGCGATACCCAGCCCATTAATAATTCGTGGAATATCTGTAGCCTTTGCATACTTTCTCAATCCCAACTTACTAATGCGGGCCAGCTTTTTTATTACAGGACTACCGTCGATAGGGTCATACTTCAACGCTATTCTTATTATCGGCAATCCCGTTTCTGAGGTATCAAATTTATACTTTAAAATATATCCTTGATCATACAAGATTTCTGTAATTCTTTTCTTCATTCTGGAAGAGGGAATCGTTACAATCTTATGACCTGCACTTTGTGCATTGCGAATTCGGGTCAGATAATCTGCAATCGGATCTGTTACTTTGACTTTTATACTACTCATCTTACTAAATTTACCAACTTGCTTTTGTGATTCCCGGAATAATTCCACTTAATGCCATTTCTCTAAGTTTGATACGCGACACTCCAAACTTGCGGAAATACCCTCTAGGTCGCCCTGTCAATTGACATCTGTTCTTTAATCGAACTTTGGACGAATTCTTGGGCAACTTATCCAGTTCTTCCCACAAGCCTTGTTCTTTGAGCATTTTGCGTTTTTCCGCATATTTAGCGACCATTCGTTCGCGTTTGCGCTGTCTTGCTATGATAGATTTCTTAGACATATATAATATTAATTTTCTCTGTTTTTAAATGGAAGTCCGAGTTCTTTGAGCAATTCGTATGCTTCTTGATCCGTATTAGCACTCGTTACAAATGATATATCAAGTCCCTCAATGGCATGAATTTTATCAATATTAATCTCGGGAAATATAATCTGTTCTGTAACGCCCATATTATAGTTTCCTCGCCCATCAAAACTCTTGTCCTTTATCCCTCTGAAGTCACGTACACGAGGTAGCGCCACTGATATCAGTCGATCGAGAAACTCCCACATCATTTCTCTGCGCAGGGTCACTTTAGCACCAATGGTCATTCCCTCTCTCAATTTGAAGTTGGATATACTCTTCTTCGCCACGGTAGGAATTGCTTTTTGACCTGTAATCAAAGTCAACTCCTCAAGTGCATGGTTCACCAATTTTTTATCTTGAGTTGCCTTGCCTACTCCGCGGTTAAGGACAATTTTCTCGAGCTTAGGTACCTGCATCGGAGAGGTGTATTCGAACTTCTCCATCAAGTGAGACACCACCTTCTCGGAATAGAACTTCTTTAGTCTGGGTTCGTAACTCATTATTTAATTATTTCTCCTGATTTTTTAGAATATCTTACGATTTTACCATTCTCAATCTTACGTCCAACTCTAGAAGCAGCTCCAGCTTTTGAGTCATAATACGCAACATTTGAAATGGCTATAGGGGCTTCTATTTCCATAATTCCACCCTTTTGAGTCTCAGTAGGTTTTTGGTGTTTCTTTACCATGTTAACCCCTTCTACCAATACTCTTTCTTTCTTCTTGAAAACTTGCAATATACGGCCGGTTTGGCCCTTGCTGTTTCCCGCGATTACAATAACAGTATCGCCTTTTTTAACCTTAAACTTTGGTGCAAATCTTTTACTAGCCACGTTCATCTTATTTTTAAAGCACCTCCGGTGCCAATGAAACAATACGCATATAATCTTTTTCTCTTAGCTCTCTAGCTACCGGACCGAATATACGCGTTCCTCTGGGTTCTTCCGCTGCATTGAGCAATACACAAGCATTGTCATCAAATCGGATATAAGTCCCATCCTTCCTGCGAAGTTCTTTCTTTGTCCTCACAACAACCGCTCTGGTCACAGTTCCTTTTTTAATACCGCCACTAGGTGTTGCGGATTTTACCGTGACAACTATCATGTCCCCCACTGAGGCATACCTTCGTCCAGAGCCACCTAACACACGTATGCAAAGTACTTCTGTTGCTCCGGAATTATCAGCTACTTTTAGTCTCGTCTCCTGCTGAATCATTTTATTCGGGTTTTTATCTTAATTATTTTGCCTTTTCTATAATCTCACTCACACGCCAGGATTTACGTTTACTTAGAGGTCTAGTCTCGACAATCCTCACTTTATCGCCTACTCCACAGCTATTGTCCTCATCGTGTGCAATAAACTTTTTCGACATTTTAACCATCTTGCCATACTTAGGATGGCGAAGTCTTCTCTCCACGAGTACGCTAATAGATTTATCCATCTTATCAGATACGACAATGCCGACTCTTTGCTTGCGTCTTTTGGTATGTTTAACTACTGTCATGAATTCGCTTTTATATATTTCTTCTTAACGTCTTTTTCTTCGGCGTCTTATAATATTATCTCTTTTTGCTAGTTCGTCTTCTGACATCTTAGCTACTTCTCTTCTTCTAATCTCTGTCTTCAATCGCGCTATGTCTCTTCGGAGTACACGTAGTTCTATAGGACTTTCCAATCCCTTTACCGCATGATCAAATTTGAGTGAATCGTAATCGTTTTTAGCAGCTTTAAGCTCCTTGTACAAATCTTCCTCAGCCATATTTGAGAGTTCCTGATATTTTTTCGTTGCCATTTTTAGGATTTTTTCTAATTAATCTACGTAGTCCGGTCTAATAGAAATTTTAGTCTTAACCGGTAATTTTTGCGCCGCTAATCGCAATGCCTCCATTGCTATAGCTGTCGATACACCGTCAATTTCAAACATTATTGTACCTGGCTTTACAACCGCTACATAGTGATCCAATGCTCCTTTTCCCTTTCCCATTCTCACCTCTTGTGGCTTGGATGTAATCGGTTTGTCCGGGAATATTCGAATCCACACTTTTCCCTCTCTTTTCATATGTCGCGTCATCGCAATACGAGCCGCTTCAATCTGTCGACTTGTAATAAAGGCTTCATTTAAAGATTTCAAACCAAATGAACCGAAGGATACCCGATATCCCCTTTGTGCAATCCCCTTGATCCTTCCCTTTTGAGTCTTTCTGTATTTCGTTCTTTTCGGTTGTAACATGGTCTATATTATTAATATTTCTAACGCTTTTCTATTCTTTTCGTCAAAAGTGCTGCAAAGGTACTACAATATACCCAATCTGCACCTACATACATTCATTAAATTATTTTCTTCTGCCTCTTTGCTGGCCTCGTTGTCCACCGCCCCGCTGCTGACGTTTCTTCTTTTGTACTCCAATGTTTGGAGACAAATCACGTTTACCCAATACCTCCCCTTTGCATATCCATACTTTTATACCTATCTTTCCATAGACAGTTAAAGCTTCATTCAAGGCATAATCTATATCTGCTCTAAAGGTGTGCAAGGGAATTCGCCCATCTTTATACTCCTCAGAACGCGCCATCTCCGCACCGTTCAATCGACCTGAAATTCTAACTTTAATTCCCTCGGCGTTGGCGCGCATGGTGGACTGTATAGCCATCTTAATTGCTCTGCGATAATTTACTCTATTCTCCAGCTGACGAGCGATAGATTCTCCTACAATATTGGCATCTAATTCAGGATTGCGAATTTCTATAATATTGATTTGGACATCTTTGCCAATAATTTTCTTGAGCTCTTCCCGGACACTGTCTACCTCTGAACCGCCCTTACCGATAATTATACCGGGGCGAGAGGTATGAATCGAGACGGTAACTCGATTAAGCGTACGCTCTATAATCACTTTTGAAATTCCACCCTTTGAAATACGGGCTTTCAAGTACTGTCGAATTTCGTGATCTCCAACTACGTTTTTTGCAAAATTCTTTTTGTCAAACCAATTAGAATCCCATCCTCGGATGATTCCTAATCTATTACCTATGGGATTAGTCTTTTGACCCATGCTTGATTATTTTAAAGTTATTAATCTTCGTTATTTACTTCTACTGTTTCTTCTACCATTTCCGGCTCTAATTCACTCTCCAAGGGAATTCGATTATCCACGATCAATGTAACATGGCAAGTGCGCTTTCGAATACGATGCGCCCTTCCGTGTGGAGCAGGTCGAAATCTTTTTAGCATCGATCCCTCATCTACCCATATGCGATGGATAAACAAATCATGGTCATCCGCCTCTGCTGTACCCTCCGTCTTATATTCCCAATTGGCAATCGCAGAATAGAGCAATTTCTCGATCCATGTAGCGGCTTCCCGCTTGGTATACTTTAGTGTATTGAGGGCTGATTCAACATCATTTCCCCTAATCAAATCCGCTACCATGCGCATTTTACGCGCCGACATCGTTACATTTCTTAATTTGGCTATAGCTTCCATCTTATTTATCTAAGTTGTGTATTAGTCTGTTATTTTTTACGGTTTCCTGAGTGTCCTCGGAATAATCTAGTCGGAGAAAACTCACCTAGCTTATGACCTACCATGTTCTCCGTTATGAAAACCGGCACAAAGGTCTTCCCATTGTGCACGGCGATGGTCAATCCGACCATATCCGGTATTATCATAGAAGATCTGGACCATGTCTTAATGACATTTTTCCTACCGGAAGCATGTGCTCTTTCCACTTTCTTCAGCAGCTTATGATAGATATAAGGCCCTTTTTTAATTGATCGTGCCATAGTTTAAATAATTATTTTATGATCTATTTATTCATCGGTAGAACAACAGTAGACGAATTCTACCATTTCATACCATTAATTACTTCTTACTCTTCTTCTTCTTGCGTTTCGAAATAATGAGCTTATTAGAAGGCTTGGTCTTACTACGTGTCTTCTGCCCCTTGGCAAAAATCCCAGTACGAGACCTCGGATGCCCTCCTGAAGCACGGCCCTCTCCACCTCCCATCGGGTGATCTACAGGGTTCATCGCCACTCCTCGCGTCCTCGGACGTCTTCCCAGCCATCTCTTTCTACCTGCCTTACCCAACTTCTGTAGCTGATTATCCGGATTGGATACTTGCCCAATGGTCACTCGACAGGTCAAAAGAATCTTTCTAACCTCTCCAGAAGGCAACTTGACGATGGCATACTTACCTTCTCGGCCTACCATTGTCGCATAATTACCTGCACTTCTTGCCAAAGCAGCTCCCTTGCCCGGCTGCATCTCAATCGCATGAACGCTCGTGCCTAGAGGTACTTCTGAAAGAAACAGTGTATTTCCTACATCCGGCGAAGCACCTTTTCCAGATATAATTTTTTGGCCAACTTCAATCCCTCGTGGCGCCAAAATATAACGCTTTTCACCATCGGCATAGACCACCAACGCGATATAAGCTGTTCTATTGGGATCGTATTCTACAGACTTTACGACTGCAGGAATTCCGTCCTTTGTTCTTTTAAAGTCAATAACACGATACTTTCGCTTATTTCCTCCTCCGATATGACGCATTGTCATCTTACCGGTATTATTCCTTCCGCCGGATTTGGTTGTTCCCCGGGTTAATGACTTTTCAGGTTTAGATGCAGTAACCTCTTCATAGGTATTGCTGACTCTAAATCTCAATCCTGGAGTTATCGGTTTAAACTTTTTAACAGGCATAACTTATCTCTTTATTATCTTCTTAAAATTAAATGTCACCGTATAAGTCGATCGTATCTCCTTCTACTAAGGTAACAACCGCTTTCTTATAAGATGGCTTGCGTCCCTGTATAATCCTTGAACGCGTGGATCGGTTTTTGATTTTGGAAGGCATAATCAAGGTGTTTACCCCCTTGACAACTACACCATATTTCTTTTCTATTGCCTTGGCTATCTCAATTTTATTGCAGCTTTTATTGACAATAAAGGTATATTGTCCTTTGTTCTCCACAAGATCTTCGGCCTTCTCCGTAATCACCGGTTTGATCAATATTGTTTTCATAAACAAGTATTTTAAATATATTTTTAAGCGAGTGCATTCAATTGCTCTACAGCACTCTCTGAAATGATAATTTTTCCTCCATTCAAAAGATCATACGCGTTTAAATCAGCAGCCCGGCGGATGTAAACCTTTGGGATATTCCTTCCTGACAGATATACATTTTTATCCATTTCGGGTAAAACCAACATAGACTTCTGACCGGCTACTCCCAGATTTCCAAGTATACTTTGATAGGCCTTTGTCTTGGGAGCATCAAATGAAAAATCTTCGATTACTATCAAGCGATCATTCTTAGCCCTATCCGACAAAACTGATTTACGAGCCAAGCGCTTAACCTTTTTATTCAATTTTAAAGAATAATTTCTAGGTCTGGGGCCAAAAACACGTCCACCTCCTCTAAACAAAGGGTTCTTTATATCCCCCGCCCTAGCGGTACCTGTCCCCTTTTGGCGCTTCAGTTTATGACGGGAACCTTTAACTTCTCCCCGTTCTTTCGCTTTATGGGTACCTTGTCTTTGATTTGCCAGGTACTGTTTTACTGCCAGATAAACTACATGCTCATTGGGCTCGATACCAAACACCTCGTCTGAGAGTTCGATACTTCTTCCTGTAGGTTTTCCTTCTGTATTTAAAATATCCACTTTCATGTGTCTACTTTTTAATGTTTTTTATTGGTATATCCGTCATCTTAGATTCTACGAATCCTTTCTTCAACCGATTTACTTCTCTATAATAATATAAGATCCTTTATGTCCCGGAACTGCTCCTTTTATCAGGATTAGATTCTTCTCAGGAAGAATTTTTACCACCCGAAGATTCTGAATTTTTACACGGTCGGTCCCTGTTCGACCTGCCATTCGCATTCCCTTGAATACTCGAGAAGGGTAAGAGGAAGCTCCGATAGACCCCGGTGCTCTAAGTCGATTGTGTTGACCGTGGGTCGCATCTCCTACACCATGGAATCCATGTCGTTTTACGACCCCTTGGAATCCCTTTCCTTTACTCACTCCGATAACATTGACAAAATCACCTGCTTCAAATACATCACTGATTGCTAGTGTATCTCCAAGATTGACTGGAATATCAAAATCTCTAAATTCCACAATCTTTCGCTTAGGAGTCGTTTTGGCCTTTGCAAAATGGCCAAGCTGAGCCTGGCTAGTATTTTTCTCTTTCTTAGTACCGGTAGCCAACTGGACTGCGTTGTATTGGTCTGTTTCCTCTGACTTCACCTGAGTAACTACATTGGGCTCTGCCAATACAACCGTACAAGGTATCTGCTTTCCCTGTTCATCGTATATACTGGTCATACCGATTTTTGTTCCTATTAATCCGTTCACGGCTATAGTTTTTTAGTGGTTAAATGTTACGGACACTCCCTCCTGCCAACAGGTCGGAGGCCCACAATTAAATGATCAGCCCGAATACTTCCGGGCAACAGGATTATTTACGAGAGTTTTACCTGAATATCAACACCACTTGGCAATTCAAGCTTGGATAAAGCATCAACTGTCTTTGGCGTCGGTGTATAAATCTCGATTAATCGCTTATGGGTCCTCAACTGAAACTGCTCACGAGATTTTTTATTGACGTGCGGGGAGCGCAAGACAGTAAAAATTTGTTTCTCTGTGGGCAGCGGAATCGGACCAGAAACGACAGCGCCACTTGTTCGCACTGTCTTAATAATCTTCTCCGTTGACTTGTCCACCAAATTGTGGTCGTATGAACGGAGCTTAATTCTGATTTTTTGATTCATTGCCTCTTATGATTTATAAAATATATTTCCTTATTTGTACTTAATAATTACACTTCACCTTTGGCCTTCTTGATGACCTCATCGGCGATATTTTTAGGGGTCGGGGCGTAGTGAGAAAACTCCATCGTAGAGCTTGCTCTTCCCGATGTTATCGTCCTTAAGGAAGTCACATACCCAAACATCTCTGACAAAGGAACATCGGCTTGTATCGCTACCGCTCCTCCTGTTCGTGGCTCTTGTCCCTTTGGCAATCCCCTTCTTCTATTCAAATCTCCTATCACAGGTCCTACATATTCCTCCGGTGTTACTACTTCCAATTTCATGATAGGCTCTAGCAATTGTGGATTTGTTTTCGATGCTGCCGCCCGAAATCCCTCCTTAGCACACAGTTCAAAGGCGATCGGTTTAGAATCTACAGGGTGCGTCTGACCATCATATACTCGCACTTTCATACTATCTATCGTATACCCAGCCAATACCCCATTGTCCATCATCGCTTCAAACCCCTTCACTATCGAAGGAATTAACTCCCGCGGTATCGAACCTCCAAATATGTCATTGACAAATTGGAGTCTCTTCTTTCCACTTTGAAATTCGTCACTTTCTAAAAATTCTTCATCCGCCGGCCCCAACTCAAAAGCCATCTGCGCAAACAATCCGGATCCACCCGTCTGCTTCTTCAATCGCTCGGTGTGATCCACCGTTTTAGTCAATGCTTCTTTGTAGCTAACTTGTGGTTGGCCTTGATTGCAATCCACCTTAAACTCTCTCTTCAATCGATCTACGATGATCTCTAAGTGCAATTCTCCCATTCCACTAATAATTGTCTGATTCGTGTCTTCATCATATCGAACTTTGAAAGTGGGGTCCTCCTCTGCCAATTTCGCAAGGGCCATCCCCAATCGATCAAGGTCTTTCTGTGACTTGGGTTCGACTGCCACTCCGATTACCGGCTCCGGGAAAGACATACTCTCCAATATTATCGGATGACCGGGCGCACAAAGTGCATCCCCTGTTCGGATATCCTTAAAGCCAACTCCCGCTGCAATATCTCCTGCTTCAACTTTATCAACAGGATTCTGCTTGTTGGCATGCATCTGGTACAGTCGAGATATACGTTCTTTCTTGTCCGTACGTGAGTTGACAATGTAACTTCCAGCATCGAGCTCACCCGCATAAATCCTCATAAAGGACAATCGTCCGACATAGGGATCCGTCGCAATCTTAAAACACAAAGCAGTAAATGGCTCATCTACTGTCGGCTTTCTTATCTCGGTTTGCTCCGTTTTAGGATTCATCCCTTCTATGGGCCCTTTGTCCAATGGGGAAGGCAAGTAGGCACAACAAGCATTCAGCAATGCTTGAACCCCTTTGTTCTTGAAGGCCGATCCACACATTATCGGAGTCATACTCATATCGATCACCGCTGCGCGAATCGCTGCACGCATCTCCTCTTCGGATATAGAATCGGGATCTTCAAAATATTTCTCCATTAAGGTCTCATCATACTCTGCAACCGCCTCTAATAACTGCTCCTTATATTGACTTACCGTATCTACCAAATCCTCGGGCACCGGAATAACCTTGTAGGTCATCCCTTGATCCTCCTCATTCCAAATAATGGCTTCATTGGTAATCAAATCAACAACTCCTTTAAAATTCTCTTCCGCGCCTATTGGCACCTGCAAGGGAACTGCATTAGCTCCCAACTTTTCCCTGATGTCATTGACGACATTGAAAAAATCCGCTCCGGATCGGTCCATCTTATTGACAAAGCCAATACGTGGAACTCGATATTTATCTGCCTGGCGCCAGACGGTCTCCGACTGAGGCTCCACTCCCGAAACAGCACAGAAAAGAGCTACCGCTCCATCCAATACCCGTAGTGAACGCTCCACCTCAACTGTGAAATCCACGTGACCGGGCGTATCTATAATATTGATATCATAGCTCTGGTCCTTCCAGTTCCAAGAAACCTTTGTCGCAGCGGAAGTAATCGTAATACCCCGTTCCTTCTCTTGGTCCATATGGTCCATCGTCGCCGCTCCATCGTGTACCTCCCCGATCTTATGCGTCATACCGGTATAATATAGTATCCGCTCTGTCGTCGTTGTCTTTCCTGCATCAATGTGCGCAGCAATACCGATATTTCGTAATAAATTTAAATCCTTCGCCATAATACCTTCTAAGCGTTCAAATAATTATTAAACTTTAAAATGTGCAAATGCTCGGTTAGCTTCTGCCATTCGATGCATCTCGTCTTTTCTCTTGCATGCCCCTCCTTCATTATTAAAAGCGGCTAAAATCTCTGCAGCCAATTTTTCAGCCATTCCCTTTCCACCTCGTGATCTTGCATATTTGATCAACCATTTCATACCAATAGAAACGCGTCTTTTAGCCGGTATTTCCGTCGGTATCTGAAAGGTCGCCCCACCAATCCGCTTAGAACGCACCTCCAAGTGCGGAGTAGCATTTACCAGAGCCTTCTTAAAAACTTCGTGTGGATGCTCTTCATTGCGCTTCTCTACTATATCCATCGCATCATAATATATCTTCATGGCCACTGTCTTCTTCCCTTCCCACATCAAATTATTGATGAATTGCATCACCAATGGATCATTAAATCTAGGATCTGGGGCTATATATCTTTTCTTTGGCTTCTTTTTTCTCATAACTTATTATTGTTATTTATAATCGTTGATGGATTACTCTATTTCTTCGGTCTCTTGGTTCCGTATTTCGATCTACTCTGCTTTCTATCTGATACCCCGGCTGTATCCAGCGCTCCTCTAATGATCGTGTATCGTACTCCCGGCAAATCCTTTACCCGTCCGCCTCTGATAAGTACGATGGAGTGCTCTTGAAGATTATGCCCTTCTCCCGGAATATAACAGATCACCTCAACCCCATTGGTAAGACGAACCTTTGCTACTTTTCTCAAAGCAGAATTCGGCTTCTTTGGAGTCGTCGTATACACTCTTGTACATACCCCTCGTTTTTGAGGACAGGCATTGAGCGCACGTGTCTTACTGACCGTTACGATCTTCTTCCTTCCTTTGCGTACCAGTTGATTAATTGTAGGCATAAAATTCTTTTATAATTTTTAACTAAAATCCGATCTGATCTTACCCTTTTTCAAAAGAGAGTGCAAAGGTATATCTTTTTTGGATACTGACAACAAAATAATGAAAAAAAATTCAAGCTATTTTAATTTGACTCTTCCCACCTTTCTCTGGTGTGAAACGAACTTGAATTATTATTAATCATAAATTTCACACAGAAGTAGGTCTATACTATATGCCCATAAAATCATGAATGCTGAAAACGATGCGATTACATATGCACAGAAAACTTTATAATACTTTTCTTTTCTATTTATTAGAAATTTTTAAAGATATGACACGAACATGAATTTTATTAAACATAAATTTCACACAGAGTTTTGTTTAAAAAAATTCATGTGAGAGCGAAGCGGTTACATAGCTGCAGAAAATTTATAATACATTTATTATCTAATTATTATAAATTTTTAAAGATATGAAATGGTGCCCTCTCGGAAGAGCCTGCTAACTTGTATTGCAACAAGAAAAACGAATCTATCTTTATATTTTATACTTTTATATTGTATATTTTCAATACATTATATCGGTTTATATAATTTTTATATGTATTAATTCTTTATTTACGAGATACATAATCGCCGATATGCTTAGAAGATACAACTCTTGTAAGAGGGAGAAGTCCTATTATCTCTTTATATAATACTAATATATTTACTTTCAGTCAATTACAAGATGTACATCATTATTATAAAATTATTGCTTAGTAATGACCAAGATATGTATTACTTTTACCCCAAACTTATCTTTATGCTCCACCCACCTATATCCATTCGCAAAGCGACCATCGAAGATATGACCGATATCCACCGGCTTGTTTACCAATTAGCCGTTTATGAAAAAGCGCCAGAAGAAGTGACTACAACCCCCGACCAATACCGTCGTGACTTCGCTAACCATGTATTTGATTGTCTGGTTGCCATCGTCGATAGTCAGATCGTCGGTATCGCACTTTATTTCGTCGCCTATTCTACCTGGAAGGGCCCGATGATCTACCTGGATGACTTTGTCGTCGATGTCCGGCACAGAGGGCAGGGTATCGGACACCAGCTCTTCGATGCCCTACTCCTCGAAGCCAAAAATAAAAACATCCATAGGGTCAAATGGCAAGTACTCGACTGGAACACCCCTGCTATCCGATTCTATGAAAAATACAACGCCTCCTTCGACAAATCCTGGTGGAACGGGACCATTACGATTGAGCCGTAGAGAAGGTAGGGCTCCCGTCTCTACAGGATGTTTTTTTTTGAACACCTGGATTTTGTT
>Ga0256841_1002411_pt1 | contig 14910 bp, 14 predicted proteins | sample 356308metaG_FD_185971 | JGI IMG/M metagenome (GOLD analysis project Ga0256841, IMG submission 185971) | Hydrothermal vent microbial communities from Mid Atlantic Ridge, Atlantic Ocean - 356-308 | ecosystem: Environmental > Aquatic > Marine > Hydrothermal vents | place: Atlantic Ocean: Mid...
GGGGGAGCCTCGAGGGGTTCCTCGAGGCCCTCCGCGCCCCCAAACGCCCCGCCCCCGGCCGGGCGGCCGCCCCCGCCGCGCCCCCCTGGTGGAGACGCGTCCTGAGGAGGAAACAATGAAACCCGTCTGGTACCCCAGCGAGGCCTACACCCGCGGCAGCCACCTGGAAGCGTTGATGCAGCGGCTCGGCGTCGCCGACTACGACGCCCTCTACCGCCTCTCGGTCGAGGACCCCGGGCGGTTTTGGGCCGCCACCCTGGACCAGATCGGCCTGGAGTGGTTCGAGCCCTACCAGGCGTTCGTCGACCTCTCCCGGGGCCCCGCCTGGCCCCAGTGGTTCGTCGGCGGCAAGCTCAACCTCGCCCACGCGGCGGTGACCCAGCACGCCCGCGGCCCCCTGGCCCAGCAGCTGGCGGTGGTCTGGGAGGGGGAGGACGGCCGGGTGGCCCGGCTCACCTACCGCGAGCTCGCCGCCCAGGTCGACCGGGCGGCCGGGGCCCTGCGCTTCCTCGGGGTCGAGAAGGGCGACCGGGTGGGGCTGTTCTTGCCGATGATCCCGGAGACCCCGGTGGCCGCCCTGGCGGTGGCCAAGATCGGGGCGATCCTGGTCCCGATCTTCTCCGGCTACGGCGCCGAGGCCGCCGCCACCCGGCTGGCCGACGCCGGCGCCAAGCTGCTGATCACCGCCGACGGCTTCTTCCGCCGGGGTCGGCCGGTGGCGATGAAACCGGTGGCCGACGAGGCGGCCCGCCTCGCCGGCACCCCCCGGACCCTGGCGATCCGCCGGCTGGGGATCGAGGTGCCCTTCGAGGCCGGCCGCGACCACTGGTGGCACGAGGCCCTGGACGGCGCCCCGCCGATCCTCGAGGCCGAGCCGATGGCGAGCATGGACCCCTTCATGCTGATCTACACCTCGGGCACCACCGGCCGGCCCAAGGGCACCGTCCACTACCACGCCGGCTTCCCCCTGAAGGCGGCCCAGGACATCGCCCACCTCTTCGACCTCCGTCGGGGCGAGGTGATGTTCTGGTTCACCGACCTCGGCTGGATGATGGGCCCCTGGGCGATCTTCGGGAGCCTGATCCTGGGGGCAACCGTCTTCCTCTACGAGGGGGCCCCCGACTACCCCGGCCCCGACCGCATCTGGGCCATGGTCGAGCGCCACGGGATCACCCACCTGGGCATCTCCCCCACCCTGGTCCGGGCCCTGATGCCCCACGGCACCGAGCCGATCGAGAAGCACGACCTCTCCTCGCTGCGGGTGCTGGGCTCGACCGGGGAGCCCTGGAACCCCGAGCCCTACCTCTGGTTCTTCCGCCACGTCGGCGGGGGGCGGGCCCCGATCATCAACTACTCGGGGGGCACCGAGGTCGCCGGCGGGATCCTCGGCAACGTGGTCTTCCGCCCGATCAAGCCCACCGGCTTCAACTCCCCCGCCCCCGGCATCCGGGCGGCGGTCCTCGACGACCAGGGGAACCCGGTGGTGGGGCAGGTTGGGGAGCTGGCGGTGCTCGCCCCCTGGCCGGGGATGACCAAGGGCTTTTGGAAGGACCCCGAGCGCTACGAAAGGACCTACTGGAGCCGGTTCCCCGGGGTCTGGGTCCACGGCGACTGGGCGATGGTGGACGACGAGGGGCACTGGTTCATCCTGGGCCGCTCCGACGACACCCTGAAGATCGCCGGCAAGCGGGTAGGGCCGGCCGAGATCGAGTCGGCGGCGGTGGCCCACCCGGCGGTGCGGGAGGCCGGGGCGGTGGGGGTGCCCCACCCGGTCAAGGGCGAGGTCCCGGTGGTCTTCGTGGTTCCCAACCCCGGCTTCGAGCCCGGCCCCGAGCTGGAGCGGGCGATCGCCGAGAAGGTCGCCGAGGCCCTCGGCAAGCCGCTCGCCCCCGACCGGGTGGTCTTCGTCCCCGACCTCCCGAAGACCCGCAACGCCAAGGTCATGCGGCGGCTGATCAAGGCCGCCTACCTGGGGCAGGAGGTCGGCGACACCTCGGCGCTGGAGAACCCCGAGGCCCTCGAGGCGATCCGCCAAGCCGGCGAGGCGGGGTGAGGGGGGCCTACCTCCTGGGGATCCGGGTGGCGCGGCCCCTGGCCCTCCGGGTGGGGGCGCTCGGCTGCCGGGTCTTCCCCCCCGGCGACTACCTCTACGTCGGCTCGGCCCGGGGCGGCCTGGGCCCCCGGCTGCTCCGCCACGCCCGCCGCCGCAGCGGACCCCCGCACCCCCTCTGGGCGCCGCTAAGGGCGCGCTTCCCGACCGCCCGGGGACGAAAGGGGGCGCTCTTTTGGCACGTCGACCACCTCCTCGAGGCCGCCCCCGTCGAGCTGGTGGCGGCCTGGTGGCAGGCCGGGGCCGGGGAGGCCGAGCTTTTAGCGCGACTCCGGGCGGCCGGGGCCCGGCCCGACCCCCCCGGCTTCGGGGCCAGCGACCGCCGGGACGGCGGCCACCTGCTGGTCTTCGACCACCGACGGGTCCGGGAGCTCTTCCCCCAAGCGGAATCGGTTTCGGTAAGGTAGGGGCGTGGAGCTCCCCCCTTCGCTCGAAAAAGAGGCCGAGGCGGTGCGGGCCCTCCTCGCCGAGGGGCTGGCCAGGCTGGCCCGGGTCGGGGCGGCCACCGCCCCGCTCGAGCAGGCCCTCGCCGACCTCGAGGGGCCCTTCCTCCTGGTGGTGGCCGGGGAGTTCAACGCCGGCAAGTCCTCGCTTTTGAACGCGCTGCTCGGCGAGCCCCTCCTCCCCGAGGGGGTCACCCCCACCACCGACCGGATCACCCTCCTGGCCTACGGGGAGGAGGGCGAGGAGCCGCTGGGGGAGGACGCCCTCGTCCTCCGCCGGCGGCGGGAGCTGCTCCGCACCCTCCGCTTCGTCGACACCCCCGGCACCAACGCGGTGATCGCCCGGCACCAGCTCCTCACCGAGCGTTTCCTGCCCCGGGCCGACCTGATCCTCTTCGTCACCAGCGCCGACCGCCCCTACACCGAGAGCGAGCGGCGGTTCCTCGAGCTCATCCGGGCCTGGGGCAAGAAGCTCGCCCTGGTCGTCAACAAGGCCGACCTCCTCGACGAGGCCGGCCGGCGCGAGGTCCGGGCCTTCGTGGAGGAGAAGGTGCGGGAAACCCTGGGGATGACCCCCCCGATCTTCCTGGTGAGCGCCCGCACCGGCCTGGGGGTCGCCGCCCTGGAGGCCTACATCCACGACCTCCTGGCCGGACCGGCGGCGGCGATCAAGCTGGGCGCCCCGCTGGGGGTGCTGCTCCGGCTGACGGCCGAGGCCCGGGACCGGCTGGGCGCGCGCGAGCGGGAGCTGGCCGCCGAGCTCGAGCGCTGCCGCACCCTCGACGCCCTGCTGGAGCGCCACCTCCGGCAGACCCGGGAGGAGTTCGCCGGCCGCCTGGCCGAGCTGGGCCAGGCGTTCCGCCAGATCGAGGCCCGGGGCGAGCGCTGGTTCCGGGAGACGGTGCGGCTCGGGCGGATCCTCGACCTCCTAAACGCCAGCAAGGTGGAGCGGAGCTTCCAGGCCGAGGTGCTGGCCGACGCCGAGTCGGCCCTGACCCTGGCCCTGGCCGACGCGGTCCGCTGGCTGGGCCGGCGCGAGCGCGACCTGTTGGCCTCGGCCCTCGACCTCCTGCAGGCCACCGGTTCCCCCGGCCCCGAGGAGGAGGGCCTTAAGGAGGAGCTCAGGGCGGCCCTCTCCGCCTTCTCCCCCGAGGCCGAGGCCGCCTGGGTCCAGGCCCAGGTCGAGGCCGCCCTCCGGACCACCGCCCTGGCGGAGGCGGGGGCGGTGGGGCTGGGGGCGCTGGTCGCCCTCCTGCTCCACGGCCTGGCCGCCGACGTCACCGGCCTGGCCGCCGGGTTCGCCGCCGCCGTTTTGGGCCTCTCGGTGCTGCCCCGCAGGCGGGAGGCCGCCTTGGGGAAGTTCCGGGAGCGGCTTCGGGGGATCGAGGCCGAGCTCGGGGGTGCCCTCGAGGCCGCCCTCGAGGAGGAGCTAAAGCGGAGCGCCGAGCGCTACCGCGCCCTCTACCGGCCGGGCTGCGCCCGGGCCGAGGCCGAGCGATCCCGGCTCGCCGAAGAGCGGGCGGCCCTGGAGGCCATCGAAAACCGCGCCCGGACGCTCCGGGCGCGGTTGGAGTCGGCCGATCCTACATCTGGCCGAACATGATCGCCCGCTTGACCTCCTCGATCAGCTGGGTCACCGGGATCTCCCGGGGGCAGGCCTCGGTGCAGTTGTAGGCGGTGCGGCACCGCCAGCCCCCGCCGGTCGAGCCCAGGGCCGGGAACCGCTCGGCCGCCCCCCGGTCGCGGGAGTCGAAGATGAAGCGGTGGGCCTGGACGATCGCCGAGGGCCCCAGGTAGGTGCCGTTGACCCAGAAGACCGGGCAGCTGGTGGTGCAGGCGGCGCAAAGGATGCACTTGGTGCCCTCGTCGAAGACCGCCCGCTCCTCGGGGCTCTGGAGCCGCTCGCGCTCGGGGGGCGGCTGGTCGTTGATCAGCCACGGCTTGACCGCCCGGTAGGCGTCGAAGAAGGGCTCCATGTCGACCACCAGGTCCTTCTCGACCGGCAGGCCCCGGATCGGCTCGACGGTGATCACGTCGGTGCCCAGGTCCTTGACCAAGGTCTTGCAGGCCAGGCGGTTGACCCCGTTGATCATCATCGCGTCGGAACCGCAGATCCCGTGGCCGCAGCTCTTGCGAAAGGCGAGGGTGCCGTCCTGCTCCCACTTGACCTGGTGCAGGAGGTCGAGCACCCGGTCCATCGGCTCGGCCTCCAGCCGGTAGCTCTCCCAGTGCGGCCGGGCATCCTTTTCAGGGTTGTAGCGAAGGATCTTCAAGGTTACCTGCATGCCGCCCTCCTAGTAGACCCTCGGCTTGGGCTCGAACTTGGTGATCACCACCGGCTTGTAGTCAAACCGCACCTTCCCCGGCGCCTCGCGGTAGACCAGGGTGTGCTTGAGCCAGTTCTCGTCGTCGCGCTCGGGGTAGTCCTCGCGGGCGTGGGCGCCGCGGGACTCCTTGCGGTTTTTGGCCGAGTGGACCAGGGCCTCGGCGTTGTCGAGAAGGAAGCCGAGCTCGATCGCCTCCACCAGATCGGCGTTGTAGCGCTCGCCCTTGTCCTGAATGGTGACCTTGCGGTAGCGCTCGAAGAGGTCGTTCAGGATCCCGACCTGCTTTTCCAAAAGCTCCTCGGTTCGGAAGACCGAGGCGTTCTCCATCATCGTCTCCTGCAGGTCCTTGCGGATCGCAAACGGCGACTCCCCGCCCTGATTGGCCTTGAGGCCCTCGACCAGCTCGCGGGCGGGCCCGGTGGCGTCGGGCGGCAGGTCCTCGAAGGTGTTCGCCTGGGCGAAGCGGGCCGCCGCCAGGCCGGCCCGGCGGCCGAAAACCACCAGGTCGCCAAGCGAGTTGGTGCCCAGCCGGTTGGCCCCGTGGAGGCTGACGCAGGCCACCTCGCCGGCGGCGAAGAGCCCGGGGATCACCGTGCTCTTCCCGTCCTTGATCACCTCGCCGTCGAGGGTGGTGGCGATGCCGCCCATTGCGTAGTGGGCGGTGGGCACCACCGGGATCGGTTCCTTCAGCGGGTCGACGCCGAGGTAGGTGCGCGAGAACTCGGCGATGTCGGGGAGCTTCTTCTCGATGATCTCGGGGTCGAGGTGGGTGAGGTCGAGGCAGATGTAGTCCTTGTTGGGTCCGCAGCCCCGCCCCTCCTTGATCTCCAGGTACATCGCCCGGCTCACCATGTCGCGGGGGGCGAGGTCCTTAATGGTGGGGGCGTACCGCTCCATGAACCGCTCGCCCTCGGAGTTCCGAAGGATGCCGCCCTCGCCCCGGGCCCCCTCGGTGACCAGGATGCCAAGGCGGTAGAGGCCGGTGGGGTGGAACTGGTAGAACTCCATGTCCTCCAGCGGGATCCAGCCCTTGCGGTAAAGGATCGCGGTGAGGTCGCCGGTCAGGGTGTAGGCGTTCGAGGTCACCTTGAACATCCGGCCGAAGCCGCCGGAGGCGATCACGATCGACTTGGCCTGGAAGGTGTGGAGCTCGCCGGTGGCGAACTCCAGGGCCACCACCCCAATCGCCCGCCCGTCCTCGGAGAAGATCACGTCGAGGACGTGGAACTCGTTATAGAAGGTGATCCCCCGCTTGACCGACTGCTGGTAGAGGGTCTGGAGGATCATGTGGCCGGTGCGATCGGCGGCGTGGGCGGCGCGGTGGACCGGGGCCTTACCCCACTCCTTGGTGTGGCCGCCGAAGCGGCGCTGGGCGATCTTGCCGTTGGGGAGCCGGTCGAAGGGCAGGCCCATGTGCTCCAGCTCGATCACCGCGTCGATCACCTCGCGGGCGAAGACCTCGGCGGCGTCCTGGTCGGTGAGGTAGTCCCCGCCCTTGACGGTGTCGTACATGTGCCATTCCCAGTGATCCTCTTCCACGTTGCCGAGGGCGGCGCCGATGCCGCCCTGGGCAGCCCCGGTGTGGGAGCGGGTGGGGTAGAGCTTGGAGATCACCCCCACGTCGGCGCCCCGGTGGGCGGCGTACAGGGCGGCGGTGAGCCCGGCCCCTCCGGCCCCGATCACCAGTACGTCGTGTTGGTGTGCCATGTCGTACCTCCTAGCGGACCGGCGTGTAGTTCCAGGCCCAAAGCGAGAGGGTCCCGAAGACCGTGACCAGGAAGACCAGGGTGTAGACGATCACTTTGACCCAGACCCGGGCGCGGGGGGAGGGGAGGTAATCGTCGATGCTGTAGCGAAGGCCGTTGGTGCCGTGGAGGATCGAGAGGAAGAGGAGGAGCCAGTTGTAGAACTTCCAGGTCACCGTCGACATGTTGCGGGCGACCACGTCGTAGGTGAGGTCGTGGTGGAAGTTGAGAAGGACCGCCCGGGTGTAGAGGTGCCCCAGCACCAGGAAGACGAGGAGCACCCCCGAGACCCGCATGAAGACCCACCACAAGAGCTCGAGGTTGCTGGTGGAGAGCCGCTTGGCCTCCTCCAGGCGACGGGCGCGGAACGCCATCATGCACCCCCCACGAAGACGTGCTTCAGCATGATAAAGAGCATCGGGAACCCGAGGATCACGTAGACCACCCAGACCGCGTACCAGAGCTGCCGCTGCAGCTTGACGCCCCAGGAGGTGAAGTCCATCAGGATGATGCGGAGGCCGTTCAGGGCGTGATAGAGCACCAGGGCCGCCACCCCCACCAGCCCCAGGCCGAAGATCGGGTTCTCCTCGAACTTTAAAAGGGCGTTGAACCACTTGGGCCCGAACATCGAGCTGGAGATCTCGGTCACGTGGAGCGCGAGGAAAAGGATGATGGCGATTCCCGAGATCCGGTGGAGGTAGAACGCCCATTGTCCCTCTCTGCCGCGATACATATCCCCTCCTTTTCCGGCCCCAGTTTATACCCGCCCCCTTGAAGAATGTCCTACCCGGGCCCAACGCCGGCCCCGCCCCGGGCCGCCACCCGCCCGGGGTATCCCGGCCCGGCGGGGTCCCGGCCGGATCCAAAAGCCGTCCGGTTCGACGGAGGATCTCAGGTTTCTGACGGAGGGCTTATTTTACCCATTCCTAAGGGAACAATGCCGTCTTCGTTGGACCGGCATGGCGGCAAATTTTGACCGGACGCACTCGAAATCTTGACAGGTTCGGCCGGGACCCCGATAATGCCGGTAGAGCGCGGGGGTACCCGCGGTTCGCGGAAAGGAGGTCGCGGGATGGAACTGTTGGGATTCGGTCCTCACCTGATGATCGACGGCTACGACGCCGACCCCGAGCGGCTGGCCGACCGCGAGCTGATCCTGCGGGTGCTCGACGAGCTCCCCGAGCGGATGGAGATGACCAAGGTCCTGCCCCCGTCGGTCTACGAGTACCGCGGGGAGGCCCCCGAGGACCAGGGGCTCGCCGGGGTGGTGATCATCGCCGAGTCCCACATCGCCATCCACACCTTCCCGAAGCGCGGGTTCCTCAGCGTCGACATCTTCTCCTGCAAGGACTTCGATGTGAAGACCGCCCTCGCCTACCTGGTCGAGGCCTTCGGCATCGGACGGTACGAGACCTACCTCCTCAACCGCGGCAAGGAGTACCCCAAGGACCCCGAGGAGGCGCGGATGATCCTCGAGGGCGAACGGGAGTACCTCGAGGCCCGCATCGCCTAACCCCGCACGAAGTAGGCCCAGACCCCGTCGAAGACGTACTGCACCGCCAGAGCGGCGAGCAGCACGCCGAGGACCCGGGTCACCACGTTGACCCCGGTCCGGCCCAACCCCCGGGCGATGGCCCCGGCCAAAAGAAGGGCCAGGTAGGCGAGGAGGAGTACCGCCCCGGCCGCCGCCGCCAGCCAGAGGGGACCGCCCGGGACCCCCTTGGCCTCGGCCGCCAGCACCAGGATGCTGGCCATGGCCCCGGGCCCGACCAGGAGGGGGATCGCCAGCGGGAAGACGCTGATGTCCTCGCGGACCCGGGCCTCCTCCTCCTCCTCGGGGGTCTCCCGCACCCGGCTGGCGAAGACCATGTCGACCGCGATCTTAAAGAGCAAGAGCCCGCCCGCCACCCGGAAGGCCCCCAGGCCGATCCCCAGGTAGGCCAGCAGGGGGGCCCCAAAGAGGCCGAAGAAGGCCAGCAGCCCGGCGGCGAGCCCCACCGCCCGGGCGGCGATGGCCCGCTGCTCCTCGGGGGTGCGCTCCCCGGCCAGGGCCAGGAAGACCGGCCCCAGCCCCACCGGGTCCATGACCACGAAGAGGGTCAGGAAGGCCTTGGCGGCCAGCGCCAGGGGGGCCACCGCTCAGACCAAGAACCCCTCGAAGTACTCCTTCAAACGCTCGGCCTCCGGCTCCCCCCGGGCCACCACCAGGATCGTGTCGTCCCCGGCCAGGGTGCCCACCAGGTCGTCGTTTTTGAGCTTGTCGATCAGGAGCGCGATGCCGGCGGCGTGGCCCAGGGCGGTGCGGATCACGATGAGGTTGCCGCCCCGGTCGACGTCGTGGACGAACTCCTTGAACTGCCGCTTGAGCTCGGCCTCGGCGTCCTCCTCCAGCTCGATCGGGGCCAGGGCGTACTTGTGCTTGCCCCGCCCCAGGGGCACCCGCACCAGCCGGAGCTCGCTGATGTCGCGGCTCACCGTCGCCTGGGTGACGTTGAAGCCCTCCTGCCGGAGGCGCTCCACCAGCTCGGCCTGGGTCGAGATCTCCTCCCGGGCCACGATCTCCTGGATTTTTTTATGGCGCAGCTCTTTATTCGGCATCGACCACCCCTATCGGACAGGTTTACACCCCGCGGAGGGTTTTGTCAGATTATACGCACTACTGCATAATGCGCCGCACGCGGTCGAGCAGCCGGTCGGCCAGGACCCGCTTGGGGGCCCGCCCGAGGGCCTCGGTGCGGCCGCTGGGATCGATCAGGAGCAGGCGGTTCTCCTCGGCCCCGAAGGCGGTTTCGGGGTCGGTGGGGTAGTTGAGGCAGATCAGGTCGAGGTTCTTCCGCCGGAGCTTTTCGAAGGCCCGCTCGGGGCCGGCGTGGGTCTCCATGGCGAAGCCCACCAGCACCCGGTCGCCCTTCCTGGCCCCGAGCTCGGCCAGGATGTCGGGGGTGCGGACCAGGCGAAGGTGCTTCTCCTCGCCGAGCTTGGCCTCCTTCTCGTCCCGCCGTTCGGCCGGCCGCCAGTCGGCCACCGCCGCCGCCATCACCACCACCTCGGCGGAGGGGTAGCGGGCGAGCACCGCTTCCCGCATCGCCTCGGCGCTCTCGACCCGCACCACCTCGACCCCAAAGGGGTCCTCGAGGGCGGTCGGCCCGCTCACCAGCACCACCCGGGCCCCCCGGTCGCGGGCGGCCCGGGCCACCGCGTAGCCCATCTTGCCCGAGGAGGGGTTGGACAGAAAGCGCACCGGGTCGAGGTGCTCGCGGGTGGGTCCGGCGGTGACCAGGACCCGCCGTCCGGCGTAGTCCTTGTCGGTCAGGTGGTAGCGGACGTGCTCAACGAGCTCCTCGGGCTCGAGCATCCGGCCCGGCCCGGGGGCCTCCCCCACCCCGGCCATCGCCCCCGAGGCGGGCCCGGCGAAGGCGTGGCCCCGGGCCTTGAGCCGGCCGACGTTGGCCTGGACCGCCGGGTCGGCCCACATGCGGGGGTTCATCGCCGGGGCCCAGACCACCCGGGGGGGGCCGGCGGTGAGCACCGCGGTGAGCAGGTCCTCGGCCAGGCCGGCGGCGGCCCGGGCTAGGTCGGCGGCGGTGGCCGGGGCCACCAGCACCAGGTCGGCCCACTCCGCGAGCTCGAGGTGGAGGACCCGGCCGCTGGGGGCGAACCAACCGGTCTCGGTGGCCACCGGCCGACCGCTCACGGTGGCCAGCGCCAGCTCGGTGGTGAAGGCCAGCGCCCGCTCGGTGGCCAGCACCCGGACCCGGTAGCCGGCCTCGGCCAGGCGCCGCACGATCAGGGGCGCCTTGATCGCGGCGGCGCCCCCTCCCACGGCCAAGAGCACCCGGCCGGCCAAGCTATTCCTCCGCCAGCTCCTCGGGGTAGAGCTGCTCCAGGAGGCGCGAGAGCTTGTCCTCCGGGACCAGGTTCTCGCCGATCACCAGCCGACCGGTGGCCAGCTCGCGCATCGCCCAGGTCACCGGGTTGGGGTCGGGGACCTCGCCCTCGAGGGTCCGCATCTTGGGCCACTCCTTGGGTTCCAGCACGGTGTTCTTGAAGTTGTAGCGCAACAGCTGCTGGGCCCTCTTGGCCACCACCACGGTCAGCCGGTACTTGGAGTCCACCAGGCCGAGGATGCGATCAATTCCCGGTTCCGCCACGTTCCACCATCCACCTTTCCATCTCGTCGAGCTCGGCCTCCAGCTCGGGGTCGCGGGCGAGCGCCCGGCTGAGCGCCGCCCCCTGCCGGCGGGCCTTGAGCCGTTCGCTCCTTACGATCCGCTCGAGGGCCGCCGTCGCCTCCTCGAGCACGTCGTTGGCCACCACGTAGTCGAATCCCAGCTCGCCGGCCTCGGCGATCTCCCGCTCGGCCCGGGCCAGCCGAGCCCGGATCTCCTTTAGTTTAGCCTCGTCGAGCCGCCCGCTGCGAAAGAGCAACCGCCGGCGGAGCTCGGAGAGCGAGGGGGGGACGATGAAGAGGAAGACCGCCTGGATGCCGAGCTCGGGGGCCCGCCGCATGACCTGCTTGGCCCCCTCGACCTCGATCTCCAAGAGGACGTCCTCCCCCCGGGCCAGGTGGCGCTCGACCGGGGCCCGGGGGGTGCCGTAGAACCGCCCCACGTACTCCGCCGACTCCAAGAACGCCCCCTGGGCCCGGAGGGCGAGGAAGCGCTCGCGGTCGACGAACCAGTAGTCGACCCCGTGCCGCTCCCCCGGCCGGGGAGGGCGGGTGGTCATCGAGATCGAGTAGTAGAGCTTCACCCGTTCCATGAGGCGCTCCCGAAGGGTGCCCTTGCCCACCCCCGAGGCGCCGGTCATCACGAAGAGCGTTCCCTTGGCCACCCCCGCCTCCAAACGGCCCCATCCTACGAAAGGGGCGCGGGGTTTTGCCAGCCGGCGGGGCGGGGGTAGACTCGAGGCGCCGATTGTGACCGATCCGCTTGCGCCGGCTCGCAAGATCTAGTAGCCTCACGCTCGGACAGGCCAAGATCTAGTAGAGAAGGCCCTGCCCCAAACACGCCAACCTGGGAGGAGACGCTATGAAAACCCGCCCCTTCGACGAGCACGCCCTCGCCATCGCCAAGCGGCAGTACCTGCAGCCCGGCGACGGCGACATCTATGGAATGTTCCGCCGGGTCGCCAACTGGGTCGCCACCCCGGAAAAGGAACCCGAGCGGGAGGTCTGGGCCGAGCGCTTTTACCAGCTCATGAGCCAAAAGCGCTTCTGCCCCGGGGGCCGGGTGCTGGCCGGGGCCGCCACCGCCCACGGCAACGTGCTGAACTGCTTCGTCCAGGGGGCCACCCAGAACCCCCCGGCGAGCCTCGAGGGGATCATGGAGGTGGCCAAGAAGCTCGCCCTGGTCACCAAGGTGGGCGGCGGCAACGGGGTCAACCTCGACCCCTACCGCTCGGCCCCGAAGGGGAAGAAGCCGGGCCTGATCCGCGGCTTCGCCTACATGCGGGCCGACCACCCGGACGTCGAGGACTTCATCAAGGGGCTGATGCGGCCCTCCACCAACCCCGACGGGGAGAAGCTCCCCCACGCGGTGCGCAACTGGACCCGGGTGGTCTACGGCACCCTCTCCCCCGAGCTCGCCGCCCTCGCCCGCGAGCACGGCGTGCTCACCGTCCGCGAGCGGCCCGAGAAGGTCCTCGAGATCGCCGACGACATGGGCGGGATCATGGACACCGCCGCCGGGGCGGTGCGCCTGGCGCTCTCGGGGGAGGAGCCCCACGTCGACTTCTCCCGCCTCCGCCCCGAGGGGGCCCCGGTCAAGAGCTCGGGCGGCACCGCCAGCGGCCCCACCAGCTACCTGATCGAGATCTACGACAACTTCCTGGAATGGGCCAACCGCGGGGGCCCCGACGCCGGCCCGGTGGCCACCCTCCGCTACGTCTACGCCCCGGTCCTGCGGGTGGTGCGGCAGGGGGGCACCCGCCGGGGGGCGGGCATGGCCACCCTCGACGTCGCCCACCCCGACCTGTTCGACTTTCTCACCGCCAAGGACCTCGACCGCGAGGCCGCCGAGGGCGACATCTCCACCTTCAACATCTCGGTCCTCATTACCAACCGCTTCATCGAGGCGCTGGACGCCGACGCCCTCTGGCCGGTCGAACCCAAGGAGGTGCCCGGCAAGTACTACCCGGTGTTCCTCGAGGAGGCCTACCGGGGGCGGATCCCCGACCTCCCCGAGCGGGAGGACGGCGCCCGGCCGGTGCCGGTCTTTAAGGGCGGCGTTCCCGCCCGGTGGATCTGGCACGAGATCGCCTGGCACGCCTGGGCCACCGGCGAGCCGGGGTTGATCTTCGTTGACCGGGTGAACGAGAAGTCGGCGCTCAAGGGGCTCGGCGAGCGCTGGGCGATCCGGGCCACCAACCCCTGCGGCGAGATCCCCCTCACCGTGGGCGAGCCCTGCGACCTGGGGGCGATGAACCTGGCCGCCTACGTCCAAGAGGACGGGCGCTTCGACTTCGAGACCTTCAGGAGGGACGTGCGCACCGCGGTGCGCTTCCTCGACAACGTCCTCGACGTGAACCACTTCGTCCTCGAGGACAACCGCGAGGCCTCCCGGACCCTGCGGCGGCTCGGGCTGGGGGTGATGGGCCTGGCCGACGCCCTGATCGAGATGGACCTCCCCTACGACTCCGAGGAGGCCCGCCGGGTGGTCGAGCGGATCATGGACGCGATGCGGGAGGAGGCCACCGCCGCCTCCGAGGCGCTCGCCGAGGAGCGGGGGGTCTTCCCGCTCTACGCCGAGCACGAGGAGTACTTCAAAAGCCTCGGGATCCGCCCCCGCCGCAACGTCGCCCTCCTCACCGTCGCCCCCACCGGCACCACCAGCATGCTGATGGGGGTCTCCTCGGGGATCGAACCGGTCTTCGCCCCCTTCGTCTGGCGACGGATCGGCGGGGAGTACAAGGCCCTGGTCCACCCGCTCTTCAAGGAGCTCCTCGAGGCCTACCCCCCGCCCCCCGACTACCAAAAGGACGGCGGCTGGGACTGGGACAAGGTCACCGAGCGGATCCAGGAAAACCACGGCTCGGTGCAGGGGCTCGCCTTCGTGCCCGAACGGCTCCAAAGGGTCTTCAAGTGCGCCCACGACGTCGCCCCCCTCGACCACGTGCGGATGCAGGGGGCGGTGCAGCGGGCCTTCGACCGCGAGGGCTACGTGGGCAACTCGCTCTCCAAGACGATCAACCTCCCCCATCAGGCCACCGTCGAGGACGTGGAGGCCGCCTACTCCGAGGCCTGGCGAACCGGCTGCAAGGGGATCACCGTCTACCGCGACGGCAGCCGGGAGTTCCAGGTGATCCGCACCAGCAAGACCGGGGAAACGAAAGCCGAAACGCCCGACACCCCCTCCCAGGCCGCCTCGCTCCCGGAAAACCCGGCCCCCGCCGCCCGCCCCTTCGGCGAGCCGGTCTTCGAGCGCACCGGGCGGCTCTTCGGCTTCACCGACATGGTCAAGCTCACCGCCTCCGACGGCACCCGCTACTCCTACCTGGTCACCGTCAACATGCAGGGGGCCCACCCGGTCGAGGTCATCCTCACCACCGGCAAGGCCGGCGACGAGCAGAACGCCGACGCCGAGGCGCTCGGGCGGGTGGTCTCGATCGCGCTGCAGTACGGGGTGCCCCCCGAGGCGATCGTCCACACCCTGAGGGGCATCAACGGCGGGCTCTACGGCAGCTACTTCAAGAAGTTCGTGGCCAGCAAGGGCGACCTCATCGCCCTCGCCCTGGAGCAGGCCTTGAAGCTCGGAAACGGCGAGAACCACCCGCTGGCGGGGGGCGAGGCCCCCAAGGCGGTGCCGGCCCCGGCCCCCGAGGTCAAGGTCGAGGTTCCCGCCGGGGGCGGCGGGCCCGGCGAGGGGCCCACCTGCCCCGAGTGCGGCGGCCCGGTCAAGGTCGAGGACGGCTGCCTCACCTGCCAGGTCTGCGGCTGGTCGAAGTGCGGGTAAGCCCGGCTGGGAACGGGAAGGGGGCGGAACATCCGCCCCCTTCTATCGGGCCCGGTACCCTCGCAGCACGCTTCGCACCGCCCCCACCCCGAAGCGCAGCGCCTCCACCGGAATCCGCTCGTCGGCGGCGTGGATGAGCCGGTTGAAGGCGAACCCCTCGGGGAGCTTCATGGGGGTGAAGCCGTAGGTCTGGATGCCCAGCCGGGCGAAGTGCCGGCCGTCGGTGACGCCGGAAAGGAGCAGGGGAATCGCCTTCGCCCCGGGGTCGGCCTCCTCCAGCACCCCGGCGAGCAGGGGGAAGAGCGTCCAGTCGACCTCCTTGGGGCCGGGGTC
>Ga0256841_1002412_pt1 | contig 14909 bp, 16 predicted proteins | sample 356308metaG_FD_185971 | JGI IMG/M metagenome (GOLD analysis project Ga0256841, IMG submission 185971) | Hydrothermal vent microbial communities from Mid Atlantic Ridge, Atlantic Ocean - 356-308 | ecosystem: Environmental > Aquatic > Marine > Hydrothermal vents | place: Atlantic Ocean: Mid...
ACTACACCGATTTTGAGGGGGGATTCTGAAAAATTTTGATGTTTTTCGAAATTGCCTCAAATTGCTGGCGAATTTCCGGAAATGTAAAAATTGCTCGTTGCCAGACGCTTGCAACGGCAGTAAAAAATCTCCGGCGAATTTTTTGAGGCTGGCTGCATGGAACAGGTCAAGATTCCTAAGAGCATCGACGAACCCCTTAAGATCGTCATTTGGGACATCCGCGACGTAGTCCCGGCTGTTGTGTGCATCATGACCGGTATCCTGGTGGGGCACATCGGGCCGTTTCTGGTAATAGGATTTGGGGTCGCCTGGCTGAACCGTAAGCTTCGCGACCGCAGGCAGGACGGCTGGGGAGTTCACGCCCTCTACTGGATGGGACTGCTTCCCCTGAAGCAGCTTCCGAATCCGTTCATCAGGAGATTCCTGCCATGAAGTTTCGGGAATTCTTTTCCACCTGGGATGGGATCGTCCGGGAAAATCGCTTCCACCGCTTGGTCATTGGGGGGCTGATCATCTCCAACGTCCTGGCGGCGCTGGCGGCGTTCCGAACGGAGCGCAGCGTCATCCTGGTGCCACCAGGACTCAACAAAGAAGTAGAGGTAACACGCAACAGGGCTTCGGCTGAATTCAAGCAAGCCTGGGGGCTGTTCCTATCCGAACTGCTGGGGAATATTACGCCGGGAACAGTTGACTTTATTCGCCAGACCCTGGCTCCTATGTTGGCATCTTCGATTTACCAAGAGGTCATGGAGGATCTAACCCGCCAGGTTGAGGAGATCAAACGGAATCAGGTGTCGCTCAGTTTCCAGCCTGCGGAAGTGCTGTACGAGGAAGAAACCGACAAGGTGTTCGTGACCGGCAGATTGCGGGCCCAGGGTCCGGGCTCACGTCCGGTCGATACCATTCGTACCTACGAGTTCATCGTGGACATCAATGACTACCGGCCGCTGATCCGTCACATCGACGGCTATCCCGGACGGCCGAGGACGAAGGAGCAGCTGAAAAATGCGGAGCAGAATTCTTGAAGCGATTGCCGCAGCGTTGATATCTACCTCCGTCCTTGCAGGTGAGGAGGGCGTGGAAATTCCGGCGGTTCCTGTCAAGGTGGTCAGAAAAACTCCGTCTGCGGTTCCCGTAGCCAAAGGCTCGGACATCCTCGTGAATCCGGGTGCCAGTGTCGTGATACCGATTGCCTACGGCCACCTGAACCGAATCCTGACACCCTTCGAAAACCCCAGGGTTCGAACAGTCAGCAATGCCCAGATCCAGGTACATGACAAGGTGGTTTACGTGGCCACGGAAGAAACCAAACCGATCACGCTGTTCATTACACCGGCGGATCGAGAATCGCCGGCCCTGTCACTGATCCTGGCACCGAGACAGATTCCACCCCGGGAAGTGCGTATCCGGCTGCCGAAGGAAGCCGAAAAGGCGCTTCGGTTTCAGGACACGGTAAGGAAGATGCCTTCCGGCAGGGATATGCCTCATGTGGCGAACGTCAAGGCCATTATGAAGGCATTGGCTCGGGGGCGAATCCCAACCGGATTCGCCATGCGCGATCTTGAACCCAATGATCGGGTCGGCTGTTTCCAGGAGGGTCTGGTGGCGGTCGTGGGCCAAGTGATGGACGGACCCGGCATGGTGCTTCGGGTAGCCGCGGTTCGCAATACGGCGGCACACGAAGTGGAGCTGGACGAAGAACGTTGTACCGCACCCGGCACCACCGTAGCAGTCGCGGCCTGGCCAAGGGTCCGTCTGGCCCCTGGCGACCAGGTGGAGCTCTATGTGCTGAGTCGTGAGGAGGCGGCTCCCTCCGAATCGGTCCGTCCTTTCCTGATCGGCGGAGGAAGCTGAAATGCTGAAGGAACGCTGGGACAGGCTAGATCCGAACGTTAAGCGCTGGACAATGATCGGCCTGGCAGGCGGGGCGCTGATCGGTGTGGCCTATTTGTCCACCCTGTTGGAACCGCCGAAACGGGGACCGTTGGCAAAATCGGAAAAAATCCGCCACATCCTCACCGATACCGACCCGCGCAGCCTGACGCTGGATGCTCTAGCCGTCCGGGTCAAGGATTTGGAGGCAAAGAACAGGGAGATTGTCAGCAAGCTGGACAAAATAGCCACCGAAATACGCAGGCTGCACGAATCCGAGGAGGCCCGATTCAAACGCTGGACGGCCGGCCAGCGGGAGGAATACGAACGACGGATGAAGGAGCTGGCGGCAAGAATTTCCGCCAAGCAGAAAAGCGGTAAAGAGGCGAATGGGCCAAAACCGGTCGAGCTTCCTAAGGAAATGGTCCAACCGCGGCCAACGCCGAAGCTGGCCCCGTGGGCCCCGGAGGGAACCGTCGCCACGCCCGGTCCCAGCATCAGTCCCTCCAAGAAGGGGAAAGACAAGAAGCGGGCCCTGGTGATCCGCGAATTTGGCCCCAAGCTGGTCAAGACGGAAACCGTTTCTGAAACGCCTTCGCGGCGGAAGATCATCATTCCGGCGGGATCGATCCTGAGTGGGGTTCTCTTGAACGGTATGGATGCCCCCACCAGTCAGCGCGCTCGTCAGGACCCGCAGCCCGTTCTGGTCAGGATCAAGCGCGAGGCTATCCTGCCGAACCGTTACCGCTCCGACATTCGGGAATGCTTCCTGATCGCCGCCGGCTATGGGGACATGAGCTCGGAACGCGCGTATCTGCGCAGCGAGACCCTGGCCTGCATCCGGGATGACCGGAAAGTTTTGGAAACCCGGATCAACAGCTATGCGGTCGGTGAGGACGGCAAGGTTGGAATTCGCGGACGACTTGTTTCAAAACAGGGCCGTGTTCTGGCTAATGCCATGTTGGCAGGTTTCGCCAAGGGAATCAGTCAGATATTCGGCCGCCAGCAGGTTCCTGTCGTAGTAACCAGTGCTCGTAATAATGCTCCTTTTCAGCAAATTTTGTCCGCTGATGCTGCCCAGGCTGCGGCTGTGAGAGGTGTGGGTGAGGCGATGGAAACGCTGGCACGCTTCTATCTGGACATGGCCGAAAACCTGTTCCCGGTCATTGAGGTGGATGCTGGACGCAAGGTCGAGTTTATCGTCAACCAAGGATTTGAACTGTAATGCGCAAGTCTATCCTTGTTATCACTTTCTTCTCCCTCCTGGAACTTACGGCCGCTCCGACTCTCGCCGGAGACGGAGTGGCCAACCCTTTGTCTGGTTGGTTAGGGGGAGTGGGTGAATCCACACAAACCTACCGCCTGCCGGCCGACGGTTTGATCATGGTCCAAAACGGCAAGCAAGTTTACTTCACAACGCCAAACGCTCGTTACCTCATCCGCGGCCAGCTGTACGATGTGTGGAACGGGGAGTTCATCGACTCGGTGGACAAGGCCAAACGGCTGGGTGACAGGATTCAGCTTTCAAAGCTCAAGATCGACATCGACAAGGATCTAAAGCCTTTTTATCTGGGCACGGGTGATAGGGAAGTCGTCGCATTCATCGATCCTCATTGCCCCTACTGCCACAAGCTGCTTCAGCAGATGCAGGCGCTTGGGGATGAGTACCGCTTCAAACTGATCCTGATTCCCGCCCTAGGGGACAAGTCGGCCGAAACCATCCGGCTGCTGCGCTGCGGCTCATCCAAGGACAACCGCAACCACGATGTGGTTGCCCGGTTGCTGAAGACTGACTACCAAGGGCTTCGGGACGAACGCTGCGACCTGGAGCCATTCCTCAAGAGTGCCATTCTGGCCAAGATCCTGGGTGTGACTGGGGTTCCTTTCTTGATCAACCAGGATGGCCGGGTACTGCGAGGTTACGTCAAAGATCTGAAGGGCTGGCTGGAGGAGAAACATGCGTCGTAGCCTGATTTTTTCTCTCGTTTTATCCCTGAGCGGCTGCGCCACCCTGGGTGAAAGCGATTACGCCTGCAAGGGACGGCCAGGTAAACCCCTGTGCCGCTCCACTACCGAGGTGTACGAACGCACCCACACCCGGGAAGCCCTGGTGAAAATTGAGCACGAGGAAGACGAAGACGAGCTTCCGGAAACACCTTCGGTGTCCCCATCGCAATCGACGTTGGCACCCAAACCACAGATCCCGCTCCAGGATCCTCTTCCGATCCGCACGCCGGCGAAGGTGATGCGGATCTGGATTGCTCCCTGGGAGGATAAAGACGGTGATCTGATTGCTTCCGGATACGTGTTTACCGAGATCGAGCCACGCAGGTGGCAAATCGGCCTGATAAACGTGAACAAAACGGGGCGCATACTGCGGCCGTTGGCCACAGACGAGACCGCCCCACAGCTCCAACCGGTTGGAAGGACCGCCACAGGCGGAGATTCCCACCGAGGTTCGTCGGGAAACCGGCCGCAATCTCAACAACCGAAAGGAGTGAAACGATGAAAAACTTTGCAAAAATGTTTCTGATGGCTCTTCCGCTGTTAATTCTGATAGCTCCTGACGCCTTTGCCGGTACCGGTGGTACCGAGTTCAATGATCTCTGGAACAAGCTGACCGAATGGGTCCAAGGGCTGTTGGGGCGGATTATTGCTCTCACCTTCGTGGTCGTCGGTCTGTCAGCCGGTATTCTGCGGGGATCGATTTTCGGCTTTGTGCTGGGAATCGCCTCTGGGATTGGGTTGTATCTGTCTCCGACCATTATCCAAAACATCGTGACTGCAACCTTGCCGTAATAAAACTGAGTTCCCCGCGGCCTAAAGGCTGCGGGGCCCTTTTTGAGGAAGCAAGCCATGCTGATTTCCACAACCAATACCGTCGAGGGATTTGAAATCCACGATTACCTGGGGCCGGTCTTTTCCGAAACCATCCTGTCGGCCAATGTGTTCCGCGACCTGTTCGCCGAAGTGGTGAACTTCTTGGGTGGCCGGGCAAAGGGATACGAGAAAGAGATGCGTAAGACCCGGCGAGACGTGTTGGAAAAGTTGCTGGACCAGGCCAGGGAACTGGAAGCCAGCGGCATCATCGGTGTCAGGATTGACTATGAGTTCCTTCCGGTCGGCCGCCGGGGGGGGATGCTGATGGTCGCTGCCCAAGGGACGGCAGTCAGGCTAGTCAAGATTGAATCGGAATCGAAAGAGGAAACGAAATTAACTTCGATCAAAATTGGAGGCTGAGAAATGGCCGAAAAAAAACGTGAAGCAACTTCCAAACCCGTTCTCCGGCGCCGTCTGGAGGTCAAGTCGGAGCTGGCCCGCCGTCTGCTGACTCGGGGAGTCTGGAATACGGCCGGTGCGCTGTACCGCATCGAGGCAGTCTGGCGCATGATCGGCAGGGACGAGGAGATCGACCGGATGGAGTCGATGGTTATGCACTACCTCGACAAATGCGCTAAAGAGCTACAGGAAGAACGTGAGCGGCTGGACGTGCTGCTCGAGCAAAACGGCATTGAGGAGTTGCCGGATTACACCCAAAAGCAAACGGTGCAAGTCCGCATCCTGTCACCCTCGATCAGCCGCTACGTCAATATCATCCTGGAAGCGGATGCTGTGATCCAGCGCCTTGATGCCGCCTGGCTGATGGGGGTCGTTACTAATCTGGAACGCAAACGCAGGATGGTTTACTGGATTTCGGAGCTTCGTTCTCTGCGAAGGAAAATTCGGGATCTGGAAGCCAAAACTCGGGATTTGGCCACTGGACGAGGCAAAGCGGTATCCCTCGAACAGGAGGGGCAGGAAGATGTTATTGAGGAAGTGCAGGAAGAGAAGGAAGAGAAGGAATCGGCGGCTGCGGCTTGAGTTTCTGCTTCTGATAATTCCTGTTCTTTCCGTGGCCTTTCCCATGGATTCCATGGAAAGTGGGAATAGTTTTTATGATCGCAAAGAGGAGGGATGGTTCTGGTATAGGGAACGATTAGAACAGGAAAAAGAGGAGCCAAAAAAAATAAAGAGCCCGGCTCCTGGTGCACGAATGGAAGGCGGAAATACTCCTATTTTTTCCACCGCCTGGCTTAAACAAAACCTCCCTAAATACCGGGAAATAGCTATAGATAATCCGACTCCGGAAAACGTTGCCGCCTATTTTGCGCTCCAGCGTTTGGCGATGGACAAGGCACAGAAGTTCGCTCGGACATTTCAAATGCTTCCTGTACTGTACCCACAGCTTGATGAAAATATCAGGAGGCCAATCGCAACGTTCGCATCTCACGCTGCAGATCGAATTGCCAATTCGGGAAGAGACAGGGTTCTCAGAGATCTTGCACAACGGGTTGGTATCTTCTTCTTTTTCAGGTCCGACTGTCCTTATTGCCATGCCCAGGCGCCAGTAATTGCCATTCTGGAGAAGAAATACGGATTTAAAATCATCCCGATCAGCATTGACGGGCTTCCAATGCCTGGTGGCGTCTATCCGAACTATCGGATAGATCAGGGGCAGGCTCAGAAACTCGGCGTTACAATCACGCCAACGATGTTCTTGGTCAATCCTGAGGATGAAATTGAGAAAATTCGTTTGTTGTCTCAGGGCGCAGTATCACTTAGCGACTTGGAGACGCGCATCATCAGTGTAGCACACGATGCTGGATGGCTGGACGACGAAGATTATAAGAAAACCTTAAATTTTAATCCAATTTACCTTCAGCATGAGATTTCAGGGGATTTTGTTGGCACACCGTCTCCTGAGGAGGTTTTGAGAATTTTAGGAGTGACTCATTCTCCAACCAAAATGGATGATGAGATTGAATACTAACAGCAAAATGGTGACCGTGTATGGTCCTGATGGCAGGCTTCTTTCTCCATGTCATCCAGCCCGTGCCAGAAAGTTAATAAAATCAGGAAGGGCTAGGATTAAGCGTTATTCTCCGTTCGAGATAGTTCTGACGTCGATGTTTAATGGAACAGGAGGTAATAATGAAAGCAAGAAATCTTAAGGCGAAAATTCTGTTCGCATCTACCATTATGACTATTAGTGTCTCGCATGCTTCTGATATTGATTTTTCCAGAGCTGGCATTCAACCTTTGGGTAATGAGTCTATAAGACTGCGTAACGTCATAGTTAATGGCGAAAGATATTACGGAGATTTCGTTTGGAAAGACGGAGGGTTGAAGCTTGTTTCTTACGGCAAGGAAAGTATTCCCCTGATAAGTATCACCAGTAAATATTATGTCCTTAGCGATGGAGCGCCAGTAAACTTGAATCAAGGCTGCATGCAAGAATTTGGGGCGTCTTCCAGATTGGCGGATTATCATGACCTAATTGGCATTACCTCAGACAATATGAGTTTGGAAACGTTGGTCGGTATGCTGGATACTGACGATAAGTTTTTTGCTAGCTATGGATTGGGTTTATACAATCCATATGGGGATGTGTATTTTCTGACAACTGAAGATCTTGGCGATGATGAGGCTAATCTGGTTACCAGATTGAGGGGTGTCATTGGGGTTTACTCAACCGACAAGCCTGTTAACGGAAGGGTTATCTGCATCAATAAACCAGTTGAGGATAATCCGTTCTTGTCAACCACCCCTCCCTGACGGGAGGGGCTTTCGGGGTGACCGATAAGCCCGGGGTCTGGCATGTCTAAATCGTTGAGAGTAACGGCATCTATAATACTGATTCTGTTTGCAGGCGCTTGTTACGCTGGACTGCAAGACAAATTGGATGACGTCTTTGGGGATCTTACCAATGCGACATCACCAATGTTTTACAAAGGGCAGAGACGTGGTGCGATTATAGGAGGATCGTTTTATGCAAGATCTAGAATTATGCACCCGAATCTGATCAACTTTACTCCTCCTGGATGGCGAGCCGGCTGTGGAGGTATAGATCTATTTGCCGGATCGTTCTCGTTTATCAGTATGGATCAGTTTATTCAGTTACTCCGGTCTATTGGACAAAATGCGGCTGGATATGCATTCCAAATCGCCATGAATGCTATTTGTGGCGACTGTCTAGAAATCTTGTCAGACCTGCAGAAAAAGGTTCAGGAGTTCAATCAGTTTTTTGGTAATTCCTGTCAGATGGCCCAATCTTTGGTGGATAAAACCGCGGGGCCATACATCCAGGCCATTGGGCATCGGGTTCATAACATTCTTACTTTAAAGGGGATCGCTGATGACAGTTTCGATGCTCAGGCAGGCGGTGATCCTGTGCAACGTCTGTCCTCTGCTGGAACCACTCAGGAAAAGAAATACATTCGCGGCAACATGATCTGGCGTGCGCTGAAATCCTCCAACGTGGATGCTTGGTTTGGTGGCAGTGACACGGCCATGCTGGAAGCGATCATGTCCCTGACCGGCACCGTGGTGGTCCAGGAAGCCACAAAGGTGAGTGACGAGGAAGGGTACAGCTACAAGATCGTACATCTGGGAAGGATTCTCAAAGTCCAGGACCTGCTCCGTGGCGGTGAGGTGGATGTCTGGAGCTGTGATACCACTGATCCGGATGGTTGCCTGTACCCGACTAAGAAGACCATCACCCTGAAGGGACTGGACGAGAAGGTGCAAGACCTGATGGACCAGATCCTCAATGCCTACGATGCCAATGCAGTATTCCCGTCCAAAGTCCGGGCCTTCCTGGAAAACAGTTTCGGTGTCGGTGGAATGTTGCATAACCTCTACCGTAATGAACCACAGGTCGGCAGGCTGTTTGGCAGCAGGGTGGTGCCGATCATCTCCGCGGAAATGGTCTATGTGATCGCGGCCGATATGATCCGGGCCGCTCGGATCAGTCTGCGCAACAGCGATCATCCGCAAGTCGGCGAAGCTACAGAAATGCTTGATAGGGCGTGGCAAGAAATATCCGCTGAGTATCGAAAAATTATCGCTGAACGTGGAAATATCAACGATGTTTACAACTTTTATTCGAATTTAATGGTAGCCATGAGGGCCAAAGGGTTCGAGCATCGGGTGGGACTGCCGGCCAATGCGGAAACAGGATTCAAGTTGTCAACCACCTCTCCTTAAGACTGGGTATTTCGTTCAACCCAAACTAACGGAGGCCGCGCTTTCCTACCCCGCCTGAAGGCGGGGGTCTCCAGCGCAGAAATATGATGACCGTTACTATCTATTCCATCGGAGACATCAATTACCTTGAGCTGATCCTCAACGCACTAGCAGCCTTCTTCAAATCCGGCAGCTTCGGCTACCTATTCAAAATCGGTTTTCTGGTTGGTTTGGTCCTGGCGCTGTTCAAGGGGCTGCTTCGTGGAAGACTCAGTTTTGTCGATGTCTTCGTGGCTTTTCTGGTGTTTTGGCTCATGTTTACCCCGAAGGTGAAGGTGGTCATTGAGGACATGTACTCTGGCAGTGTCAAAGCTGTGAACAACGTACCGATAGGGCCCGCCTTCATCGGAGGGGCGATATCTCAGATTGGTTACCGGACAACGGAGCTTTTTGAAACGGCTTTCAGTCTGCCGAACATGGTGCCGATTACGGCAGGCGGGTTTTCTGATCCGCTTACCGTGCTCATCAAGACCCGAAAAGTGCTGATGCAGCACTTGGGACAGGCCAATTCACCGGTGCCCGGCGCCGATGTGCGCAAGTCCTTCGTCAATTACATCAAGGACTGCACTTTGACCGGGGTGGTATTGAACGTGAAAACCATGGACGACGTGGAGCGCAACCCGGATGTCATGGAAGGCCTCAAGTTCGAGCACAATGCCTTCGGTACCCAGCTGTTTCTCGGCGGCCAACCGACGGAACCGACCTGCAGGGAGGCCACCGTTCAGCTGAACGCTTTCGTCACCAATACCTGGATTCCTGCGCTGAAGAAGAAGCTGGCAGCAGATTTCGCCATCAGCGAAACCCAGGTGAATACCCTGATCCAGAGGTCGCTCGATGCCCTGACCGGTGGTGCGGTCGATGCACAGAAGTTCATGCTGACGGCAGCCATTATCCCGTTCCTGGAGGAGGGGATTCCCGCTTTTCATATGGATCAGATGCAGTTTGCCGCGGCACAGATGGTCCAGCAGGCTGTTCTGCAACGGAATACCCAGTGGGCGGCCCAGTACAGCATGTTCGAGCGTTACGTTCGTCCCATCCTGACTTTCATCGAGGGCTTCACCTATGCTATCGGGCCACTGGTTGCTTTTGCCTTGACCTTGGGTCCGGTGGCATTCCGGGTGGCCGGCATGTATTTGATGCTCAGTCTCTGGATTCAGCTCTGGATGCCGATCCTGGCCATCATCAATCTGTACATCCAGATGGCCGCATCCAAACAGATGGCGGCTCTGATTACGGTGCAGTATCAGTACCCTTCCATCGCCGGTGTGTTGCAGTCCGATTGGATTCTCCAGGATTGGCTGGGTGTGGGTGGGCTTCTAGCTTCCTCGGCGCCGGCGTTGGCTTTCATGATTCTTTCCGGCAGTGCTGTGGCTATGACCCACATGGTAGGCCGCCTGGAAGGGGGAGACATGATCGACGAGAAGATGGTCACCCCGGACATTGCTAAAAACAGTCCGGTCCAAAGGATCTCCTCGGTCTATGAACACACCCCGCTCCAGGGCACTCATGTATATGGCGCTAGCCAGAACCTACCGAACTTCGATCTTGGCAATATGTACAGCGCCATGGAGACCTATTCCCGGCAGCGGGCCATGGAAGCCATCCAGCAATTCGGCGTTGCCGCTAGCCAGGGGATCAGCGAAACGGCTTCCAAGACGGTTTCGGCAGATCAGGTCAGAAGCCTAGCCCGCAGCATCTCCGCATCGCACAGCAGTGTGGACCAGTATGTCCGCAACGTTGCCGAGGACATCCGCGAAGATCTGGGGCTATCGGAAAAGCATAGCGACGCACTCACCGCCGCTGTCAGCATGGCGTTGGGTGATTCAATCAAGCGGATGGCAAAGACAGGGGTGGGCAAAATCTCTAATGAAGATGCTAGGAAGGCAGCAGAGGCCATCGGCGATTTTCTTGGTAAATACATGCCGATGGATGCCACTTTAGGAGACCGATATGGTGTCAGTGAAGATCAGGTGTCCACCATCGCCTCCACCATTGCCGATCGGTTCAGCGACTCCACTCAAGTTGCCTCGGAGCTTGCCAAACGGGTGAATCTAGACGCTAGAGAGGGAGTTAGCCAAGTAGCTTCCATGGGTTGGAACGCCCAGGAAATCGAGCAGCTGTCGCGGCAAAGCAGCGACGTTCTCCGGGCGACGGAATCTTGGAATACTACCCGTCAGCTGGGTATGCGTTTCGGCACCTCGGGTTCCTTCAATGCCCTCAATGTCTCCAGGGCGATTTCGTCGAACCCTGGGCTCATGAGGGAGCTCGGTATGACTCTGAGCTCTCTGGGATTTAACCATGATGCCAGCGTTCTAGCGGACAAACTGCGGGAGAAGTATCAGATCAATAAAGACCAGGCCTATGCCATGGCGGGGACCATGCTTTTGACTGGATATAGCCGACCAAGGTACCGAATGGTGGATGATCAGGAGCGCAATCAGGCAATGTCTCTTGGATATAGCCTCATCGGCAGGGCTATGTCTGGCCCTGAAGGGGGAATTGCCCCCATTCCATCCCAAGCTGACCGAGGACTGGACAACGAACCGGCTTTTGGCCTGTCCAGGGGAAGAGTGGAACGGGCTGGTATCCATGCGGGTGATATGGAAACGAAGTTCGAACAAGCCAATACTGAGGTCCGTGACAGGGTGAGTGGTATGGAGTCAGGAATCAGGGGTGGGGAAGGCATTATCTTCAGAACGCACAGCGACTTTCAGAGGGAAGCTGGCAGCGCAGGAGAAGCTTTGAAGCAGCAGACTGAAAACAACCGTTTGCAAAGAGAAGTGCAGGCGATGGAAGAACAAGAAGACAAGGCAAGTCCGGTAAAACGGGTTGTTGATTTTATCGCCGACGCACCGAAAAACGTCCAGGAGGCCTTGGACGATTTGGAGAGAGCCTCCAGACAAGCAGGGAGAAATATTAGAGAAAGGTTTTTGAGTGAACGCGATAATGATGCAAACAAATGAGTGATCCAGATGAGCGATTATTTAGAAAGGATTCTCTTAAGAAATGAGCGAGTGCTTAAACGAATTCCATTTGGAAGGGAAAAGTTTATTTCTTTACTGACATCCATAACCTACTTATTTGTGGTGTTTTGGCTCATTCACCTTTTGATAAATCTCTGGAGACCTTTTGTTGGTCAGATGTTTCTATTTTTAACGGGGTTATGGCTAGTAAAGATTTCTTGGCTAGTCATGCAGAACGAATATATTATCACTGATAGACGAATCCTAAAAAAACAAAAAACTTCCTTATTTTCAGAACAGATAAATGAGTTTTTTCTTCATAGAGTCGAAAGAATCATCTTCAAACAAGAGGGAATATTAAAGAAGATACTTAACCTAGGAAATTTTGAAATAATCGGTTCTGGAAATAAATTTGATGTTTATGATGTTCCAAACCCAACCGAATTCCGCCGCGTGCTCGACGAGGCTATTATTGCTGCCAAAGAACGCGAAAGACGCATCGGAAGGGATAACAAGGGGGTAAACGAACGAAAAAATCGCAACGACGAGGAAGATTCGAGAATTGTTCGTATAAGGGGGGTACGGTAATGCGACAAGGCATGCCTGACCGAATTTCCAAGGTAACGCTCTATGTTTAAGCGCATGTGCCGATTCGCGGCCCTTACCTTTCTGTTGGCCAGCCCGCCGCTGCTTGCCCGGGATGGATTCAAGACGGCGGCGGAAGCCGAGCACTTGGATCCGGCTTTGCTGTACTCTGTTGCCCTGGCCGAAAGCGCTAGGATTGTGGATGGTTTGAAGGTGGTTCCATGGCCCTGGACAATCAATTCTCCCAAGACCGGACCACGCTATTTCAAAACCCGTAAGGAAGCGGAAAAACAACTCCGAAAGTTGATGGCGGCGGGAGTAAAGAACATCGACGTGGGTATGATGCAGATCAATCTCAAGTACCACGGCGACAAAGTTGAAGATCCCCTGCTGTTGCTGGATCCAGCGCTCAATCTATCCCTAGGTGCAAAGATCCTGCGTCAGGCGATGAGGACGACAAAAGATCCAGTGCTGGGGGTTGGAAGATACCATTCCAGTGAACCGACGAGGGCATACAGCTATGGTTATCGTGTCTGGAAAATCTATTACCGTGTTCGCGGCTATCTCACTACTGCTGAGCGCATGCGCCTCTGATCCCAAGCCGGCACCGGTTCTGGAGTTTACTGGCTGGGACTGGAAACCATATCGCCATCAGCGGCAGATATGGATGGCTGCTTCCGATGGTGGGGCTGCGATCAACCAGGCCGGTTATCGTCACGTGCTCACTAACGCTCCAGAGTGGCCCCTTCTCAATCCTTCCTCATGCCGGGAAGAAAGAATCAAGCAGAACGTTGAGTCGCCGCCTTCCCGTCCTCGCTTCACATCCGTGAGAGGCTGCGTGCGGGATGAGACTCAACCAGCCTCAGCCACCCCAATCACCTGTTGGTGATCGGGACGGGGCTACGACCGGCGGGAATGACATAGGCACTCCGGGGTACTCCACCAGCCCCGGACGCTGCGGCCGCAGGTCATGAGGCACGGCGCGGCACACGGCCGAAGGCTTGTGGCGAAAACCCCGCCGGCTCATTGGCGAGGTGGCCATGACCGCCGTCAAGGCGAGACTGAAAGAGGTAACGACATGAGAGAGAACCGCGTGTTCGTTCTGGACCGTAATCTCAAGCCGCTGATGCCCTGCCATCCGGCGCGGGCCCGGCGGCTGCTCAAAGGTGGGCGGGCCGCCGTCTACCGGCGGGTGCCGTTCACTATCGTGCTGAAAGACCGGGCAGGCGGCCGGGTGCAACCGGTACGCCTCAAGCTCGATCCGGGCAGCCGGGTGACCGGGCTGGCGCTGGTGGCGGTTTTCAAGCGCCGGGGCGATACGGTGGTCTGGGCCGGTGAACTGCGTCACCGAGGCCGTCAAATCAGCGACCGCCTGCTGCGCCGCAGGCTCTTGCGCCGGGGTCGGAGATACCGCAAGACCCGCTACCGTCCGGCTCGGTTCGACAACCGCCGGCGGCCGGACGGGTGGCTGCCACCGAGCCTGCGGCACCGGGTGGACACCGTGCTTACCTGGGTCAAGCGTCTGCGGAAACTGGCCCCGGTCAGCCATCTGGGGATGGAACGGGTCAAGTTCGATACCCAGAAGTTGCAGAACCCGGAAATCTCCGGGATCGAGTACCAGCAGGGCACCTTGTTCGGCTACGAGGTACGCGAGTACCTGCTGGAGAAATGGGGCCGGCAATGCGCCTACTGCGGAGCGGAGAACGTGCCGCTGGAGATTGACCACATCGTACCCCGCTCCCGGGGTGGCACCGACCGGGTGAGCAACCTCACCCTGGCCTGCCGGGACTGCAACGAGAAGAAGGGCAACCGGGACGTGCGAGAATTTCTGGCCCACGATCCCGAGCGCCTGGAGCGGATACTGCGGCAGTGCAAAACACCGCTCAAGGATGCCGCCGCGGTTAATGCCACCCGCTGGCGGTTGTTCGAGGCGCTTAAGGCAACCGGTCTGCCCCTCGAAACCAGCACGGGGGGTCGGACCCGGTACAACCGGGTGCGCCAAGGCTACCCCAAGGTCCACTGGATCGATGCGGCCTGCGTGGGAGAGTCCGGCCAATCGGTGCGGCTCGATCCGGCCCTGAAACCTGTGGCGATTGCTGCCACAGGCCGGGGCACCCGCCAAGTGGTGAAGCCGGACCGGTACGGTTTTCCCCAGACTGCGCCGGGGCGGATCAAGCGGGTGCAGGGATTCCAGACCGGCGACCTGGTGAAGCTGGTGCAACCCAAAGGCAAGTATGCCGGGGTGCATGTGGGCCGATTGGCGGGCGTGCGGGCCGACGGCCGGTTCGACCTGAAGAGCGCCCTGGGCAAGATCACCGCCCCATGGCACCGGTTCACTCTGCTGCAACGGGCCGATGGGTATGCCTATGGCTAGGAAGTCGGTCTTCGCCCCGCTGCGGATTGCTCCGCAGTGGCTGGGGCTGG
>Ga0256841_1002414_pt1 | contig 14908 bp, 20 predicted proteins | sample 356308metaG_FD_185971 | JGI IMG/M metagenome (GOLD analysis project Ga0256841, IMG submission 185971) | Hydrothermal vent microbial communities from Mid Atlantic Ridge, Atlantic Ocean - 356-308 | ecosystem: Environmental > Aquatic > Marine > Hydrothermal vents | place: Atlantic Ocean: Mid...
GAGGGCTTTTTGAGAATGGCTTTGAGACGATGGGGGTCCATCTCATGACCTTCGAGGGCATAGAGGTGCAGCAGGGTTTCGTCGTCGAGGCGGAGGGCTTGGCGGATTTTGTAGAGGATCTGCCCCGGTTTCACGGCTGGACCTTGACGATAGCGTCAGTAGCTGCGTCGAAATCCCGGGAAATCAGATTGACGAGCTGGATGCAGGTTTTGTCTTTGATATTGTGTTTCAGCGACCAGTATTCGGGGTTGGTGTATACCAGATGGGTTCGGCCGTTGAGCTCGTTGTAGATGCCGACGCGGATGGGAAGCTCGATAGCCATGGTGGGATTGCAGTCCAGGAGTTTGGCGCTGATCTTGGGATTGTTCAGCACCAGAGTATGGGTGGGCTTGAGGTAGAGTTTGAGTCGGTTTGCCTCGGCCTCGTGATCGACTAGACGGATGAAGCGGTAGTTTTTGGGCTTGAGAGCTTCGGCGAAGCGTCGGGCAGTTTCGCTGATATTGTAGTCGCTGACCTTCTCTTTGAGAAAGGTACCGCGGCTCTGACCTCCGCAGCCGCCGAGCAGGAAGGCGATTCCCGCGATCATGAGGATAGAAACTCTTTTTTTCATTGCAACCCTCCCTGAGGCATAACTGATGTGTAACTTCGGGTCCCTTGATCGATCAGACATTGAAGCGGAAGTGCATCACGTCGCCGTCCTGGACGACGTAGTCCTTGCCCTCCAAGCGCATTTTCCCCGCCTCTTTGGCTCCCGCTTCTCCGCCGTAGGCGATGAAATCCTCATAGGCGATCACCTCGGCTCGGATAAAGCCTTTTTCGAAATCGTTGTGAATGACGGCGGCGGCCTTGGGGGCGGTGGTGCCCCGGCGGATGGTCCAGGAGCGGACCTCCTTGACTCCGGCGGTGAAGTAGCTCATGAGTCCCAGCTTCTCGAAACCTTTGCGGATGATCTGATCGAGTCCCGACTCCTCGACGCCCAGGGATTCGAGCATCTCCTTCTTCTCTTCCTCGTCGAACTCCACCATCTCCTCTTCGATCTTGGCGCAGAGTTTGATCACCTCCCGGTTGCGCTCGGCGGCGTAGGCTTTGAGGGCTTTGACATAGTCGTTGTCTTCGGCCAGCCCCTCTTCGTCCACGTTGGCGCCGTAGATGATCTCCTTGGAGCTCAGCAACCGGAGCTCTTTGTCGAGGATGCGGAAGCCTTCGTTTTCCTGGTCGGGGAAGGTGGCGGCAGGCTGCCCCTCCTCCAGGTGTTTCAGCAGCGCCTCGGCAACGGGGAGCTGGAGCTTGGCCTCGCGGTCGTTGCCCTTGGCTTTGCGGGAGAGAGCGGCGATGCGCTTCTCCAGACTCTCCATGTCGGCCAGGATCAGTTCGCTCTCGATGATTTCGATATCCCGGATCGGATCGATGGAGCCTTCGACGTGGGTGATGTTCTCATCCTCGAAGCAGCGCACGATCTGGAGGATCAGCTCGGTTTCCCGGATGTTGGAGAGGAATTTGTTGCCCAGCCCCTCGCCCTGGCTGGCCCCCTTGACCAGGCCGGCAATATCGACGAAATCCAGGGTGGAGTGCTGGATGCGTTGGGGGTTGACGATTTTGGCCAGTTCCTCCAGGCGCGGATCGGGAACGGGGACGACGGCTTTGTTGGGTTCGATGGTACAAAAAGGGTAGTTGGCGCTTTCGGCGTTTTGCGCCTTGGTCAGCGCGTTGAAGGTGGTGGACTTACCGACGTTCGGCAGTCCGACGAGTCCGATTCCCAGGCCCATATTGATGATCCTTATTCAGTGAAATTGGCGCAATTATACCGAAAGCCTTCGGTGTGATAGAATGATGAGAAAAAGGGAGTGCTATGACGCAGGGGAATCGTATCTCACTCTACCTATTTTATCTCAGCGCCCTGGTGGTCATCGTCGCCGGGCTCAAGATGGCGGCTCAGGCGGTGATTATCCTCTTTCTCTCCATCTTTATCGCTTCTATACTGACTCCGCTGATGTTGGGCTTGCAACGCCGGGGAATCCCCAGAGTCGTGGCTTTTTTATTTATATTGACATTGGTTTTGGTGACGCTCTTCTTCCTGGCGACGATTGTCGCGAACTCCTTTGAAGGTTTTGTCCAAAATCTCCCGCTCTATGAAGAGAAACTGAGGGGAGTGGTCGGAGGATGGAGTAGGGCTCTGCAAGAGTTTGGAATCGAGATCGATCCGAATTTTTTTGCCGAGAGCCTTGATCTTCGCAGTTTTGTCGCCCTGAGCGGGCGGGCGGCGGGAAATGTGACGATATTCCTCTCCAAGGCATTGCTGGTGATCATCGGAGTGGCTTTTTTGCTGTTCGAAGCCCCCTATTTTCATCAAAAGCTGGAACGGATCTATGCCGGACGGCCCGAAGCCCTGAAGAATTTCGAACTCTTCGGACACACACTTCAGAAATATTTCAGTATCAAGAGCTTCACCTCGATGCTCACGGGAGTGGCGGTGACCCTGGCTCTACTGGCCTTTGGAATCCAGTATGCCGTGCTCTGGGGGGTCCTGGCATTTCTTTTGAACTTCATTCCCGTCATCGGCTCTCTCCTGGCGGCGATTCCCCCGCTTCTTCTGGCCCTATTTTACAAGGACCTCTCCGTCGTTCTCTGGCTTGCGGCGCTCTATGTACTGATCAACACCCTCGTCAGCAATGTGATCGAACCCAAGATCATGGGCGACGGCCTGGGGCTCTCGCCGGCAGTGATCTTTTTCTCTCTGATTCTGTGGGGCTGGGTCTTCGGGACGGTAGGGATGTTTCTGGCCGTACCCCTGACGATGACGCTGAAAATCGCTCTCGACAGCCATCCCGATACCCGATGGGTCGGGATCTTGCTGTCGAACATGGGAGATGAGAGCTGACGGAGGATGGGTCAGAGAGAGCTGAGGGTATGATGGAGGAAGACGCCCAAAAGCACCAATAGGCTGATGCCGGCCGGTTTGGAGTACATGCGGTTGGCGGTGATGAAGACCAGCATCAGAGTTGCGGCGATCATCGTGCCGATATCGAAGAGGTATTTACTCATGTCGAGCTTGAGGTCGTTGACGACGGCGGCACTGCCCAGGACGACGGTGATGTTGGCCATGTTCGAGCCGATGATGTTGCCGATGGCCATGTCGGCTTTGCCTTTGAGGGAGGCGACGATAGAGACGATGAGCTCGGGCATGGAGGTCCCCAGGGAGATCATGATAATCCCGACGACCCATTCGCTGACTCCCAGGCTGCGGGCGATGCTCGAAGCGCTTTCTACGGTGAACTCGGCCCCGACGATCACCAGAACAAAGCCGATGAGAAGCATGATGGTGACCATCGGCCAGGCGAAAGGAGCCTGCTCTATCTCTTCGATCTCTTCATCTTCCAGGGCTAGGATATCCGGTCCGCTGTTTTTGAGAAAAAGGAGATAAGCTCCCATCAGGACCAGGAGAGCGATGCCGTCGAAACGGCTGAAACGGTTTTCCATTGCCATAATGACAAAGATCAGGACCGGGAAAAGGGCCCAGGAACTGTCCTTGGCGAAGAAGTCCCGATGGGGATTGATCTTGCGGGCCATCACGAAAACCATTGCCAGAACGAGGGTGATATTGAGGATATTGGAGCCGATGACGTTGGAGACGGCAATTTCCGGTTTGTGATTGAGGCTGGCGGCGATGGAGGCGGCCATTTCGGGCAGGCTGGTCCCCAAAGCAATGAGAGTGGCTCCAATGACATATTCGGAAATATTAAAGCGCAGAGCGATCTTTTCGCTCTGGGCGATCAGCAGGTCGGCTCCCCAGATCAGGGCAGCCAGAGAGACGACAAAAATCAGATAGTCCATATTCAAGCTCCTTCGGTACGGACGATGAGGCTCTCCGGCAGGCCAAGCTCCCGGATAAGCGCCTCCTCTTTGGCCCGCATCTCTCCCTCGTCCGTTTCATGATCGTAGCCCAGCAGATGCAGGAGGCCGTGGATGAAAAGCAGCGTCAGCTCTTCGGCTTCTCTGTGGCCCAGCTCCGACGCTTTCTCCCGGACTCTATCGGCCGAGACGACCAGCGAACCCAGCGGCTGATGGGGCAGATCCCCTGACAGGGGAAAGCTGAGGACATCGGTGGGGCGATCTTTTCCCCGGTACTCTCGGTTGAGCTCCCGGATCGTTTCATCGTCGCAAAGGATTAGTTCGAGATCCCGCTCCGTGCATTTAAGGGCGACGCGTTGGAGCATATCGGTATCGACCGGCAAGGAGGTACGGTTGTCAAGTTCTATCATGGGAAGAGAGTTTACCCGAAATAGGGTAAAATCGCTCTTTGATCGTAAGACATTCAATGATATATTTAAAAATATTAAGGAAGAGAGAATGAAAAAAGCGGTCTGTATCATCTCCGGAGGCATGGATAGTGCGGTGGCGGCTGCCCTGGCAAAGCGGGAAGGATATGAGATCATCGCCGTCCATTTCAATTACGGTCAGCGAACCGAAGGAAAAGAGTTGGAGTGTTTTCGGCGGCTGACCCAGGATCTGGAGGCGGCGGAGCACTATGAGATCGATCTGCCTTTCTTCTCTCAGATCGGGGCCTCGGCCTTGACGGACCCCTCTATCGAAGTTCCTACGGAGGGGATCGAAGCGGGCGTGCCGGTGACCTATGTCCCTTTCCGCAACGGGATCTTCCTCTCCATCGCCGCCGCCATCGCCGAGAAGCATGGGGCCGAAGCGATCGTCATCGGCGTCGTGGAAGAGGACAGCAGCGGCTATCCCGACTGTCGGGAGAGCTATATTCGGGCCATGGAACGGGCCATCAATCTCGGGACGAAGGAGGAGACGAGGATCCATATCGAGATGCCTCTGGTCCATCTGAAAAAATCCGAGATCGTTTCTACTGCCCTGGAGATCGGCGTGGATTTGAGCCATACCTGGAGCTGTTATCGGGATGAGGAGGAGGCTTGCGGGGTGTGTGACAGCTGCCGCCTCAGGCTTCAAGGATTCGAGGAGGCGGGCGCAAAGGATCCGATCCGGTATCGCCGTTGAAGATTTGTAGACAAAGTGCCGAGAGTATTACTCAGTGCTATAGCGTCTAATCCGCTCCTCCGTAGAGACATACTCCTCTTCCCCGGTGTCGGAACGTTGCGCGGAAGAAGGAATCGGGTGATAGGAGTAGGTAGGAGAGTCGGACCAGCCTTCGGGGCGGCAGAGTGTTCGTCCTTTGTCCCAGCCGGCACGATAAAGCGGTGAAGTGCCGGAGAGGGAATAGTCTTTGCGGAAATAGCCTTTTCCGGTACTACAACCGTCTTTGATCCCCTGGCGGTATAGGGGATCGTCGGCTCTACCGAAGTCGATACCCTGATAGCAGAATCTTCCCCCATTATCGACTCCGGGTACACAGGGAACAGGCGAAGAGCCACAGCCCGGCATCAAAGAGAGGCCCAAAAGAGCCAGGAGGCTCCAGCTGCTTATTCCCGTCATTCCCTGTTTCATCTGCTGCTTCCTCTGGATTGATTTGTGCTATTCTATCCAAAAAAGTCAAAGCCTCTTTAGCAGATATTATAAAATATCAAAGGGATTGGAGCCGGAATGCGTCTTTTGATTATCGGATTGTTGTTGAGTCTAAGCCTGGCGGCCTATGACCGGGACGGCGTGAGGGAGGTCAATCGGGTGCGACGGAGCGCCGGGATGATCACTCTGAAAAACAACTACGAGCTCTCCCGTGCCGCATACCATCACGCCAAATACCTGGGACGCCTTCGTCGCAAAGGACATACGGAGCGGCCGGGAGGCCCCTATTTCACCGGCCGGACTCCCTCGGATCGCATGGTCCGGGCAGGCTATCCCAGCCGGGCGGGGGTGGAGAATATCTCTTACGGAGACTCCAGCTACGCCCATTCGGTACGGGTGCTGACGGCGACGCTCTATCACCGGCTCGCGTTCCTGGATTTTCGTGTCGACGAGATGGGCAGCAGCGAATACGGCAATCGCCGTGGGCGTATCTATGTCTACGACTTGGCATCTTCGGCTCTGGCAAAGCTTTGCAGAAGTTCCGGTTCTGCGGGGAAGGGTAAGTATATTTACCGAATCTGCTCCGATCCGAAACAGCGGATTGCCCAGGGAGATTTTACCCGGGCTTTGGTTGCGGTCCAGCGGCGCAATCCTAGGATGGTGCTCTATCCGCCCCCGGGTGCCAAGGGGGTCGGCCGCCGCTTCGTCCGGGAGACCCCCGATCCTATTCCCGGCGTTTACGGGGCAGGGTATCCGGTGACGGTACAGCTAAACCCCGCTTACTACCGAAGGGTCAGGCTGAAAAAGTTTCGTCTTTACGACGCGCGGGGCAAGCGCATAAGGGCCAATGTCCTCACGAGTCGAAACGATCCCCACCGCAAGCTCCTACCCACCGATTTCGCTCTGATCCCTCTGGCGAAGCTCGCTCCCCGTAGCCTCTATCGTGTGGAGTTTGAAGCCTCAACCAATCGGGGAAGCATACGAAAAAGTTGGCAGTTTAGTACGGGAGATTGAGGTTCGAGAAAATAATATTTAAAAATATATGGCCTACTACCGGTTTCAGGCCGGTCGGGAAATCAGCCGGATCTTATGCGATTGATATTTTGAATTGTGGAGGTAAAGGGAATTTCAGCAGGTGACCAATCCACTGGGCAATTGGTCATGCTGTCCGGGGAAGATGCTTTCGACATTGAGCTCGGGATGGATCAGCTCTCTGAGTTTTTTCTGGATGACCATCTTGGTGGTCATGGTACTCATGGAGCAGCCGTTACAGGTCCCTCCGAGTTCTACATAGGCGGTGCCGTTTTTGACCCCGAGAAAGCCCATGGTTCCTTCGTGGGATTTGACATACTCCTCGATGGAAGGAAGGAAGTTTTTGACGGCGACGCAGAGGTCCTCATCGCTAAATGGCATCATCGTTCAACTCCTGGTTCAGGATAACCCTGATAAATTTGGTCAGAATATAGCCAAAGAGTTTTAAAGAGAGGTAAATCGTGCGATGCCTTAGCTGTCAAAGGTGGAGTTTGCGAGTGATCTGCGATAATTGCCATGAGACACTTTTTAGACCGACGGTCTCTACCCGACGCGTCGGGACTTTGGATGTAGTGAGCCTCTTTCGTTACAAAAATATCTCCCCCTTTCTTTTGAGTAAACATGCGCCCAGGGGCCATCGGCTCTATCGCTATTTCGGTCGGCGGCACGTCGCTCCTTTTCTCGAAGCCTTTGCCGAAGGTCTTGATGAGCCGGCGCTGATTCTGGCGGTTGATGAGAGCGTGCGCCACGGCTACTCCCATACGGCTCTTTTGTCCCACTGGAGTCGTTTCGAGAATCTTCGGCCTCTGCACGGTGCTCTGCGGGCGAGCAATAGGGTGAGTTACGCAGGAAAGTCCCTGCAGTTTCGCCTGGAGAATCCCCGCCAGTTCGTCTATCGCGGTCCGAAGGGGATCAAGGCGCTACTCCTGGACGATATCGTCACCACCGGCACCACCCTTGACGAAGCCCGTCGCGTTCTGGAGTCGCAGGATGTAGAGGTTCTCTTTGCCCTGACGCTGGCCGACGCCCGGGAAGGATGATGCGCCTCAAAAACTTGAATAGGCAATAAGGCGATCATGCGTTCCGTCGTAAATATTATCGTGACCTCTGGCGGTTTGGGCTTCGTCGTAACGATAGCGCCTACCCCCGGTAAAGGGGATAGAAGCAATATTTAGACAATAATTTATGATATAGTTATATTATAAAAAATAATGGAGATGCATCATGGAAACGATTCTTCCCTTTGTCGGTATCGCACTGGCTTACAGCCTGATCATCTTCTTCCTCTGCGAAGAGAAGTCTTTACGGCATAAGAAACTCTCGGAAATGAAATGCATCGAATACGATGCAATGAAGGTCCATGTCTGCCTGGAAAAGTATCAAACCTTTCGCTATGCAGGTTATTACTTTGTCTCCGCGCTGATTTTTACGATTATCATCGCCAGACTGAGTTTTGTCAAGCATCAGTTGGGCCTGCCGGAAGTGCTCTCCTATATCTTTTTGACGGCGTTGATCGGTTCGACGTTTATCCTCCTATTCAAATGGAAAAAGGATCTATTGATCAAGGTGTTCTCCTCGTTCATGTTCGGTTCGATCTTTATCGCCGCCAGCGCGATCGGTTTCGCTGTCAGCTATCTGATCGGTTAGGAGTACCTTCCAGCGCTCGAACGACTTCCAAGAGCTCGGCGGGGATTCGCTTTGGACGCCCGGCAACAACATAGACCAGGAGTATCTTCATTACGAAGATCTCCTCGCCGTTTCGATGGATACTTTGGCGCAGCCGCACGGCGCTGCGCTGCTCTTCGACGATCTCGGTGCGAACCTCCAGCAGATCTCCTAGCCTTGCCATCCCCAGAAAGTCCGCTTCGATCTGCCGCACGACAAAACCGCTGCGCTCTTCGCCGAAGGGCATCATCCCCCGACGAAAAAACTCTTCGCTTCGGGCCCGTTCGCAGAAGTTGATATAGCGGGAGTGATAGACGATCCCTCCCGCGTCGGTATCCTCGTAATAGACCCTTATTTTCACGCTAAAACCCCCATAAATAGGGCATCTTAAGGGCTCTCATCTTCGAGTGTGCCCATAAGTGTGCCTATTTTTTCTATTTTCTTAAAGCGTATTTCGTCGCTCTCTTCGATAAATTTGGTATAGATCTTGAGCGTAATGGAAACATCTTTATGCCCCAGCATCTTGCTCACCCAAACGATATCCGCACCCTTACTAATAAGCTGCGATGCGAATGTATGTCTGATATTATACAGGGGTCTGGCTTTGATGCCTGTTTTGCTTAGAATCCTTTGAAAGTTCACGCCAATGACATCGTGCGAATAAAACGGTTTCCCGGATGAATTGACAAAGATATGCTCGTTATTTTTAGTAAGCTCGTATTGTGCTTTAAGCGCATTTTCCGCTATAGGTAGCAGGTCGATATAACGGGTAGATGCATCGGTTTTGGTGCGTCCATCCTCATTTCTAAGTCGTGTTTTGGTGACGTTGATCGTTTTTCGATCAAAATCTATATCGCTCCAGCGTAAAGCTACGATCTCTCCCGGGCGCATCCCGCAGCCGTACATAAAGAGAATGAAGTTCTTCATATAGCCGTTTGCGTTTTCGATGATGGTTTTAAGCTCCTCTTCGGTGAACGGATCGGCATTTTCTTCATCGTTGCGAAGATGGAGCATAACCTTGGGTGCCGTTACTTTTTCGAGCGGGTTTTTGGTGATGATGTCGTTATCGACGGCTTTATCCAGTATCGAGTAGAGAATGGAACGAAACTTTTGCACCGTGGCAGGTTTGTATTTTTGGAGTAGATCGTTTTGCCACCTCTCCAGCTCAATGGGTTTGAGCGTATCGATCAGCCTCGATCCAAAATAGGGAAACACATGGTTTTGGTAGTGCGCTTTGTTGCGTTCTAAGGTGTGTTTGCGTATTTTGGATGCTTGAAGGATGAAATACTCCTGCGCCAACTCATCAAGGATCCACTCTTTATCTTCATAGGGCGGCACGATATGATCCAGTAACGATGCGGCAATATCCGGAATGAGTACGCGTTTGACTTCCACAATTCCTTCTTTGGAGGCTAAAATATCGGTCGATCTTCTAATGCGTTTGCCCTCAAAATAAAAATCTACATAGAGTTTCCCAGACTCCGGGCGCGTTTTAATGGTAAACTTGATGCCGCTATAGTTGTATTTGACCGGTTTGAGTTTAGCCATTGCTATCCTTTTTAATGCCGGCTACTATCCGCTTGGCAGTAGGATTTATACTTTCTATTTTTGTATCTTTTGGTTTTTCTTTTTGGCGTGTTCGTTCTTTAGGACGCTTTTTGAACTCGATGATTGCATCGGGTATAAACACCAAACGTTTACCGTTACGGTAGTAGTGCTCCCCGTCTTGGAAAATGCCTTTTTTCACCCATAGCTCGATGGTGCGCTGCGAAACGCCGAGAAACGCCGCCACCTGCCTGCTGGTGGTAAGAGAACTTAGAACGACTTGTAAAAGCTCTTTTTGATCTTTGACCTCTTCGAGAATCTGTTTTAGCGTATTTTCAAGTTCGTCAAACATAATTATCGCCCCATTCCTTTCTTAGATTTTTGATTCACATTTTTGTAGTCATTTGCCAACAGTTTTGTAGTCATATCTTTTTGGAGTTTGGAAGCCTCCCGGATCTCCTGCATCGTCTTATCCTTGAAGTTGATCTTAAGATCGTACTTCTCGGTAACGGCAAGCACCTTTTGCTTAAAGGTAAGATCCCCGGATATGTCAAGATTGTTGCCGTACTTGGCGATACTCATCTCAAGCATCTCCTTGATAGCAAGCTCGTTGTTATCAATGGTGATGCGTAGCCGGTCGCCCTTGTCGATGATCTTTCCGTGATCGCCGATGCGATACACCACTAAGCCCTGCTTGGTGATATGCGGATCCTTGGTAATGAAGATCTTATGATCGGTTTTGCCAAGTATCGCTTTTTCGTCTGGCTGGAGTTTTACTTTGGACTTACGCAGTGCTGCCAAAGCCTTGGTATCTCCCTCCAGTGCCTTTTGGATCAAAAACTCTTTGTAAGAGATCTGATTGGTGCGTTTGTGGATCTCGTCACGTTTGGCTTTGTATGCCTTGGATAGCTCTTGATACTCCTTTTTGCGATTGGCAAAAAGAGACCGGTAAATGTTCCGCTTCGCCCTTGGTGTCAAAAAGAGATCCCGTTTGGTTTCAGCGATAAGGCGTTCATACTTGGCTTTGATCGCCTCTTTCGCCTGAGTATTCTCATCTTTTGCCTCGGCTAAGAGTTGCTTTTTAGCCGCTCTTAGCTCATCGCTTCGCTTCTTGTACTGCTCCCATAGGTCGTGCTTGGGCATACCGAATTGGCGTTTAGGCTCAACATCGATGCTCTTAAAGTCTAAAGGTTTTCCAAAACGCTTCTCAAGCTGTGCTTTGGATAGACTTCGGTGGATGCTGCTTGATTTCACAAAGAGCTTGCGGCTCTTGTGGGCTATGACCACACCGTTACCTCTTGGCTTGAGTTCAAGGTTAGCCTCGGCAAGTACCCGTTGCAGATCCTCAAAGGTTGATTTCTCATCCTTGATGACCTTTTGCAGATCCTCAAGCACCTCCTCCTTGATCCAAGTGGAGAGGTTTTTTGTGCCGCTGTGGATCTCCGCATCCTTGTTCTTGCCTCTGGCGGCGATTTGGCGGCGGGTTTTGTCGATGTGGTTGTCGTACTTTAGGGCGTACTTCTCTTCCAGCTCCTCGGCTTTTTTCTGGAGTTTAATGATGCTTCTAACTGGATCGATCCGGTTATGGGTTTTGGGGCATATTCTGCTTACAGCGATATGGATATGAAAATTGTTGGTGTTGTCGTGCGCTACGCTCAATCGGTAGTGCTCCTCCATCCCTATCGATCTAAGCAGCTCTTCTTCGATCCGACGCAACACCTCTTTAGGCGGGATCGTCTCGTCCTCTTGGAATGAAACGATCAGGTGCATATTCTTGTCCGATTTGGTTCGCTGATTGAGCTTGTTGTGCTGCTCGACAAAGCGGATGTTTTGTTCGATGCTATTAAAGGGGCAGTTGGTCATATGCATATAATTGTCCGCCACTTTCTCTCCTTCGTGTTCTTTGTCTCTGATATAGTCGGCTAAGCCGCTAAAACTACCGGTGCCTTTTGACGGCACCATCTTGACGATCATAAAAGACCCTCCGCGATGGCAAGCAGCTTGGCTTGCTGCACTTCGATCTCATCGACCAAGGTTTCGATACTCTCAAAGCTACGGTTGCCGAGACTGAGCCGCTCATCCTGGTTTTTAGTAAGCCACAGTTTGAAAAGCCCACCAAGCCGTCCCAGGTCGGCACGCGCTTTGATCAGCTCATCCAAAGCGTGTTGATCGACAACGGAGGTGAGGGGATACGCCAAAGCAAGATCTCTAAGGAAACTTGCCGCGCTTACCCCGCAACTCTTCGCACGATTTCGCAAAAGAGCCTTTTCAGCTTCGTCCACACGGACTTTGATCTGGAGGTTTCTCTTGCGCTTTTCCGATCTGCTCATACGGCGGCTTCCTTCTTGGCACTCTTTTCAATCACCTCAAACGCCGGCGATAGGATCTTCTCGACATACGCCTCGCTCTCATCATAGATTTGCAGCAGCGTGCTAAACTGTCCGATGCGTTGGTTATCATCCGCGTCAAACGCCTGGTCAAGGGCAGCTTCCAATAGTTTTTTAGCCTCTGTATCAAACGCGATCTCGTAGATGCTCTTGGCATTTTGTCGGGAGAGATCCACCACGTCGCTTTCGCTTAGGATTAGATATTTTTCGTTTGGAAATGCCCTAAAAAAGTCTCCATACTGAAATTGCAGCCTTTTGGGGTTTCGCACACGGGATAGTGCGAAGATCACCGGCACGCCAAAGTCTTTGATCATCTCGTAGGTCTTTTCGGCGTTTTTCAAGTCCTGATAACCTCCGCTCATCGGGATGATAAAAAGATCGATCTTCCGGTAAAGCCGTGTCTTTTTCAGCCCCTCGATGATGATCGTGGTGGTTTTGTTGCCTCCAACATCGATGACAAGGTTTTTCTCGTTCGGTACCAGTAGGGTATCCTTGAGGACTTCATCCACATCGGTACCGTCTCCGATCTCGACTTGGGTAGATCTGATCTTAGAGTTAGAGAATGTTTCGCTATCTTTGTTCTCATCGTCAAACTCGATCAGCTGCACCTCTTGCTTTTTTGCCAAAAACGAAGCTGCTGCCACCTGGAACGCCACGGTGCTTTTTGATGCACCTCCTTTTGTGTTTACTACTGCGATTGTCATTGTTTTATCTCCTTTGCTTTTTTAATTGCTTCTTTTAATGTGTCAAAAAAACCTTTGAGCGTGGCTCTATCCCACGCTCCGCCATCCAAGCATCTGACTACGTATCCGTCTCCTCGGTTCTCTACAAACGGGACATCCCACCACTCTTCTAACTCGGCTCTGCCTCTCTCTTCGTGCGGAGTACAGTCGAAATCTTCCGGTAGATTCGGGTTTACCTTGATGCCATCTATTACTTTCTCCATAGGTTTGCTACGCCCCTTTGATTTCACCGGTGCTGCTGCCACCGTCGCTTTTTAGTAGGCTAGTATCAAAGCCGGTGCGGTCTTTGGTCGATGCCTTACCGGTGCTACTGGTCGAACCTGATCCGCCGGTTGCCATTCCAGCTACGCCTTTTGCGGCATTTAACCCCGCTTTGGCTATTCCACCTACCGCTTTTGCGCTTGCGATACCTGTAAGCTGCCCGGTTCCCTGGTGAGCTTTGCCCATAGCACCTTTTGCTGCTCCGGTGATTGCTCCGCCGATACTTCCGACAAGTCCGGCACCGGCGGCTCTACCGACATTTGCCATTCTTCCGCCGCCTTCACCGGCTGCCGCTGCCGCTTTGGCTGCGGCGAGTCCTCCGCCGGCTGCACCTCTTGTCGTTCCTGCCGCCGCTCCGACGGTGGCTTGCTGCACCGTTGCTTGAGATCTCTGCAAAGATCCGCTTATGACGGAGTTGCCTGATCCTCCGATGCCATTAAAGATCCCATCGACAAATCCTTCCGCACCCTCTGCAATCTCTTTGATCACAATCACTGCAAAAAGTGTCATAGCAAGATCCTTTATCTTTGCGTCGCTGCTGAGTGCAGACCCAAGGATGATTAGCCCAAGATCCACTACCAATAGCATCATTAGGTACTTTGCCCCGTAACGAAAAATATTGACCAAAGCATTGATCGCATATTGCCTTGTGTGCGAAAAGGCACCAAAAGCAAAAAAGAGACTACTACCGTAGACTGAGATGAGGGAAAAGATAAAGTTTTTGATGATTTGTCCGATTAGAATGGCAAAGACACCCAAACTGGTGATGATAATTGCTACAAGCATAATCGCTTCACCGGGTTTCCAAACCGAGGCTTTCTTCCAAAGCTTTATCACCATATTGATGATCTTTTTGAATGCACTGTCCACATCCAGCCCACCGCCGACGTGTTGTGCCATCCACGTATAGCCCGACAAAATCTTTCGCAGGTCGTATGTGCTATAAATCAACCAGGAAAAAAATCCAAAGACAAGGACTATTCGGATCATATCCGCCGCCACCGACCCAAACTCGAAGTCGCCTTTGAGGAACTTCATACCAAAAAGCAAAACCACTTCAATCAGAGCTAGTGACCCCCAAATGCTCCAAGCAACATTTACAAACTGCCCGTGCCAGTGCTCAATCGGAACCTTGATCATATTCATTATGTCGCTTGGCATTGGAGTAGAAGAAGCGGCATAAATTGAAGCACTAAAAAGGGTGAGTAAAATCAAAATCTTTTTCATTGTCTGCCCTTTGCTTTTCTTCTTCGGTAGCTCCAATTTGCTAACAGTACAATCACAATGCCGGCAAAGAGCATCATCCAATCACTGATACTCTCCGGTTGCTCCTTAAGTCGCAAAATCGCATAGGCAATAATAAGTGAGGCTATAATTTCAACAGTCTTTTCAAACTCTTTAATTGTCATAATCTTCACCTCAAAACATTGGTAGCTTTTTGCCGCCTTCTGGTAGCAGATCACTGTCCATCGCCTTTGCTGCTTCCGATCGTTGCGGGTGTTGAGTTGCGTTTTGATCACTGCTCTTACTCTTTCCGTTGCAGCCGCTAAGCAATATAGAAATACAAACTAACGCCAAAATAGAAACTCTTTTCATCTCAACCTCCTAAAATCCAGGCAGATTATGCCCGCCGCCTTCCGGTAACAGGTCGCTATCCATTGCTTTAATTTGAGCTTGGCGTGCTGCTTCTTTTTCGTTTTGGTGAGCGATCCACTCCGCCTGCATATTTGCCTGGGTCATAATTGTTTTTTGGAGTTTTTGCAGTGACTGTGTTTGATGATAAGAGAGCTGATTGGC
>Ga0256841_1002415_pt1 | contig 14907 bp, 11 predicted proteins | sample 356308metaG_FD_185971 | JGI IMG/M metagenome (GOLD analysis project Ga0256841, IMG submission 185971) | Hydrothermal vent microbial communities from Mid Atlantic Ridge, Atlantic Ocean - 356-308 | ecosystem: Environmental > Aquatic > Marine > Hydrothermal vents | place: Atlantic Ocean: Mid...
TAGTCGGCATCCTCCGGTCGGCCGTCGATGCGCCAGCGCAGCCAGTCGGGATGCTCGACGAGGAGCGGTGAGGAGTTGGAAAGATGGCCCGGGGTGGTCCAGAGAAGGAGGTCGATGCCCCGTTTCCGCGCCGCTCCGGCCAGCCGCCGCAGCCCGTCGCGCCCGCCGAGCACGGGTTCGGGCACCAGCCGCCAGGGGGCGTTGGCGGAGCCGAAGCTGCCGCTGCCCGGCAGATACTCCGTCTCCTCGTGTCCCCAGTCGCTTTCCCAGGGGCCGTCGATCAGGAAACGCGGGAAGGCATGGGCCTCGGCGACATCCAGCGCCTCGCCGGCGAGTTCGGCGAAATAGTCCGGTCCGGCGGCTCCCGCCGCCCGCGGCTCGAAACCATGACTGTGCCACAACATGGGGCGGACTTCACTGCGCCCGAGCCCGAGATCCTCGCGCCAACCCGCGGCGAGCGTATCGTAGAGCGCGGTCCAGCGGTCGAGGGCGGCCCATTTGTCGGCCACCGGTGTCGGATCCGAGAGCCAGAGCCGCCAAGGGGTCAGACGTGTGCCGTCTTCGCCGGCGGCGAGTGGAATGCTCGCTTCGATGCGCAGGCGTCCCGCCTCCTCTTCCACCGCCACGCGTGCCGCCACCGCCCGGTCGAAAGTCGCGATCCGCGTGCCTTGCGGTCCGGCCTGAAAGTGGAACGGCTGGCTGTCGGCGAAATACCAGCTTCGCGGCAGGGCGAAGAGGGTTTCGAAATCGGTCCGCCGCTCGATCCAGCGCCCCCAGAGCTGCTGGAAGTTCCAGGCACCGGCCTCCGCCACCGCCGCCTCCACCGCCCGCAGGCCGACGGCACCGGCGATGCCGGCGGTCCGGAGCTGCCAGGCGAGGCCGCGATGGCGCCTTCCGTCGAGTTCCTCGGTGAGGGAGGCGAGGGCGAGGGCGAGACGTTCCTCCCGCGCCCCGGCGAAACGCAGCACCACCTCGCTGCCGGCGACCTCGGCACCGAGATAGCGATAGGCGGAAAGCGGCCGGATGCGCAGCACGCGGCCCCCGCGTCGCGGCCAGGCCGTGTCCCGGGCCTCGCGCTCGCGCAGATAGGCCTTCCAGTCACGTACACCGCCTACCTCGCCCGGCTCCAGGATTTCGAGGGCCATCGCCCCGCCGTCGAGCGCTCGCGGCAGGGCTTCCACAAGCATCCGGTTCCCGACGAAGATCCTGCGGATGCCGGTGACGCCGCCGCCGGCGTTGCGGGCGAGCTCGATCCCGGTGCGGTTGGGAAACAGCACCCGGATTCGATTCTCCCGCTCGCTCACGCGGGGGGTGGATTCCGGGAAGCGGAGAACGGCATCGTCGGCATCGGCCTGCACCCGGCGAACGTCCCCGAACAGGATCGCACGCTTCGTCGAGCCGCCGGCGCTGCGCAGGGCAACGGCGTCGCGCTCCTGCAGAACGGGCAGCAGATCCTCGGCCGTGAGTTCGGCCGAGACACGGAGTTCCCGGAGCGCGCCCTCGGGGCTGCGCAGCCGCAGCCAGATTTCGCTGGCGCCGCGCAGAGAGGCCGGGAGTTCGGCCGCTACTCTCGTTTCGTCGCTCGGCTCCGGCGAGCGCCAGACGGTGTGCCAGCGAGCGCCGTCGGCGGAAAAGGCGATCTCCAGCCCGCTGCCGAGATCGCCGACGCGGGTGGCGGCACTGCCGTCGGCGGCGGCGAGACGCAGGGATCGGACCTGCCGGCGGAAATCGAACCGCCAGACCAGATCCCCGCTCCACAGTACGGCACCGGCTTCCCGGACGTGCAACAGTGCGTTCAGACCGTCCCGGCGGGCCTCTTCGAGCAGTCCCGGAACTGCCGCCGCGTTCGCCGGATCCAGGAGATCGATCTCGTCGGGATCGTCGACCGGGGTGAGCCAGGAATTGCGCAACCGCCCGCCGAGGAGACCGGCATAGGTGAAGAGGGCGGTGCCGTCCGCGCGCAGGCGGAGGGAAGCACCCGCCGGCAGGCGTCCGACCAGCAGGCGCCGGCCGAGACGCGGCTCCTCCAAGGCCTCGCGAGCGACGATTGCGAACGTCTGGTCGCCGTTCCCGGGGCGCACCGGCCCGATCTCGGCCGGCAGGGAGACCTCGTGCCAGCTTCCCGCCTTCCGGTCCGGTTCGGCGACTGCGGCTGTGCCGACCAGCAAAGCCAACGAAACAACCGCCCGGCCGAGACGGCTTCGCATCGATTCTGTTTCCGTCTTGTGGCGACCAGGGCACGCATCGCACCGCATTCAACATATCGGAATGCGAGAATATGTCAAAGGCGAGGCACGCCACCTTCTCCGTCGGCGCGATCCGGCCGCCTCTGGCCGCCTCGTATCGCGGTGGGTTTCCGAGGAGACGGAGCTGCGGACCGACGCCGGCGGCCGGGGCGGCGAGGGCGTCCGTCGCGGGGTGTCAGCGCTGGCCGCCGGGCCAGGTCAGAAACGGCATGTTGACGACCACGCCCGTCTCCTTCGCGGTGATCTCCCCCGCCTCGATCGCCCTTTCGAGCTCCTCCATGCTGCGGAGCAGCCGCGCCTTTTCCGGCTCCACCCAGCGCACCAGTACGATTTTCCTGAGGGGGCGATAGCCCTCGCTTCCGGGCGGATGATCGAAGATGTCGGGCTGGAAGCCGAGCGGGCCGCGCGCTCCCTCGGGCTGGAGCCCGTTTTCGAACACATGGACCCGGGCTAGGAGTGCCTCGGGAGTGTCGGCCAGCGCCGGCACCACCAGCACCGGCGAGCCCATCATCTCGGTGAGGATCCGGGCGATGCCCGGATCCGAGGTCTCGGTGTGCAGGAACAGGATGCGTTCGCCCTCGCTGTAGCCGGTGACCGGCGGGATCACCGGCGCATTCTCCGGCGTCTCCATCGTCATCGGTCGCTGCATGGACTGCATGTCCTGGGCCCGCAAAGGGGCGACCGCATGGAATGCTCCAAGAAGGATCAGAAGGAGCCCCGCTTTCGAGACAGGGAACCGCATGCCGCCTCTCCCCGAACAATCGGTGTCACCGTTGCCGTCGATGGGGGAGGCTAGCCGCCGTACCCGGGTCCGGTGTCAAGCAGCCGGTGCGGGAACCGTGCAGGAAACGGTTGTCTCCCGCCGGGCCGAGTTGGTAATTCCCGGAAATCCCCGAGGCCCGATCGGAGCCAGACGAGGAGACGGCCGATGGCTAGGCGTGTTCTGGTGGTGGACGACGAACCCAACATCGTTCTGTCGCTGGAGTTTCTGATGAAGAAGGCGGGCTTCGAGGTCGAGGTAGCGCGCAACGGCCAGGAGGCGCTGGCGGCGATCGCGCGGCAGCCGCCGGATGTGCTGCTGCTGGATGTGATGATGCCGGAGATGGACGGATTCGAGGTCTGTGAGCGATTGCGGGCCGACCCCCGCGGCCGGGCCACCAAGGTGGTGATGCTCACCGCCCGTGGTCGTGACAGCGAACGCCAACGTGGCCTCGCCCTCGGCGCCGATGCCTATGTCACCAAGCCCTTCTCCACCCGCGAGCTGGTGGCCCGGGTCAAGGCCATGCTGGGAGAAGACTGAGGCGGCTTCGCCCGGGCCGCGGTCCGGCGGGCTCGCGGCCCGCTTCCAAACGGCTGCCGGGAAGGCCATACTGCGGTTGCGAGACGCGTTTTTGCTCTCCCGCGTTCGCCGAAACGGGAGGGGATGGTGGCCGAGGGGTTCGACGCTGCGGCGAGAAGGATGACGCGGATCGGCACCGCGCGGTGGCGATGGGCGGGCGGCGATGGATAGTCGTCGCACGCGCATGCTGCTGGTGCTGGCGCTGCTCGCCGGTTTCGCATTCGGCTATCCGGCGCTGGCGGTGGTCGAGGCGTTGGCCCGCTGCTGCCTGCCCGCTGCGGTGGTCGTCTATATGTTCCTGGCCTGGGCGCTGGTCATCGCGGTGGCGGCGGCGCTCGTGTTGCGACGCGGGGAACGAGGTCGGTGATCGCTACCCTGGTCGCACTGCTGGCATCCCTGCTCTATCTGGGGCTGCTGTTCGGCATCGCCAATTACGGTGATCGCAGCGCCGCCCGCGACCATACGTTGATCGGCAGCCCGCTCATCTACACGTTGAGCCTGGCCGTCTACTGCAGTGCCTGGACCTTCTTCGGCAGCGTCGGTCTCGCCGCCGAGGCGGGCGTGGCCTTTCTGCCGATCTATCTGGGCCCTACCGTGGTGGCCGTATTGTTTCCCATTCTGCACGGCAAGATCCTGACCATCGCCAAGGCCTACGGGATCACCTCGATCGCCGATTTCATCGCCGCCCGCTACGGCAAGAGCAGTCTCCTGGGCGGGCTCGTCACCCTGGTCGCGTTGCTCGGCACGATCCCCTACATCTCGCTCCAGCTCAAGGCGGTGGCCAACAGCCTCGACACGATTTTCGCCGCCTCCCTGGCCGGGCAGGGCGGCGGACCGGTGCCCGAGCCGGCGTTGATCGTGGCCCTGGTGCTCGCCGTCTTCAGCATCCTCTTCGGCACCCGCCACATCGATGCCACCGAGCATCACGAGGGCATGGTGCTGGCCGTCGCCTTCGAAAGCCTGGTCAAGCTCGCCGCCTTTCTCGCCGTCGGCCTGTTCGTGACCTATGGCATGTTCGATGGCATCGGCGACATTCTGGGGCGTCTCGAGGCGGCCGGCCGCGGGGCGTTGCTGACCATGGCGGCCACCGGCCTCACCTACGTCGATTGGGTCACCTACACCTTGCTGGCGGGCCTCGCCTTTCTCGCCCTGCCACGGCAGTTCCAGGTGACGGTGATCGAAAATGTCGACAAGGACCATCTGCGTACCGCCACCTGGATGTTCCCCCTCTATCTTCTGGCGATCAACCTGTTCGTACTGCCGGTGGCCATGGCCGGGGTGGTGCTCGGCCGCGGTGGCGACACGCTGATGCTGGAGCTGCCGCTGGCGGCCGGCAGCCATACCTTCGCCCTGATCGCCTATATCGGTGGCCTGTCGGCGGCCACCGCCATGGTCATCGTCGCCACCATCGCCATCTCCACCATGATCTCCAACGATCTGGTGATGCCCGCGCTGCTCAGGATCGAACGGCTGCGTCTGGGGCAGCGGCACGATCTCTCGAAGCTGGTGCTGGCCATCCGCCGCGCCGCCATCTTCCTCCTGCTGCTGGCCGGCTATGCCTTCTTCCGGCTGGTCGCGGAACGCATCGAGCTGGTCTCCATCGGCCTCATCTCCTTCGCCGCCATCGCCCAGCTCGCACCGCTCATCCTGTTGGGCCTGTTCTGGCGCGAGGCCGGGCTCGTCGGTGCGCTGCTGGGGCTCGTGAGCGGCTTCGCGGTCTGGTTCTACACCCTGATCCTCCCGGCCCTGGTGTTCGCCGGCTGGCTCGACCCGGCGATCCTCGAGGAGGGGCTGTTCGGGATCGCCCTGCTGCGTCCGCAGGCACTGTTCGGCCTCGAGGGTCTGACCCCCGTCACCCATGCCGTGCTGTGGAGCCTCGGCGTCAACACCCTGCTGATGGTGGTCGGCTCGCTGGCCACCCGCCCGAGTGATCTCGGCCGCTTGCAAGCCATCCTCTTCGTCGATGTCGAGCAGCGCCAGAGCTCGACCCGGTTGTGGCGTGGCGAGACCCGGGTGGCGGCGCTGCAGGATCTCCTCGTGCGCTTTCTGGGCCGCGAACGGGCGGTGCGGATCTTCGCCCGCGAGGCGCTCAGGCGCGGCCAATCGCTCAGGGCCGGCGACCGCGCCGATGCCGAGCTGGTCCAGCTCGCGGAACGGCAGCTCGCCCGTGCCATCGGCGCCACCTCGGCGAGGTTGATGGTGGCCTCGATCGTGCGCGGCGAAGTGATCGGACCCGACGCGCTGCTGCAGATCCTCGACGAGACCTCCCAGGCCATCGAATACAGCCAGAAGCTCAAGCAGAAATCCCGCGAGCTCGAGACCCTCACCGACGAGTTGCGGCGGGCCAACGAGCGCTTGCGTCAGCTCGATCAGCTCAAGGACGATTTCATCGCCACCGTCAGCCACGAGCTCCGCACCCCGCTCACTTCGATCCGTTCCTTCTCCGAGATCCTGCTCGACAATCCCGGATTGCCGGCAGAGCAGCAGCGGCAGTTCGTCGAGATCATCGCCCGCGAATCCCAGCGGCTGACGCGGCTCATCGACGATGTGCTCGATCTCTCCAAGATCGAGTCGGGTCGCATGGAATGGGAGGTGGACGATCACGATCTGCGGCGCATCATCGAGGATGCGGTGGGCACCTCGCAGGGGCTGATGCGCGAGCGCGGCATCTCGGTGATCGCCAAGTTCGGGGTGCGGCGGGCACCGGTGCGCTGTGACGGGGACCGTATCACCCAGGTGATGCTCAACCTGCTGTCCAACGCCGCCAAGTTCGTCCCCGCCGAGGGCGGCCGCATCCATGTCGAGCTGCGCGGCCTCGGCAACGAGTTCCTGGTGCGGGTGGAGGACAATGGCCCCGGCGTGCCGCCTGCCATGCGCGAGGCGATGTTCGAGAAGTTCCGCCAGATCGGCGGCTCGATGAAGGACAAGCCCCACGGGACCGGCCTCGGCCTCGCCATCTGCCGCGAGATCGTCCAGCATTTCGACGGTCGCATCTGGTGCGAGGAGGCCAAGCTCGGCGGCGCCGCGATCTGCTTCACCCTGCCCGTCCGCGAGACGGCTCCGCGGACCGCCGACCGGGTCCGCTCGGTCTAGGGCAGCCGCCCCTGGAGAACGGCGGCGAAGCGCGCAGGATCGACATTTCCCCCGGACAGCACCACGACGGTGACACGTTCCCGACAGTCGATGCGCCCGGCGAGAGCCGCCGCCAAGGCCACCGCTCCCCCCGGTTCGATCACGATCTTGAGGGTCTCGAAGGCGGCGCGCATGGCCTCCGCCACCTCGGCATCGGAGACCGCGAGACCGCCGGCGAGCAGGCGCCGGTTGAGGGCGAAGGTGAGCTCGCCGGGAGTCGGGGCCAGCAGCGCATCGCAGAAGCTCTCACCGCCGGGCGGGTTGCTGCAGCGCGCGCCGGCACGCAGCGAACGTGCGGTATCGTCGAAACCCTCGGGCTCGACGCTGTGGACCGCAATGCCGGGAAAGCAGTGGGTCAGGGCGAGAGCACCGCCGCTCACCAGCCCGCCGCCGCCGCAGGGAAACAGTGCCGCATCGGGCTCGATGCCCATGGCCAGGCTCTGGCCGACGATCTCCAGCCCGACCGTGCCCTGACCGGCCACCACGAAGGGATCGTCGTAGGGACGGATCAGGGTGGCGCCGCGCTCGGCGGCGAGGCGGGCGCCGATCTCCTCGCGCACCTCGTGATCGCGGTCGTAGAGAACCACCTCGGCACCCCAGGCCTCGGTGGCGGCGCGCTTGATGGCCGGGGCATCGGCCGGCATCACGATCACTGCCGAGACACCCAGCAGGCTGGCGGCGCGGGCCACGCCCTGGGCATGATTGCCGGAGGAGAAGGCGACGACCGTCTTCGGCCGACGGGCGGCCAGTGCATGGTACGCGCCGCGGAACTTGAAGGAGCCGGTATGCTGCAGCGGCTCGGCCTTGATCAGCAGCCGGCCGCCCACGCGATCGTTGAGCCGTTCATGCTCCAGGAGCGGCGTGACCCGGGTGATCCCCTGCAGCCGGCGCGCGGCCGCCAGCACATCGCCGAAACCCGGAAGGGGCGCGCCGCCCGCGCTCTCCGCAGGCTGCATCCCGGGCGCCGTCACGTCCCCTTTCCGAGCAGCGCCGGCAGTTCGGCGAGGGTGCGGATTTCGGCCGCGAGTTCGCCCGGCAGGCGCTCGCGCGGCGCGCCGCCGCGATTGACCCGGATGCTCACGAAACCGAAGCTCGCCGCCCCGTGCGCGTCCCAGGCGTTGGACGAGAGAAAGGCGATCTCCCGCGCCGCCAGCCCGAGCCGGCGGGTGGCCAGCATGTAGACCTCCGGGGCGGGCTTGAAGACTCCCACCTCCTCCACCGACAGCACGGCCTCCAGCCAGCCGCCGAGGCCGGCGGAGGCGACGCCGGCTTCCAGCATCTCCGGCGTGCCGTTGGAGAGGATGGCGAGGCGCATGCCGTGCGCGGCGAGTGTCTCCAGGGTTGCGGGTACTTCGGGATAGGGGGCGAGGCGGTCGTAGGCCGCGAGCAGACGTCCGCGCAATCCGGTATCCTCGATACCCAGGGCCTCGAGACTGTAGTCGAGGGCCTCGCCGGTGACCCTGCGGAAATCGGCATGGCGCTGCATCAGTGCCCGCAGCCAGGTGTATTCGAGCTGCTTGGTGCGCCACAGTGCATTGAGCGCATCCGCCTTGTCGCCGAGCACCGCCTTCTCGGCGGCCACCGCCGAGGCGAAGTCGAGCAGCGTGCCGTAGGCGTCGAACACGCATGCCCGGATGTCGGACGGGTCGAAGGTTACGGTCACGAGCGCCTCTCCGGTCGCTGGCGGGGCAGGGGCAGGGCCATTCTGCCTGCGGCCACCGGAATCCGCAAATCCCGGGGAAGGCCCCGCCGGGCCAGGAGCTGGCGGTAGACGAACCGCCCTTCGAGGACCCTCTGGACGTAATTTCGGGTCTCGGCGAAGGGCAGCCGTTCGACCCAGTCGACGAGGCGGTGCGAATCCGTGGCCCGGGGCCTGCCGTAGCGCGCGAGCCAGCTCTGGACCCGGGACGGGCCGGCATTGTAGGCGGCGATCATCAGCGCCGGATGGCCGAGGAAGCGGCTGCCCAGCCGTTCGAGATAGGAGGTGGCGAGGTCGAACTGGTAACCGGGATCGCCCAGGAGCCGCTGGAAACTGAAGGGCAGCCCTTCGGTGGCCGCGAGCGGACGGGCGGTCGCCGGCATGAACTGCAGCAGCCCGCGTGCGCCCGCGCGGCTGCGGGCGGCGAGCTCGAAATGGCTTTCCTGGCGGGCCATGGCCAGCAGCAGGGCCGGATCGGCGGTCCCATCGCGGGGGATCACGGCGTCCCGGAAACGGGGCAGCGGGAAGGTGTAGAGCCGATCCACCAGCCCGCGGCGGACCAGGCGCTTGGCGGCCAGCACGAACAGTTCGGGGCGCTGGCAACGACGTGCGAGACGCAGCAGCAGTGTGGCTTCCGCTCGCTCGCCCACCGCGAAGGCGAGCCGCTCGATGAAGGGGCGGGCGAGATCGCCGGCCTGGGCGTCGCACAGGGCGCGCACCACCCGTACCCGGCTGTCGGCCTCGAAGCGGCGGCGCAGCGCAGGCGGGGCTTCGGGCAGCGGTGGGATCTCGAGGCGTGGCTCCAGCCCGAGTTCCTCGCCCGCGCGCTGGCCGTAGAAGGTGGTGGGAAAGGCCCGCGCCCGGTCGAACCAGGCATGGGCGGCCCGGCGGCGACCGAGGGCGGCGGCCGCCCGTCCCGCCCAGTAGGCGGCGCGCGCCCGACTGACCGGGGTGGTCACCGCCGCATGGAGCTTCTCGAACCGCCGCAAGGCCTCCCCCGGTCGTCCGGCGAAGCGCAGAGCGAGCCATCCTGCCAGCCATTCCGCTTCGGCATAGGCAATTCCGCGTTGCTGGCGATGGCTGCGGGCGAGCGCCCAGGCGCGGCGGCCGTCACCGGCCTCCAGCAGGCGGCGGATCTCGGCCCGGCGCAACCGCCACCAGCGCGCGGGTTCGACCAGCCGCGCCGGCGGCCGCAGCAGGATCTCCCGAACTCCCGCGCGCCTGCCCTTGCGGGCCCGCCACTGCAGGCGATCGAAGCGCAGCCCCGGATCGTCCAGGAGATGCTTCGGCACCCGTGCGATGTAGCGGTCGACGCCCGGCCGTGTCGCCTGGAGAGCGATGCGCGCCGCGGCCAGGCGACGGCGGGCCGTGTCCACCCGCCCGAGCATGCGCCGGGCGGCAGCGAGCTCGCCCCGCCACAGGAGGCGATCGAGGCGGGCGGCCTCGAGGGCGGGATCGAGCCAGGCGGCGAAGGTCGCCCGCAGGACCGTCTCCTCGCCGGCGGCGAGCCGCGCCTCCGGCCATGCCCTGCGTACCAGCGCTTTCGCTTCACGGCTTCGATCGCGCCGCATCAGGGCGCGCGCCAGCAGCAGCCGGCCACGTGCCGTCAGCGGCGGGTGCCGATCGAAATAGGCGATCACCCGGTCCGGATCGGTGCCGGTGTCGATGCGTTGCTCGGCCCGTCGCCGCAGCCGATCGGTGCCCGGCCAGTGGGGATGGCGGTCGAGAAAGCGTTGCAGCGCGGCGAGCGGCCGATCCTCGCCGTTTGCCCGCAGATCGCGCCATTCCAGATAGGCGCGCAGAACGGGATCACGAAGCTCGCGGGCCAGGCGCGCCACCCGCGGCCAGTCGCCGGTGCGTACCGCACCCACCGCCTTGCGGAAGCTTTCGTCGCGGGCGGCGGAAGCGGTCTGCGGCAGGCCCGCGAAGAGCAATGCCGCCATCGCGAGCAGGGTCGTGCGGATCCTGCCGGGGTGCCGCAGGGAGCTCTGGGTCATGGGCTCGCCGCCTCCGGCTGGCGGCCGTCGGGCCGCGCTTGCTGCTGCGTCTCCCTCCCTCTATGCTGCCGGTTGGTTAACATCGGATGAAGAGCGCAGGTCGAAACATGGCGTTCCACGGCTCGATTGTGGCGCTGATCACGCCGTTCCGCAATGGTGCGATCGACATCGAGGCTTTTCGCGCCCTGATTGAATGGCACATTGCCGAGGGGACCCATGGCTTCGTGCCGGTCGGGACCACCGGCGAGAGTCCGACCCTTTCTCACGAGGAACACGAGCGGGTGATCGAGCTCTGCGTGGCGGCAGTGGCCGGCCGGCGCCCGGTCATCGCCGGCACCGGCTCCAACTCCACCGCCGAGGCGATCCGTTTGACCCGTCATGCCAAGGAGGCGGGTGCCGATGCCGCGCTGATCGTCACCCCCTATTACAACAAGCCTACCCAGGAAGGGCTGTACGCCCATTATCGGGCGATTCACGATGCCGTGGATCTGCCGATCATCATCTACAACATTCCCGGTCGCAGCGTCGTCGACATGGGTCCCGAGACCATGGCGCGGCTGGCCGAGTTGCCGAACATCGTCGGCGTCAAGGATGCCACCGGCGACATCGTCCGCCCGCTGGTGACCCGCGAGATGTGCGGCGAGGATTTCTGCCAGCTCACCGGCGAGGACGCCAACACCCTGGCGTTTCTGGCCCATGGCGGGGCGGGCTGTATCTCGGTAACCGCGAATGTCGCCCCCGGTCTCTGCGCCGCCGTCCACGAGGCCTGGCGGCGGGGCGATGCGGCCGAGGCGCTGGCCCTGCACCGGCGCCTGCTACCGCTGCATCGGGCGCTGTTCCTGGAGACCAGCCCGGCACCGGTCAAATACGCGTTGTCCGCGCTGGGCCGCTGTTCTCCCGAGCTGCGGCTGCCGCTGGTGCCGGTGGGCGAATCGACCCGGGCGGCGGTGGACCGGGCGCTGCGCGGCCTCGGTCTGCTCGCCTGAACGGGTGATGCACGCCAAGGGGAACGGTCGCCGCATTGTCGCCCAGAACCGGCGCGCCTTTCACGATTATCACATCGAGGAGCGGATCGAGGCCGGCCTGGTGCTGATCGGAACCGAGGTCAAATCCCTGCGCCAGGGGCGGGCCAACATCGCCGAGGCACATGCCGGCGAGATGCAGGGCGAGCTCTATCTGTTCAACTGCAATATTCCCGAATACGGCCCCGCGAACCGCTTCAACCACGAACCGAAACGGCCCCGTAAGCTGCTGCTCCACAAGCGGGAAATCGAGAGGCTGATCGGTGCCGTGCGGCGCAAGGGCATGACCCTGATACCGCTGGCCCTCTATTTCACCCCCAAGGGCAGGGTGAAGGTCGAGCTCGGCCTGGCCCGGGGCAAGAAGCTGCACGACAAGCGGGCGGCCATCAAGGAGCGGGACTGGCAGCGCGAGAAAGCGCGTCTGGTGCGGTATCGGGCGGCGGGCTGAGCGGAGTGTCGCGGGCGGCCCATTAACCTTTCCGTAAGATCGGGGCTGTAAGCAGTGAGCCGTCCGGAACACCGGAGCGGTTCATGCTGGCAATCATCGGGATCGTCGTCGTCTTCGTCATGGTGTTCGGCGGCTTCGTGCTGGCCGGCGGCAAGCTCGGCGTGGTCATCAAGGCGGCCCCCTTCGAGCTGATGACCATCGGCGGGGCGGCGGTCGGAGCGTTCATGATCGCCAACGGCGGCAGCGTGCTGAAGGGTACCCTTGCCGACATGAAGCTGATCTTCTCCGGTCCGAAGTGGAAGAAGGAAGATTATCGCGACCTGCTGTCGCTGATGTTCATGATCGTCAAGCTGTTGAAGACGCGTGGGGTGCTGGCACTCGAGCCACATGTCGACAAGCCGCACGAGAGCAGCCTGTTCGGCAAGTTCCCCAAGATCCAGCACGACCATTTCGCCCTCGACTTCATCGCCGATACCCTGCGCATGATGACCATGAGCATGGACGATCCCTATCAGGTCGAGGATTGCATGCAGCGCCAGCTCAAGAAGCATCATGCCGAGGCCCATGCCCGGGCGGCCGCGCTGCAGAACATGGCCGACGGCATCCCGGCACTCGGCATCGTCGCCGCCGTGCTCGGGGTGATCAAGACCATGGCCTCGATCAACGAGCCGGTGGAGGTGCTCGGAGAGATGATCGGCGGCGCCCTGGTCGGTACCTTCCTCGGGGTGTTCATGGCCTACGGCTTCATCGGACCGATGGCCGCCCGCCTCAACCAGATCCACGAGCAGGACGGGCAGTTCTACACCATCATCCGCGATGCCCTGGTGGCCTATCTGCAGGGCCATTCGGCACCGGTCGCGGTCGAGCTCGCCCGGGGGAACGTTCCCAGTGAGGTGCAGCCCAGCTTCCAGGAGATGGACGAGCATCTCAACAGCCTGCCCTCCGATCCGCTGGCGGCGTGAGCGTCATGGCCGGCAACGACCAGCCGATCGTCATCCGCAAGGTCATCGAGGAGGGGGGGCACGGGCATCACGGCGGTGCCTGGAAGGTGGCCTATGCCGACTTCGTGACGGCGATGATGGCCTTCTTCCTGCTGCTGTGGCTGATCAGCTCCGCCAACAAGGCGACGCTCGAGGGGCTGTCCCGCTATTTCAGCGAGTCGGATCTCAATGTGGGCACGCCGGGCGGCAGCGGCGGACTGCTCGACGGCATCACCGTGACCCCGGACCGTTCGGTCTCCCAGGCCCCGATCAGCCCCTTCGACATGTCGATGACGGTGCCGACCACGGACAGCGAGAAGCCACCCAGCTTCGAGCTGGATCTGGGCCGCGCCGAGGGTGCGGCGGAGGATGGCGAGGGCGAGGAAGATCCTCTGCTCGCAGCGGAACGGGCACGTCGGGAGCGACTGGGTTTCGAGCGGGCCAAGGAGGCCATCCTGAACACCATCACCGCCACTCCCGAACTCGAGAAATACAAGGATCAGCTCGTCATCGACGAGACCCCGGAAGGGCTCCGCATCCAACTCATCGATCGGGAACATTCGGCGATGTTCCCGGCGGGCGGGGCACGCATGTATCCCCATACGCGGAAACTGCTACGGCTGGTGGCACAGGCCATCGAAGGGTTGCCCAACAAGATCTCGATCCGCGGCCATACCGACGCCACGCCTTTCACCGCCGGCTCGGGATACGATAACTGGAAGCTGTCCACCGATCGCGCCAACGCCACCCGCGAAGAGCTGGTCCGGCTCGGGCTCGCACCGCAGCGGATCGCCGAGGTGGTCGGCAAGGCGGATACCGAACCGTTCATCACCGAGGATCCACGGGACCCACGCAACCGGCGCATTTCCATCGTACTGCTGCACGCCGGCGAGGGTGCCGGTACCGCCCGCAGCGGAAAGGCCGACGCCACGGCGGCCGACGCCGAGACGCCGGAGCGGGTGCCTTTCGGTGCCGAGACGCCGGCGGGCCGGAAGACCCCGGACGCTGCCGAACCCCCGGCGGGCGATACTGCGCACTGACCCGGGCCCGGCGCCGGTGGTGGGGCGAAACGTGCCGGAGCGGCGCGGCGATCCCTCCGGCCCGAGCCCGCACGTCCCCGGACGGCAGTGCGGTTTGGGTGCGGCGGGCCGAGGGAGGGCTAGAAGGCGTAACGCAGCGAAGCGAACAGATAGTGATCGGTGCCGGCGACGGCATCGTGGCTGGCGCTATAGGTCGCCGAGAGGGCCAGCGCATCGCCGAGCTCGAGCCGCATCTCGGCCCCCGCCTCGAGCCTTCCGGTCGGGCTGCGGGGGATGGTCTCCTCGCGGCTGGTCAACCCCTCGGTGATCCGGACCCGCCAGTCCTGTTGGGTGAGACTGCGGGTATACCCCAGCGATGCGCCGAAGCGCAGCGCGCCGCCCTCCTTCAGCATCACCGGATCGCTGTCCAGCGAGAGGCCGATGCTGGCCAGCGATTCGTAGGCCTGCGCCTCGCCGAAGCGGACCTCTCCGAGATAGGGATCGGCGATGCTGTAGCCCTCGATGCTCTGGCGCCTGAGGGTGATGTCGCCCCACGGGGTGAGCAGGCCGAAGGGCAGGCGGCGCGGCAGGGAGATGCTCTGGCCGATGGACCAGCTCGTGCCTTCGGCCAGCGCCCGACCGCTTTCGCCGAAGGCGTTGTCGTAGAAACGCTGTTCGTGGCTGTCGCGGGTCCACAGCGCATGGGTGCGGAACTGCAGGCCGCCCCTTGCGGTTCGCAGCTCGAGACCGAACCCGTCGGACAGCACGTTGGCCCGCCGGTCGACACCGTCGCGGCTTTCCTCGAGGCTTTCCCCGTTGCGGGCAAAGGCGATGGCGAGGGTGGTGCGCGGCGACAGACGCCAGGCGAGACCGCCGCCGCCGCGCTTCGTGCGCTCGGCGCGGAAGGCCGTGCTCTGCTCGTCGAAGGGCAGGGCGAAGGCGGCATTCCTGCCGGCGTCCGTCGTCTCCTCCCGGCCCACGGAGAAGGCGAAGAAGCGGGTCTGCGTGTCGTCGCTGCCGAGCAG
>Ga0256841_1002416_pt1 | contig 14894 bp, 20 predicted proteins | sample 356308metaG_FD_185971 | JGI IMG/M metagenome (GOLD analysis project Ga0256841, IMG submission 185971) | Hydrothermal vent microbial communities from Mid Atlantic Ridge, Atlantic Ocean - 356-308 | ecosystem: Environmental > Aquatic > Marine > Hydrothermal vents | place: Atlantic Ocean: Mid...
CTTGCGAATCACCTCCCGCTTGGCCATCAACGCATCCATGGCCCTCAGTAGATGTTGATGGGTGATCCTGGAAGTATCGATGCCCGGCACCACCACCTGCTGAAGCCAGCGCAACAATCCCAGCTTGCTTTCGGGGTCACACAACCGATTGAACACCATCAACCGGACCGCCACCTCCACGTCGAACACCCGCCGGCCGGAACGCAGTGCCTGACGGAGCATCGGTCCCAGTCCTAAAGTTTCCCACAATTCGGTCAACAGCCAAGTTGGCCCCACCTCCAGAGCGCGCTGGAACTGGGGGGTGACCTTCTCACCGTCTTCAGGAGGGGTGTCGCTGGTGAATCTTCGGAGACTGTTGATCAGACTCTGGATCTGTTTTTCGTCCAGTTCATCCAGACGGCCCAGCTGGGCAATGTGACGTTGGCGTACCCGGCCGTTTTCGTCCCGATAAGACTCGACCAGGCGCAGGTATTTTCGACCACCGGAGTTGGATACGCGGATATACATGGCATGACATTATATGGACATATATAAATCATGTAAATTTCTATATGGAATATACGTGGCACTACAGGAATAAGCGCAAAAAAATGCTGAAGGCCGCATGAATCTGTGAGTTGATCAGTTTAGATTAGGGGGGAATTGTCGAAGTTGGGTGGCCAACATCAGAGCCATCAGTAAAAATCCCCGAGCCCTTCGCCGTGGTGTAGAAGTACAAGTAGACGAAGTGGTCAGGTACGGCGAGTTCGGACTCTTTTCGCAGCTAGTTCAAGAAGCCTGGCCTGATTACCCAATCAGTTCAAAACACCAAAAAAGAAGCCTGATAACAATATTCACGGCTTGGCCAGCCAGATACTATTGCTGAAAACCGGACATTTCAGATCGTTCGTATTACAGTCATAGCTGCATACTGACTCAGCCACTGGCTGGGTTGGAAGCGTTATATGTAAAATACCGATGTTCCCTAGAAAATGTGATTAGTTAGATCGATCCCGAACAGGCTTGTTTCTTATACGCCGACCAGATCCTTTTCACTTGGCTTTCGCTACAACCAGCCAGTCGTGCTGTTTTTGAAATCGATTCTCCAGAACGGCGCAATGCGATGACTCGCTCATGGATAGTAATATTTGGTTGACGTCCCCTGAATTTACCCGCCTTCCTGGCCAGTTCAATGCCTTGACGTTGCCGTTCCCGCCGGTCTTCATAATCATCTCTGGCCATTTGCAGGGCCAGTTTCAATAGCATTTCCTGAACCGACTCAAGGACTACTTTTGTCACTCCGGATGCATCCTCGATCAGATCAGTCAGATCCACGATTCCGGGAATAGCCAGACGGGCACCCTTCTCTCGTATAGCGAAGATCAACTTCTCAGCCTCGGGGAGAGGCAACCGGCTGATTCGGTCAATTTTTTCGGCAATGACCACCTCACCTGGTTGCAAATCAGAAATCATCCTCAACAGTTCGGGGCGATCTGCTCTGGCACCGGAAGCCTTTTCACGGTAGATGCCTGCAATGTAAAAGCCAGCTGCCTTGGCCTCTTCCACGATGGCTGCCTGGCGAGTCAGATCCTGTTCTCTGGTACTAACGCGAAGATAGATTCGGGCGACTTTCACTCGTATCTCCTAGGGTGGTCAAGTAAAGTATACCCAATTGCGCCAGACATATCGTTGGTAGCCAAAAAATAAATATGCAACTTATTTGAGCCATGAACTTTTTGGCCATTTAAATGCGCCAACGTGGAACAATATGCCCCATATCTGAGCTATAATGGGCAAAAGTCAATTTGTGGGTCAATATAGTGGAATCCCATTATTACACTGTCCATCTCGATCAACGGGGGCGACTGGTGTTGCCATCTGAGATCCGCAGGCAATTGAAACTAAGACAGGGAGACACCCTCATCCTGGCCATTGAGGCGGATGGAGCCATCAGACTCATCAGTCCCAAGGAAGCCGCCCGCCGGGGGCGAGGAATTTTGCGCCAACTGGCGCCATCGGTGGCCGGACGATGTCTGTCGGAAGAGTTGATTCATGATCGCTGGGAAGAAGCAGCCCATGAGTAAGTCGGTACTCGATGCTTCTGCCCTGCTCGCTTACTTGAACGAAGAACCAGGCGCCGACGCGGTGGAGCAAGCATTGATAGATAATGCGGTCATCAGCACAGCGAACTGGGCCGAAGTGCTTTCCAAGGTTGCCGAGATTGGGGCCGACCCCAAGGACTTGGAAGCGGAGTTGGAGCGGCAAGGGCTTTTGGGTCAATCGCTGAAAATAGAACCATTATTGTCAGAAGACAGTCTCCACATAGCCAAACTGAGGACTCGCACTCGTTCCCATGGATTATCCCTCGGTGACCGTGCGTGCCTCGCCTTGGGGATACGACTGAGGGTTCCTGTCATAACAACGGATCGTGCCTGGGAGAAGGTTGACTTGGATATCGAAATTCATGTGGTTCGTTGACGCGGTATTTATGTGTACTGGTTCAGATCAGATATGAACTAGTACAGAGCAAATTTATCCGCCATGTCGCTTCTCGGTGGCTGGTCGTGAGGAGTAACTATTTTTCTATTTATAGTGGGCATAAAGTCCGACAGACTCCTTCCTAGTACAACTGATTGATGTTTACAGATCGGCCAACATCCGCATCCCATGTACGACACGTACCAACTCGATTCCTCCTGGGATCTCCCGGTAAAGCATCAAATATCTCCCTACAGGAAGATAGCGAAAATCCTCGGCAATATCCGGTCTTGCCTGGCCTAATTTGGGGTTCTCTGCAAGTAGCCAGCCTTTTTCCTCGATGGTATCGAGCAGATGGTCAGCGGCTGACGGGTTGTCCTGGGCGATATAAAGCCAGATGGCTATCAAGTCCAATTCTGACTGGGCAGTTTTTTTGAAAACGGCCACGTTGGATTATTGGTCGTTCTCATCCAGGCGTTTTCTGGCTGCCTGTTTAATTTCTTCCATGGATGCGTATCGTCCCTGACCGCTTTGCAGGCCATCACGCCACAATCCACGAAGCTCTTCCAGCTCCTGTTCCATCAGGGTGCGTTTGCGGCGCCAATCGCGCAGGGCTTCTCGAATCACTTCGCTGCTGCTGGCGTATTCGCCACTTTGTACGGCCTTGCGTACTTCCTCGGCCATTTCAGAAGTGAGGGCGATACTGAGTTTTTCCACGGTGGCCATAGTTATCTCTTGATGGTAGTAATATTTACTACCATTCAGTATAACAAACATCTATTGCTCCTAACTAATTAGGGTCCTTGTGGCATGATGGTTAGGGTCCTTGTGGCATGATGGCGTTCGTCCTCCTGGAAGATACCTATAGAGTGTAGAGGGCGCCACCTTCAGCCTCCTAGCCACCTCTTCGAAGGTGATCTCCGGGTTGGTCAGCATCGCCTTGGCCGCTTGGAGGTCCTTTTCCGTCAGAGCTTTCGGCCTGCCACCTTTTTTGCCCCAGGCTCTTGCCGCCTCAAGCCCCGCCTTGGTGCGTTCTTTGATGATGGAGCGCTCGAATTCGGCCAGTGCCCCGAAGATATGAAACACCAGCCGGCCGCCGGAAGTGGTCGTGTCGATATTCTCGGTCAGGGATTTGAAGCCGATGCCGCATTGGCCCAGAGCCTTCACGGTTTCGATCAGCTGCTTGAGGGACCGAGCCAAGCGGTCGAGTTTCCACACCACCAGAGTTTCGCCTTCCCGCAGGTAGTCTAGGGCCGCTTTCAGTTCTGGCCGATCGCGCTGGGCGCTGGAGGCCTTTTCGGCGAAAATGCGATCGCAGCCGGCGTCCTTGAGGGCGTCGGTCTGGAGGGAGGGATTCTGGACCTGGGTGGATACGCGGGCGTAACTGACAAGCATCATGGCTCCTGACCTCTCAAAACTCATCTGCACCCTGCTTTATTCGGAGACAGGTTTCAAGAGACTGTTTTGAGAGATCCAATCGCGGTTTCGCGGAGGAAAAGAGGGATGGTGTGGCGGTCTCTCAAAAACGACCGTTTTTAGTAACGCTCGATCAGGACGAATTATCAACCTTGACCCAATAACCTCGCCATGGCCTCCTCGACCGGCCGAATATCGGCCGGAGACAACTTACCCAACTGCCCACGGACCAGTCTGTGATCCAGCGTGAACAGCTTGAAACGCACTTTGGAAGGAGCTGGCAATCCCGCTGATTTTAGGTCGTGAATGGGACAATCCAGGGGCCAGGATGTGTGGTTGGATGATGTGATCATGGCCATGACCGAATGGCCGATGGCGTGATTGAAGTTTTCGGCACTGGATACGATCAAGGCGGGGCGGTGCTTGCGCGCGTCACGGTCGGTGAAAGGGAAAGGCACCCTGACCACCGTGAAGCGGTCATAGGTCACGATAGGCTTCCTCGTCGGCGGCTGTTTCCCATTCGCTCAAGGTTCCCTCGATGGCTTTCAGATATTCCTCGTCCAACGGGGATATTCTTTTGACTCTCGCGCTGCCGTTTTCATCGATTTCCCACAGGATCCGGTCACCTGGGCGGATTCCCAGGGCTTTGCGGATATCCGCCGGGATGGTGGCCTGCCCTTTGGTGGTGACTCTGACGATATGCGACATGGCTCTGGATGCAGGTATTACAGTAATACCCATAATACCCTGTTTTTCCCAAATGGGAAGCGACTTGTCCTGTTAGGGAATTCAGTCGGCCCTTCGGGAAAAGAGATGCCGACCGAAATTCAGCCATGCATTTCCGGATAGCAGACAAGATCTCATTGGCCAATTTCTGTCCATTCTGAAACATCAAAGAGTTCATCGGACGTTCGGGCGTTTTTACCTAAACTTATCCACAGATTTTGTGGAAAGTTATTCCCTCATAAAGAAAACCCGCCGGGGGAGCCCCCCGGCAGGTTCGGTAAATATTGCCAGCTGAACGTTCAGGCGGCTTTCAAGCGCTTCATTTCCTCGGCCAGTGTCCACAACGCCCGATTCAGGGCGACATTACCGTCGATCCCTTGAATCGGCCGCGTGGTCGCACGTTTCCCTTGTCGGTTTCGGCCCCGAAGCCCGCCTCGGACCAGATTTTCCTGAACCACGTTGAACGTGGTCCATAAATTCCCGGACAGATCCTCCGCCCGACGGGGAGACAGAATCTGGTCCTCTGTCACCGGCGCCTTGATAGGGTCTTCCCATCGAAGCTGCATGGCGGCCCGGGCAAAAGCCTGGCGCTCGCCGGACGACAGTTCGAGGGATTTCATCGACGCCCGGGAATCGTCCACGCGCTCGAAATCATCAAGGATTCGATAAGCGCCCTCGATGACCTGGCCGACGACATCGCCCCGATGAGAGACGCGGAGGTCGTCCACGGTGTCGCCGACGATGATGCCGTTTTGGCAGACGAAGCAGAAGACGCCCGCCAACATCTGGTAACTCGAGGTGCCATCATGGGAATTGACGAGCACGATTTCGTTGGCCTCATCGCTTTCGATGCGGCTTGCATGGCGCAGCCTGAGCATGTGTTTGGCATAGCCAAGGCGGCTTTGGTCGCGCACCCTGGCCTGGCAGGCCATGAAAGGCTCGAACCCCTCCTTGCGAAGACCATTCAGGACCTCAATGGTGGGGATGTGGGTATAGCGCCCGGATCGGCTGTCATGCTTGTCGTCAGCGAACACCGACGGCGCCACCCGCCTGATCTCCTCGTCGCTCAAGGGGTGGTTGGCACGGGCAAGAGTGACATTTCTGAACTTGGTTGCCAATGTGGTCATCGTGGTTTCCTCCTGGTCAGATAAAAAAACCGGGGAAACCACGTCCCCGCCGGGGAAGGATTTCCCCGGCAGGGTTGAAGAAAAGGCGCCCTATTTCAAAAGCCCGAACAATCGGGCAATGAACTCCAGGGCGCTTTGGTTGAGAAAGATCATGGTGAAAAGGATCACCGTGAAGTAGATGGTGAACTTCCTGTCCATTTTTTCGAACCGGGCATCGATTTTTCCCAGTTCACCGCGCAGATCGGCGATGTCCTGTCTGGCTTCGGCGACCTTGCCTTCCACTTTGGCGATCTCACCGCGCAGGTCGGCGATTTCGCCTTTCAGTTCACCGCGCAGGTCGGCGATTTCACCTTTCAGTTCACCGCGCAGGTCGGCGATTTCGCCTTTCACCTCGGCGATGTCAGCTTTGGTCGCCAGATTGGAAAGGACAAATTCCCCCAACGCCTCGGCCTCGGCATCGGCGACAGCCTCCGCCTGCTCAGGCGGCATGCCGGCCTCACGTAGCCTGCGAGCGAGTTTGAGGGTGTCGAATGCAACCATACTCATAGTTTACCTCCTTTGGGTCGAAAGAAAACCCGCCGGAGACGCCTGCCCTGCCGGGATGCGAGACCCCGGCCGGGTGGGTGGTGAGATTGCCCGCAAGAATCCGAAGATTCCGCCACCGGAAGGTGCGGGCGCGCGGTGGCTTGGGGTGCAGAACACGGTTCTGCGGTCAGAGTCTTCATTTCAATCCAGCCGCCACGATCTGTCAAGTGCCCCGCCGGCCGTCAATCCGGCGCCAGATGGATGCCTTTTTTCGCCCGGGTGGCGGCCACGTAATAGAGGTTGGCTTCCTCCCGGAGCATAGGCCGGGGCTGGGCATCCTGGAGCACTTTCAGATCATCTAGGGCGACGAAATCATCGTTCATGATCACGTGGTTGTATTCCCGCCCCTTGGCCTGATGGACGTTGGTCAGGATCACGTCGGCATGGGCAGGATCCGAGGTGCATTTCTCTTGAATTCTCTTATACAGGAAGAAGGTCTTGTCCCCATGATTCCTCGCCAGTGATGCGATGTTGGCCAGATGACCGTTGCGGGTTTCCCGGGCGAAGCGTTCCAGGTCTCCCAGGGAATCGAAGCGGGCGATCAGGGGGTCGGTGATTTTTTCCCGCCTTGCTTTGGCCAGATGGATCGCACTGGCCACCCGGTCGTTCATGAATGAGTAACGGGGGAGACCTCCTTCGAAATACAGGCGGGCGGCCTTGGAGACCCATGACAGGGCGGCGTTGAAAACGCCCAGGTTGGAGCGGCAGATGATCGTGAGCGGGCGGCGGTGCTGGAGACGACGCCAACCGAAATCGACCCAGGCATCGGCCCCCCGGATGCGTAATACCGCTTCTCCGGGCGCCCCAAGCAACCTGTACGCCCGGTTGGTGCGCTTTTGAACCCGGCTCGCCAGGGCTTGCCCGAAACGGAAACTCAAGGTCAGCGGGAGACTGGGAAGGTTCAGGCGCCTGAGCGCATTGACCGCATGGCGAAAGGCGTAAATTTGCTGAAAGCTGTCGCCCACGAAAATCCGGGTGGCGTCCTGGCGCAGCACGATATCGAGCATGACCGGCGAGGCGTCCTGGGCCTCGTCCACCAGGATGATGTCATAGTTCAGCCAGGGTTTTTGCAGCTGGAACAGTTTCAGATAGAAATCATGGACGATGGGAATCTCGCCCTCACGCATGGCTGACAACAACCGCCGCAGGGCGATAGAGAAACCCACGGGATCCTGACGCAATGTTTCTTCGACTTCCGGTTCCGGACGCAGCTCCAGGCAATAGCGCTCGAGAAAGTCATCGTCGGGGGTTATGTGGGCGGAATTGAGGTAATAATTGACCAGATCCTTGACGATCCAGGCCGCCAGCACAGGCTCAGGACTTCGTGGGGGGACGAAACGCTCGTCCAGGATCAGGCTTTCTGGCAGTTCGCTTTCGATCTGGGTCCAGCGCCCGCCTGTGCCGCGCCAGGCAAGAGAGTGAATGGTGGAAACGGTGACATGGCCGAGTCCCATCTGGCGCCGTCGCGCCTCGATTTCCCGGACCATCGAGCGGTTGTAGGCCAGATAGAGAATCTTCCGTTTCGGGCGGGCCGCAGCATAAGCCAGAAGCGTGGAGGTCTTGCCGCTTCCGGCGACCGCTTCCACCTTGAAGGCCCGCCCGCAGCCCTCGATGATGGCCAGCTGCTGGTTGGTCAAATTCACGGTGGATTGCGGCAGCTCTTGCGGTTTCGGATCTCGTCCGGCGTGGGGCGTTCCCGGACGAAGCGGAAAGATCCGTCGGACCAGCATTCCAGGTATCCCCATTCCACGTCCCACTCCGATTCGCCCGGACGGGGCGGGCGCTCCCACCAGGGCTCGCGGCTGATCAGCACAGGTTCTTCACGTTGTTTGGATGACATGGAGCGGTCTGTATGTAATAATGTAGTTTACGTAATTACACTAACACGAAATCGTTTTCATGGCCAGAACGGGCATCACAAAAGACCAGGTATTCGAAGCGGCCCGGGAAATCCGGGACGAAGGCGGCACAGTGACCATCGCCGCTGTCCGGGGGCGACTGGGAAACACCGGCAGTTACTCGACCTACTCCCGCCATCTGGCCGAATGGCGCAAGCAGGAGTCGCCGGAGAACCCGGCGCCCCCCACGCCGGCCTCGGTGGAGACCATCGCCAGGCGTTTGTGGTCCGAGGCCTGGCGACTGGCTTCCGAGTCCCTGGAGAGTGCCGGCCGGCAATGGGAGAAGGAAAAGAAGCATCTGGAATTCGAGGTTCACAACCTGGCCATCGAGCTGGACCAATCCAAGCAGGCATTCGACGAAGCGATGGAGAAGCTGCAAAGCACCATGAAAGGGCTCATGGAAAAGACGCTGGCTTTCGAGCACCTGAAGGACGATCACGAAAAGCTCGAGAAGACCCATGAAGCCACTCTGGAAAGAGCGGGAAAACTGGAACGGGACAATGCCGCCTTGCTCCAGAAGCTCGATTCGGCCGTCCGGGACATCACCAGACTGGAAAACGAACTCGCCGAGTCCCGGGCCCGGGAACGGCAGGCCCTGGAAGAAGCCGCGGTATTACGGGAACGTGTGGAATCGGTGGCAAAGACAGAAGGCAGCTCCTCGAGGAGGAAAAAGTCATGAGCAAGTATTCAATGCCCGCCAATCCAGATCCGGCCGAGTCGGCCATGCTAGGCGTCATCGTGGAAGACATGCTGGCCGAGGCCGACAAACGGGGCCAGGCACAGTGTACCTTCCGTCAGTACCGCATCCGCGCCCACCGTCTCGCCAGAAGCCGCTGGCACCTGGTGATCGGCGACGAAAACGGCGCCCTGGTCGATGCCGACATCGACGCCGATGCCTGAATCCGGCATCTGGCGCTGGATTCACCCCCACAAGCGCCGCTGGTACCTGCTCCTGCTCCACCAGGATCTGTTTGGCGATTGGGTGCTCCTGCGTGCCTGGGGCAGCCTGGACAGCCGGCGGTGTGGCGAGAAAAAGGAAATCCTGGATGACATCGGGAACGCCGGAAGGCTGGTAAAGGAGATATGCCGGACCCGCATGCGGCATGGGTATTGTTTGGTTCAACCACCAAATGGACGACCCTGACGAGACAAAATCCTCTATGAGACTAACACGCTTCCATTATTACTTTTCCATCACCGGGCGGGATGGAGGGTTTTTTAGCCTGGAAATGGATTTTTCGCCTGTGCCCGCCCCGGGAGAAACCGGTAAGGACGCCCTGAAACGCGCTTTCAAGTCGGTGGAGACACTTCTGGACGGGGAATTGCTGGAGGACCAATCCTTCACTTTCGGGAAGACGCCGACTTTCACTGATACGTCGCACAGCACTTCGGTCGGTTATGACTATGAGGGGGTCTGGCGCGACAGATCGTCCTGGTTGTTCCGTCACCTGGTGCAGCCGCTGATTCCGCTTTCCAAGCTGGACGAAGACCGTTTTGTCAGGCTGCGATGCAGCCTGGAAGGCAGGTATGTGAAAAGCCGGGAAGGTGAGGCAAACCTGAGCTTGCGGCTGGCATTACGTCGCCGTCTCAATATCCGGGTGATGGAACGCATTCTTGCCTTGCCGGGGTTGAGTGTGTCTCCCGAAGCCCGGCGAGAACTCGACGAGCTCAAGCGCCTCTTGTCCGATTACCGGGAAGATCCCCGAAAATTACTGGAAACCTGGAAGGAAAGCTGAGGGCGGCACGCCGATGTCCATTGATGTTGCAACCTGTTTTCGAAATATCCGCCGTTGGCGTGGAAACGCGCCAGGGGATTCGATCAATCACCGCAAAGGGGGAGAGAAACTGTCATGACAACCTATAAGATCGTCAATCATTTAAGGTTTGTGGACATTCTGGTACACACCATTTTGTGGCTCATTCTCATTGTCGTCACGGCCGGCCTTGCCACCCCGTTTTTTGCCTATTATTTCGTCAGGAAAATCCTCAATACCACAGAAATTCATGTCATTGATCCAGGCCGGTGCGAGTGACCGGCAATGCTGGAAAGCACCTTTTTTCATCTGGCGGTGAAGTACGTCACCGACCGGATTTCGGACAGGTCTAATCGCCATAACGTGGCCTGGACGCTTCGCTCGGCCAGGGGAGTGTTCGGTGCGCCGGCGTTCCCCCCGAGATCGAAGATTCTTTCCCAACTGTCCTCGATGCGCCTGCGATACACCGCAGGCAACTGGTCGAAAGCGGCCACTTCCAGGCCGCGGGCCTGCAACACTCGATCGAAGGCCGCATCATCCTCGGCCGAAAGGGGAAGATACCACCGGTTCAACACGCAATGCCAAAGGTCGAAATCGGAAAGCAGGACGGTATCCCGCCTGACCTCGAGTTCCAGCCGGACCCCGGCCGTCCCTGGCGGCAGATGAGCCTTGAAGCGCAAATCCGGCTTGCGTCTGCGGCGGTCCTGCCATTGATACCAAGCCCATACTGGCAGAACCTCCCCGTCTAAAGGCGACCACTCCAGGCAGCGGCGCATTTGCCCGGCCATCCACCGGTAGGCGGTAAGGAAATCAGGTATCGCATGGGCGGCGGTGCCTTGAAGAAAGCCTTTGGACTCCAGGATCTTCCAGGCTTGCAGAGTCTGGATGGTCCATAAGACCATCCTATCCGGTGTTGGGTACGTCTTCCGGAGCATCATGTCGTCATATACAGTTCCTCAGTTCCATCCCGGCTTGAATGTAAAGAATCCTCCAAGACAATCCACACCTTGAGGCGTGCGCACACATGGCGTACACTTTAGAAGTCAAAAGGAGATCGCCTCATGGCCAACACAGAAATCATCAAGCAACAGCGCTTGCATATTCGCCTCGACGCCTTGTCCAAGCAGAAGCTGGAGCGGGCGGCCGCCTATGTCCATAAAAGCCTGTCGGAATTCGTTCTTGGGCAGGCCCTGCACGCAGCCGACGAAGTGATCCAAAAACATGAGACCCTGACCCTGACCCAGGCCGATTGGGATGTGTTCCTGGACGCTCTTGAGACTCCCCCCAAGCCCAGCGCCAAGCTCAAGCGCGCCTTTGCCGAACACAAAAAAAGGGTTCAGCAATAAAAGGCTGCCTGATTTGGATCTGATCATCACACCACTGGGGAAATCGCATGATCGAAAATCCTTCGACTGCGGTGAGCAATCCCTCAACGAGTACTTGCACCAATACGCCAGCCAGGACATCAATCGACGCATCAACAAAGTATTCGTCGCCTCTCCGCCGGAAACCCCACAGCGGGTAATCGGCTATTACAGTCTCAGCGCGAACAGCCTGGATGCCAATGATCTGCCCGATGGGCTGCGCAGGCGATTATCCAGGTATCCGGTTCCGGCGGTCCTGCTGGGAAGGCTTGCCATTGCCGAATCCCGCCAAGGACAAGATCTTGGCTCCATTCTACTCGCCGACGCCCTGCAACGTATCGTCCAGGCCAGCCAAGTGATGGCCGTTTACGCCGTCGTCGTCGATGCTTTAGATGACCAGGCCGCCGGGTTCTACCAACAATTCGGCTTCATCTCCCTGCCCAGCCAACCGCTGAAACTATTCCTGCCAATGGATTCCGTCGCCGCTCTGCTTGATTGAGTCGCTTCCTGTCGCCTTGTGAGCATTCATGATGGCCACTGTGGGGACGGGTACGGAATTCCGAGATCTGCGCCCATCAAAGCGTCCGGCTGCCCCGGCAGGCTGGAAACCGCACGCAGCCCCAAAATTCCGTCCCGGCCCGCTCTCCCCCGCGCACGGCCCGGACGGCCATCCGGGCGCCGCAACGGGGACAGCGAGGGCCTTCCGCCGGGTAGTGGGGGATCTCGAGATGGGACACGAGTTCGAGAAGGCGCCGTCCGTCGATCAGTTCCAGGCCGTTTTGCCGTCCGAAGATCCAGGCGGGACGGGTGTAGCGGCCGCTGGCGACGAAGAAACCGCCCTCGGCCTGGCGGGCGGCGACCACGCCCAGAAGCTCGCGAATTTCGCCGCTGCCGACCTGTCGTGAGCGCCAGCGTTTGCACTGGGCGACCCAGATTTTCCGGCCGCGCCTGAGCAGCAGATCGATACCGCCGTCCGGCCCCTCCCCTGTTTCGGCTGCCCAGTACCCCATGCGGCGAAACATTTCGCCGCTCAACGCCTCGAAAGACCGCCAGTCGAGCGCCCGGATGGACGCCAGAGACCAGGAGGTTCCGCCTCCTCCGTCCGGATGTGGTTGTCGTGGCCTGGCCGGGCTTATATTATCCCTCACTGTATGTCTGTCGGACATCGCAATCCATCCTGAAGAAAGGGGGTGACATCATGAAAGTACTCGAAAAGAAGGATCTGGAGAGAGAGGGGGAACTCGAGAACACGTTCAAGTTCAGGACCATCTTTCTTCTGATTCTCGGTGTGGTTTGTCTGTCTACGATTGCGACCGCTGTCATCTTCTCGCCGCTGTTTTTCTACGCGGCCTACCGGACCTACAAGGAAGGGAGCAGCAGCGGCCCTTTCACTACTCATGCCGGCGGTAAATCACCGATCGAGGAATTGGAAAAACTCAAGGGCCTGCTCGATTCCGGCGCACTCACGCAGGAAGAATACGATACGCTCAAGGCGAAACTCCTCTCGCAAATCGATCCTTCCCTGGCAAAATCCGAATAACAGACGAACCCTGGAGGTGACATCATGTGGTTACTCGTACTCGCCATCGCATCGGTGCCCCTGACCGTGGCCGCCATAGGGATGGTGGCCGTGGCCGGCTGGCAGGGCGGCTTCCGCCGCCGGGGTGTCGCCTGGCTGCTGTGGGGAACGCTCTTGCTGGTTTGTCTGGCCATAGCCGGCATCGTATTGTCGTTCGGCTTCGACCTGGACCTGGCGTTGCTGGCCCCCCTGGCCGGGGCGCCGCTGGCTTTCCTGATGTCCATGGCCGCACTGTCCGCCATGAATCTCCACCGGATCGCCAGGGCGCTGGAGTGGCTCCTGCGGACCACGCGCCGCCTGGAGGCGCGGGCGCGGACCCTGGACAAGAAGACCCTCGCCCTGCGCCTGGGGACGTTCCTGCTGGCCGCGGCCAGGCTGTCCCTGGAAGTGGTCTACACACTCGCGGTTTTGATGGTGAAGGCCGGGTTTGAGTCTCTTGGGGAGGAGTCGGAAGAGTTTATAGAGTCTAGGCGGCATATAACCATTATTCCTATTGCCAAATTGGGAACAGCCTATATTGACGGCGACGGTAACATTGAGCTATGACTATAACCTTGAATCATTTCCCCCGAGTAGCGATCTTGCGGCCCACCATCATGGCTGACTGACCAGAAGCAATCGCGTCACTTTCGAAGCCTTTCATGAAAGAACTGAGAGAACCATGAATACTCACCCCCGCATACCCCAGAAGAGTGAGCCACATCATGGGCACCAGCAAATACATCGTCCCGATCATCAGGTTCAGCAACATACCGGTGGTGAGATCCGGGCCGTGGCCCAGCATGGAACCGGCGCCCAAGAGACCTTCTGACATCGACAGGGTGAGATTGTTGTCGAAGTAGACCAGAATCGCCCAGATCGAGGTGAAGAACTTGATGCCGAAAAAGACCGCCGTCAGGGTCAGGAGGGTGGAGATGTCATATAAGCTGATGACCAGAATGAACGGCAAAAGGGTGTAGAAAAAGCCGAGAAGGAACGCCTGGGCCATCGGCGCCAGCTGTTTGACCAGATAGATGATGGCCATTTTCTTAAAATTTTCGTATCCCAGTCCCACCGAAGCAAGTGCGTTGGAGACAAGCTGGCTGACGATGGATTGTGACTGGTCGGCCAGATCGCCGTTGAATTTGAATCCATCGATGGTGATGTTCTCGTTCATGATGACCTGCTTGAGCGCAAAATCCTGAAAACTGTCCGCCCCGATGGTGCCGGCCAGTTTCCCCAGTTTCGCATTGACAGAATCGAACAGGCTGTCCCCATGGATGTTGTCGATCAGGCGCTTTCTCAGCCCCAGTTCCGCCCGTCCGGGAGGACCCAGCCACCAGTCGCGGCAGGAGGGGTGGGGTTCCAGGCCGGTTCTGGCGGAGTCGAACTGGGCGTCGCGGGACGGCACGATGGGAAAACCGCGGACCGGATGTTCGGCCAGAATGGCCGGATAGAGTTTGGGATGGGTCATGAACAGGTCATTGGCCAACCATTGCAGATCCGAAGCGGTCAGGTCGCCGGCGGGGATGCCGTAACGGCGACGCAGATACAGCGCCTCGTCGTGGCAGTCCTGCTTGAACTGTTGCACCTCGCGGCGCAGGTCCGGATCGGTGATGGTGGTGTTGCTGAGCTTGTATTGGATGAACCGCATGTCCGGCGCCTCACAGGGGATCGAGGCGATGGTCGCGGCGTTGATGCCGTCGGCGAGCTTGGCCACCACGCCCCACCAGATCGGCACGTAGACATTGGCGCTCATGTTGTCGCCGAACACCACATCGTAGGTGGTACCCGTGTTGTCGCCGGTCACGGTCCGGTCCGAGCACATGGGCGTGAAGTGCATGGCGTTCGTCTTGACCTGGTACGAGGGCTCGACCGCCACCAGATAGACCAACGCCATGGTCAGCGTGTAATAGCCGACCGGCATGGAGGACAGGCGGCCGCCCTCGACGAAACCGAACTTCCACCAGGCCTTGGCCATCTCGCGGATCAGCATGAAGGTAAAAGGC
>Ga0256841_1002417_pt1 | contig 14894 bp, 14 predicted proteins | sample 356308metaG_FD_185971 | JGI IMG/M metagenome (GOLD analysis project Ga0256841, IMG submission 185971) | Hydrothermal vent microbial communities from Mid Atlantic Ridge, Atlantic Ocean - 356-308 | ecosystem: Environmental > Aquatic > Marine > Hydrothermal vents | place: Atlantic Ocean: Mid...
ATGAAGGAGCCGGGAAATCGTATTTTCCGGTTCCGTCGTTGAAAAAGTCCATGGAAGGATTTTTTTCAGCATCCTGTTAGGATCTGTTAATACGAACAGAGTCCAAGAATTAGCGTGTCTGCCATTTCCTTCCTGGTAAGATGCTGGAAGGCGGGGAGCGCTCTTCGCGACGAAAGTGGACATGCGATAATTCCGACGTTTGGCTGGTCATGGTGATATGTCGCGTGCCTTCTTCCTTGTGTTCATTACGTCCGCTGGTCGCAGTCAGTGCCTGTCTGCTCGGCGAGCCGGTGCGTTATGATGGCCGCCACAAGCGCGATGGCGACTTGCTCGCATTGCTTGGCGATGTCGATATTCTGCCGGTATGTCCCGAGGTTGGCATCGGCCTTGGCGTGCCGCGCGCGCCGATCCAGGTCTATCGCGTGGATGGCGGGCTTCGCGTGGCGGACCGCTGTGATCCGCATCGGGATCATACCGGGTTGCTGAGGCGGTTCGCGCGTGACTGGCTGGCGGCGCATTCAAGGGTGGATGGCTGCGTGCTGAAGAGTCGCTCGCCGAGTTGCGCGGTTGCCGATGCGCCTTACTTCGATCGTTGCGGGCGGCCGTTGTCCGATGCGGGAGGCGCGCTCGTCGGCGCGGGCCTGTTCGCCGAGGCGCTGGGTTCCTTCCTGCCATTGATTGATGAGGTGCGCGTGCGGGATGAGGCAGCCTGTGCGGCGTTCTTGCTCGCGGTGCGCCACGCTGGTGGCACGCGGCCGGGCTGATGGCATGCGCGGTTCGCACTTGGTCTCGCGGGTCGCGTTTTTCGCGTGCAATCTCCACTACTCGAACCTTGGATAGCGTGAAAGTACGCTGTCGGTCGCCTCGGACATCCCGTGGCCGAAGCACCGGTAACTTTTCAAGAGCCAGGGCGTTTCAGGTCTCGGCATGAGAGTCAGTGCATTGAGACCTGCCGTGGATGTAAAGTGGATTTATTTCTCAATATATATTATAATTTTCTAATATAATTGGTTAGTTAATAACCTGGCTTCGGCCTCTGTTACTCTGGAGAGCAATCGTGAATGTCAAACCAACCCTGATTCATTTAGCTGTCGTGGCCCTGCTGGCCGGCAGTTCAATTTCCCACGCCGCTGGAGAGGGCTGCGGTGGCAGCCTTCCGCATCCGGTGGCGGCACCTGCCGTGCGACCGATTCCAATGATGCCGCGTCCGATTGTCGCGGCTCCCTATGCCGGCGTTCCTTGGCGTGGCTATGCGCCACGTCGTGGCTGGCGTGCGCCGTGGAACCGCTGGGGCGGTTCTCCGTGGAGTGGTGGACCCTGGAATGCGGGTCCGTTCGGCGGTTCGCCGTGGGGTGGCTCGCCCTGGGGCAACGGCTGGGGGAACAATGATTGGGGGAATGCGTGGAATACCATGACAGGCCTGATGGACGGCAGCACGGATGTCGATATCAATATGAAACTGTCTGGCCATGGCATGACCGACGTGCTGTCCGATTTCTGGGGTGGCGGGAATAATGACTACCGTCACGGTTATGGCTACGGTTATCCGCTGCCGCCGGTTGTGCCAGCCGCACAGGCTCCCCGAGTGGAGGTCAAGGCAGATGCCGCCCGGCCTGTTGCTTCCGCGCCGTTCGATAGCGACAAGGATGGCGTTGCCGACGGTTTCGACTTGTGCGCCGATACGCCGGCGGGAACCGCCGTCGACGCCTTCGGTTGTGCGCAAGGCGCCGCGCTCGTGCTGCGTGGGGTGAACTTCCATACCGATTCGGACAAACTGACCGATGAGTCCACCGCGATTCTCGATCGTGTCGCGAAGACACTGAGGGATCATCCCGAGATTAAGGTCGAGGTCGCCGGGCATACCGATTCGGATGGTGACGCCGCCTACAACAAGGATCTTTCCCAACGTCGCGCGAATACCGTGATGGCCTATCTGGCCAGCAAGGGCGTGAAGGCCGAGAACATGACGGCAAAGGGTTATGGCGAAGAGCGCGCGATCACTACGAACGACTCGGTCGAGGGCAAGGCGATGAACCGCCGTGTCGAGTTGGTCCGGATCGACGGCTGATTTCCGCTGCTGCATGACGGAAATGCCTCTGGGCGGGGGGCGTTTCCGATTTCTTGATTCATCGACCACCGGGGCGTCCGACATGAGCTGTTTTCATCGAATCGTGTTTGCTTGTCTCATCATCTCCTCGACGCTCGCTCGCGCCGAGGTGGTCAGCGAATCGCTGGTCTTTCTGAAGGAAGACGGGCGTGAATATGTGTTGCAACGCGCGATGCGCACGAACAATCCGCAATATGACTTCTATGTCGACAAACAGGTCGGACAGAACGATTTTCTGTACATCGATCCAAACGATTACCTTTGGGATGACAGTCAACCACGGGTGAATCGTCTGCATTTCAGTGTCGGCAGTTTCGTCGTAATGTATCCCGGTCGTTTCGGTGAGCAGGTCAGCGTTGACGAGAAAGGGGTGTATACCTTCAAGAGCTGGGATGGACAGAAGCAGGCCAACGGACATTTCGGCATGTGGAACATGCCAGGCAGCTTCGACCGCTTCGTGTATGCGTGGATGTTGCCGGATAACCTTGAGCTGATCGACTACCACAGCAATCGTGAAGGCGAGTGGGTGAGGCGCAACAACTCGTTGAGCTTCTTCGCGAAGGATGTCAATGACGTGACCATAACCATCCGCTATCGCGAGAAGGACAGTGATCACGATGGCGTGGTCGATCGGCTCGACCGCTGCCCGGATACCCCCAGCCACCATGCCGTGGATGATCGTGGCTGCGAACCTGACAGGGACCACGATGGGGTTATCGATCGGGCAGACCAGTGTCCCGATACGCCAGCACTGGCGCGCGCCGACGCACGGGGTTGCGAGATCGATACCGATGGCGATGGCGTGCCCGATCGGCTTGATCGTTGCGCCATGACGCCGGTGGGCGGTGTTGTCGATGCGATCGGCTGCGAGCTGGACAGCGATAACGATGGGGTGATCGATCGTCTCGACCAATGTCCGAAAACCATGAAGGATGCCTATGTGGATCGCCGCGGTTGCGAGCTGGATTTCGATGGCGATGCTGTCGTCAACAGCCGGGATCTGTGTCCGCATAGCGACGAGACCGCCAAGGTCGACGTGCGCGGCTGCGAGCTGGATGGTGACAAGGATGGCGTTGTTGATTCCCGCGACAGATGCCCGACGACCCCCGAGGGACACAAGGTCGACAGTCAGGGTTGCCAATTGGACGGCGACCACGATGGCGTGGCCGATTCGATGGACGAATGCTTGACGACGCCGGCTGGCGCCAAGGTCGACGAGACCGGCTGCGAGCTGGATTCCGATCGGGATGGCGTTCCAAACCATGCTGATTTGTGTCCGGATACTGGTATGGGGGTCGATGTCGATCGCACAGGTTGCAAGAAAGCCGCGCCGATTGTGCTGAAGGGAGTGCATTTCCATACCGGTTCGGCTCGCCTGACCGATGAATCCGGTCAGATTCTCGATGCTGTTGCCACGAGTCTTGCGGCGCATCCAGAACTCCGGCTAGAGGTTGCCGGGCATACCGATTCCCAAGGCGGGGAGCGCAGTAATCTTCGCCTGTCTCAGGCGCGCGCCGAATCGGTACGGCGTTACTTGGTTGCTCATGGCGTGCCGGCATCCATGTTGACCGCTATGGGCTATGGCGAAAGCCAGCCTGTCGCGGACAATGCGACAGCGGACGGGCGGGCGCTGAACCGCCGGGTCGAGTTGAAGCGTCTCGATTAGCGTGAAGGTAGGTAGTCGCTTGTCTGTGATTCGTCGGAGGGAACGCTATGGATAGTGTTTCCACCATGAAAGTCAAGGTGAGTGCCATTTTGTTCCTGGCAAGGCGCAAGGAGTGAGGTTTGCTCATTCCAAATAAACGACGAGCAACGCAGAGTGGCACTTTTCAGGGGCAACCCAGGGGGCTGAAACGCTTTTTCCGCCGAGTGGCATTATCATTGCGCTCATGTCGCCTCACGACACATCGCGCATTCTGCCTTGCTGGACAAAAATGCCTCTTGGCAGAGCGTATTGGTTTCGCGTTAACAGGCCCTGGGCAAATCACGGCGCGTGCGTAAATCGTAACGCATGGTTTTCCTCCAGCCGGCTTCGCGGTATCCTCCCGCTATCATCTAAGTAGGAGGAAAACCGAATGAACGCACTCGACGATATCTTCAACGCGCATAACGGACAGTTGGTTACTCAGCTCGGCAATCGGTTTGGCTTGAACGAAAGCCAGGTGAAGGATGCAATCAGCAGTCTGGCGCCATCGCTGGGACGTGGCGTCCAGACCAACGTTGAGGTGCGTGGCGAGGATGCCTTGATGAACGCGTTGCGCAAGGGCAATCACGCGCGCTATCTGGATGATCTTTCGACGTTGACCGACGGAGAGGCGGCAAAGGATGGCGACGCCATCCTCGGGCATATCTTCGGTTCCAAGGAGGTCAGCCGCGAGGTCGCCGCGCGCGCTTCCAGCCAGACCGGTATCAGCAGCAGCCTGCTGAAGAAGATGTTGCCGATCCTTGCCAGCGTCGTGATGGGCGTGGTCAGCAAGAAGGTGTTAAGTGGCGGCTCGTCGCGCGCTTCGTCCGGCATCGAGTTCAATCAGCCGTCGGCACGTTCGTCCGGTGGCGGTATCGGCGATATCCTTGGCGGTTTTCTCGATGCCGATAAGGACGGTTCGGTGATGGACGATCTGTTCAACATTGCGCGAAAGTTCATCTGAGCGATGTCGAGATTCACTCTGTATATTGGCCTGTGCCTGCTGTTTGCGGGGCCGCTTCATGCGCTGGAATTGCACAGTCAGGATATCCATGACGGCAAACGCATCAGCGATTCCCAGGTGTTCAATGGCTTCGGCTGTCAGGGGCGGAATGTCTCTCCGGCGCTGAGTTGGTCGGGCGCCCCCGCGGATACCAAGAGCTTTGCGATTACCGCCTATGATCCCGACGCGCCCACTGGCAGCGGCTGGTGGCATTGGGTGGTGTTCAATATTCCACCGAACGTGAATGCGCTGGAGGCTGGCGCCGGTGATCCGGCATCTGGCTCGATGCCTGTGGGCGTGGTGCAGTCTCGCACTGATTTCGGCAAGCCTGGCTATGGCGGCCCCTGTCCACCGAAGGGCCACGGCATCCACCATTACCGTTTCACGCTGTACGCGCTGGATACGCCAAGCCTGCCACTGGATGGCAACGCGCCAGCGGCGATGGTGGGTTTCTATCTGAAGCAGCATGCGCTTGGCAGCGCGGCCATCACCGGCGTCTATTCACGCTGAACCTCTCCGCGCGGGTATCCACGCTAGGCGTCTGTCGGGCTCCTAGCCCGGATTTCTCACCCGTTCACGACTGCGACCGCCCAATGCGGCGCGCTGACTGGCGTTCACCCGGTCGGGTTGCTCAACGTAGTGTCGACTACGCCTGCGCGGCCCTCGGTTGCGAACGCCAGCCATTACACCACCTTGAGCGGCCTCGCTACGTGACCCGGTGAGAAATCCGGGCTGGCAGGATGTTGAAAAACTCCTTTCCATGGACTTTTTCAACGACGGAATCGGAAGGCGAATACCCGAAGTAGGCATTGCCTCGGCATAACCCATGAGGAAGTCAGGATGTCGAGCGCATTGCCAGTGCCCGCCTTGGATATTCCGCAGCCGATGCATGGGTAACTTTCATGGCGGCGTGGGGTGCTCATCATTATGGGTAATACCCAACGGCCTCCTCGCGCCTTGCCAGGAACAAAATGGCGTGCGTTGAAATCCGATGTTCGGCTGGCCGTTGCCCTATAAGCCCTTATAGGACCTTTTCCCGAGTGACTTCCGTTTGTATGGCATGCGGTTCGGGTTGTCGCATCCACTGATACGAAACGGTATCCGCTTCCAGCTTGGTATACTGCGAGGATGAGAGGTAAATCACTTTTCGAGCAGACACAGGATGCGCGCCGGCGCAAGCTGAACGTGCGCCGGCGCATTCTGCGCCTGCTGCTTAGCGCTGGGCTGGTATGGCCGATCGCGGCATTGGGCGTGGGGCTAGGCATCGCGGTCTTTGCCGTCGGCATGATCTTTCTTGCGGGTCATGAGGGTCCAGGCATCCACAGGCTGTTGGCGCTAGCGGTCGGGGTGTCGCTGGTCGGGTTGATATTCGTCGCTGTTCGCCTGCGCGCCAAGCTGCTGAAGCCGCTGGTGCTGCTGGAGGATTCCATCGCGCATGTCAGCGAGGGCGATCCCGGCGCGAATCTAGAGCTGGAGAACGCCGGCGTGCTGAACGATATGATCCGTGATATCGACAGCCTGAACGAGGAATTGACCGATCTTTACGAGGACATGGACAGCCGCGTCGCCCGGCATACCACGCGCCTGGCGCAGAAGACCGCGTCGCTGAAGATTCTCTACGATGTCGCCGCAAGCATCAACCGGGCGCAGAATCTGGATGATCTGTTGATCCAATTCCTGCGTATTTTCAAAGAGATGGTCAATGGTCGCGCGGCAACCGTCAGACTGGTGATGCCGGACAAACGGCTGCGCCTGGTCGGCAGTATCGGTCTGGACAACGAGGTATTGTTGGAACACGAACTGTTGCCGGTCAAGCTGTGCATCTGCGGCACCGCGTTGTCACCCGGCGATATCCTGTGCAATCACGACCCGGCGCGTTGCGCCGAGATGAACGGGCGCGAGATGTTCGGCTCCGAGAAGATTGAGCTGATCAGCGTGCCGCTGGATTATCACGAGCAGATCCTCGGCCTGTACAACATCTTTGTCGAGAAGCCCGGCGTGTCGCGGCGCGAGGACGTGATGGATTTGCTGAAGACTATCGGAAGTCACCTTGGCATGGCGATAGCCAAGCAGCGTTCGGATGCCGACGCGCGCCGTCTGTCCATTGTCCAGGAACGCACCAATCTCGCGCATGAGCTGCATGATTCACTGGCGCAGACGCTCGCCAGCCTGCGCTTTCAGGTGCGCATGTTACAGGACACGCTGACTCAGTCTGGCGCGGGCAAGGCGGCAATGGACGATGTCGATCGCATCCGCAATGCGCTCGATGAAGCGCATATCGAGTTGCGCGAGTTGTTGAAAAGCTTTCGCGCGCCGATCGACCAGCGTGGCCTGATTCCGGCGCTGGAGAAGCTTGCGCGGCGCTATCAGGAAGAGACCGGCATCCAGGTATTCTTCCAGAAGAACTGCGCGCAGACCAACCTCAGCGCGAGTGAGGAGATGCAGATCTTGCGCATCGTGCAGGAGGCGCTGGCGAACATTCGCAAGCATGCCGAAGCGCACACCGTGCGCATCCTGCTGGCGCGGCATCACGGCGATGTCTATGTCATCCTGATTGAGGATGATGGCGTCGGTTTCGACAATGCCCTTCGCGAAGGGCGGCCGGGAGAACACATCGGCTTGTCGATCATGCAGGAGCGCGCGCATCGGCTCGGTGGCTTCTTGCGTATCGAAAGCGAAGCAGGCGAGGGTACCCGGGTCGAACTGACATATAAACCCGACGCGCGCCTGAGTGAACCCCACGAAGCCACCGGAACCTGACCATGCGGGTATTGTTGATAGATGACCATGCGCTGTTTCGCATCGGTCTGCGTGAATTGCTGGAGCGGCGCGGTATCGATGTCATCGAAGCAGTCGGCGACTGTGAGGCGGGCATGATGCTGGCGGCGGAAAGACAGCCAGACGTGATTCTGCTGGATATGCGCATGCCGCAAATGAGCGGCATCGAGGTACTGAAGACGCTGCGCCAGCACGGGTTGGACATGTCAATCGTGATGCTGACGACGAGTCGCGACGAGAAGGACGTGATCGAATCGTTGCGTAACGGCGCGCAAGGCTATTTGCTGAAGGACATGGAGCCGGACGACCTGATCCGCGCGCTGGAGAATATCGTTGCCGGACAGAGCATCGTCGCACAGGAACTCACCGGTGTATTGGCGCGCGCGGTTAGCGGTGACAGCCCCGAGGTAGAGGTGGACAAGGCCTCGTTCTTCGACGACCTGACGCCGCGTGAACGCGAGATCCTGTGTCATCTCGCCGAGGGGCAGAGCAACAAAGTCATCGCCCGCCATCTGGGCATCTCCGATGGCACGGTAAAGCTGCATGTGAAGGCCATCCTGCGCAAGCTCGACGTGAGTTCCCGCGTGAAGGCGGCAGTGATGGCGGTAGAACAGAACCTTTGCGCGAGAAAAGAGAAAGAGTAGCGGCCATGATGCGATTTATCGAGAGAATCCACGACCTGTTGAAGGATGTGCCCGAGGACATGCCCTGGGATCTGGAGGAGCGCCTGGCGGAACATCCCGAGGCATTGATCATCGATGTTCGCGAGCCGGACGAGTTTGCCTTCTGCCATATCGAAGGTTCGCTGAACATCCCGCGCGGCATCCTCGAATCGGCCGCAGAGTGGAACTTCGACGAAACCGAGCCGGAACTGGTGCGCGCGCGAGAAAATAGCGATCGTGATGTCGTCGTGGTGTGTCGTTCCGGCCATCGCAGCCTGCTCAGCGCCTGGTCGTTGCAGGTGCTCGATTACCCCCGCGTGCTGTCGTTGAAGACCGGCCTGCGTGGCTGGAACGATTTTGATCAGCCGATGGTCGACACCGCCGGTGAGGTCGTCGATCCGGATCAGATCGACGCCTTCTTCACCAGCAAGCTGCGCGAGGATCAGCGCCAGCCCGGAGCTTGATCTGTTATCAGCCTATCTACCTTCGGATGATCAGCATCGTCGAGAGGAAAAGCAAAGCCCGGCATGCCCAACAAACCACTTGTCGTGTCGCTGGTGGATCGGGCGACAGGGTTTCAATCGAGTAACGATTTCAGATTCGCCAGGTGGGCGCTGCCGCGTTCTTTCTGTTCCTCATTGGACAGCGGATTGCCGACGCCTTCCCATTTCAGAATGTCCTTTGGCAGTTCGTCGAGAAAGCGGCTTGGCTCGCAGTCGATGGTTTCGCCGAAGCGGCGGCGCTTGGCGGCGGCGCTCATCGTCAGGCTGCGTTGCGCGCGGGTGATGCCGACATAGGCGAGGCGGCGTTCCTCTTCGATATTGTCCTCCTCGATGCTGGTGCGATGCGGCAGCAGCTCTTCCTCCATGCCGACCAGGAAGACGTGCGGAAACTCTAGCCCCTTCGCGGCGTGTAGGGTCATTAATGCGATACGGTCGCCCGCTTCGTCCTCGTTCTGGCGTTCGAGCACGTCCATCAGTATCAGGTGGTTGATCATGTCCACCAGGCTCCGGTCACCGTCCTTGTCGCGTAGCTTCTTCAGCCAGTCGATGAGTTCCTCGACGTTTTCGATACGCCGTTCGGCAACCTTGTCGCTGCTGCTTTTCTCACGTAGCCAGTCCTCGTGCTCGATCTCCTTCAGCATCTGGCGGATGGTTTCGATCGGATCATCCTCTTCGGCCTTGCGCGCGAACTTCCACACCCAGGCGGAGAATTCGCGCAGGGCATTCAGCGCGCGCGGTTGTAGCGTGGCTTCCAGGCCGAATTCGTCGCAGGCGGCAAGCAGGCTGATCTCGCGCTCGGTGGCGTAGTTGCCGAGCTTCTCCAAGGTGCCGGGACCGATCTGGCGGCGTGGGGTATTGACGATGCGTAGAAAGGCCGTGTCGTCGTCAGTATTGGTCAGCAGGCGCAGGTAGCTCATCACGTCCTTGATCTCGGCGCGTGCGAAGAACGAGGTGCCACCGCTGATGAAGTACGCCAGTCCCTGTTCACGCAGGGCCTTCTCGAACAGGCGTGATTGATGGTTGCCGCGATACAGAATAGCGTAGTCGGACAGTGGCCTGCCGCCGCGATAGCGATGGTGGATGATCTCGGAGACGATGCGCTCCGCCTCGTGTTGTTCATCCTTGCAGACAATCATGCGTAGTGGGTCGCCGTTGCCTATCGCCGACCACAGCTTCTTCTCGAAGACATGCGGATTGTTCGCGATCAGAGTATTCGCGGCATGCAGGATGTTGCCGGTGGAACGGTAGTTTTGCTCCAACTTGATCAGTTTCAGATTAGAATAGTCTTCCTTCAATTGGGCGAGATTCTGGGGCCGTGCGCCACGCCACGCATAGATCGACTGATCGTCGTCGCCGACCACGGTCAGGCTGCCGCGCACGCCGACCAATTGGCGCACCAGTTGGTATTGGCTGGCGTTGGTATCCTGGTATTCGTCGACCAGTAGGTGGCGGATGCGGTTCTGCCAGCGTTCCAACGCTTCGGGGTTTTCGCCGAACAACAACGCCGGTTGCATGATCAAATCGTCGAAGTCGACCGCGTTGTATGCCTTCAGGTTGCGCTGGTAGGCGACGTAGCGCATTGCGTTGGCCAGTTCCAGCTCGTCTTGCGCCCGTGAAACCGCCTGTTCCGGTGTGATCAGGTTGTTCTTCCAGTCCGAGATCGCCCATTGCGCCTGTTTCACCAGTTCATCCTCGCCCTCATCCTTGCGCAATAGCTCCTTCAACAGGGATTCGCTGTCTTGCTGGTCGAAGATCGAGAAGCCGCTTTTGTAGCCCCGGTGCTTGTGTTCGCGACGCAGGATGTTCAGGCCAAGGTTGTGGAAGGTGGAAACCGTCAACCCCTTGCTCTCACCGCCACCGAGCAACTCACCGACGCGCGATTTCATCTCGCGCGCGGCCTTGTTGGTGAAGGTCACGGCGGTGATGTGGCGCGCGTCGATGCCGCATTGCTGGATCAGCCAGGCGATCTTGTGGGTGATCACACGGGTTTTGCCGGAGCCGGCGCCGGCGAGTACCAACAACGGCCCGCCAAGGTATTCGACGGCTGCCTGTTGGCGGGAGTTGAGCTTATTCGCCACCGGCATACCGCGTTTTTTTGAAGCGGAACAGCGCCGAGATATCCTCGTCGCCGAAGCCTTGTTCGATGAGCCGAGCGTAATGCACGCGGGTCATGCCAGCGAGATGCAGATGCACGTGATGGCGTTCGGCCATGCGTTCACAGATCGCCAGATCCTTATCGTGTAGGCGGATGCGGAAGCCCGGCGGGTAGTCGCCGGCAACCATGCCTGGACCGCGATGCCGCAAGAACCAGTTGCCCGCCGCGCCCTGGCTGACGACATCGATGACCTTGTTGCTGTCCAAGCCCTCGGCCTCGGCGAAGGCCAGCGCCTCGGTGACCGCTTGGTTGATGCCGGCGACCATGATCTGGTTTACTGCTTTTGTCGCCTGGCCGCTGCCGGATCCGCCCATGTGGAGGATATGCGCGGCGATGATCTTCATCAGTGGCCGGGCGCTGGCGAAGGCGTCGGCGCCGCCGCCGACCATCATTGCCAGTGTGCCTTGCGCCGCGCCTTCGCTGCCACCGGAGACCGGCGCGTCCAGGTAAGCGACGCCCTGTGCCGCCAGATCCATGGCCAGGTGGCGGGCGGTATCGGCCTCTATCGTCGAGGTATCGACCAGGATCTGGCCGGTGCGCAGCGCCGGGCGCAGTTGCTCGACGACTTCGATCACGTCTGCGTCGGCGGATAGGCTGAGCAGGATGACATCGCCACGGGCGGCCACCTCGGCCGGACTGGCAACCAATGGCAGATTCTCGGCGGCGAGCGGTGCGGTGCGTTCGGGGCTGCGATTCCAGGCGGCCGCGAGTACGCCGGCGGCATGCAGATTGCGCGCCATGCCGGCGCCCATCGCGCCCAGGCCGATGATTCCTGCTTTGGAGTGAGTCATTGAATATGAGACTATTGGCGGCTTGTCGGGTTGGCAATTCTAATCAACTTGCGGAAAAAGGCACAGTGGAAAGAAAACAGAAATTCGTCAAGTCGGGCAAGCCGCCGGATGGTCGCATGAACCGCGAAGCCTGGAAGATCTTCCAGATTATCTCGGAATTCGTCGACGGCTTCGAACGCCTGGCCGATATCCAGCCCTCGGTGAGTATCTTCGGTTCGGCGCGCACGCCGGAGGACCATCCCTATTACCAAAAGACAGAGACCATCGCTCATCTGCTATCGGAAGCGGGTTTCGCCGTGGTCAGTGGTGGCGGGCCGGGTATCATGGAGGCGGCGAACAAGGGCGCTTATGCCGGTAAGGGACCAAGCATCGGCTTGAACATCCGCCTGCCGCACGAGCAGAGCGGTAACCCGTACCAGGATATCTCGCTGGAGTTCGAGCATTTCTTCTCGCGCAAGGTGATGTTCGTCAAGTACGCCTCGGCCTATGTGGTGATGCCGGGTGGCTTCGGTACCTTGGACGAACTCGCCGAGATCATGACCCTGGTGCAGACTGGCAAGAGTCGCAAAATTCCAATCATCCTGGTCGAATCGGCATTCTGGCGAGGGCTGATCGATTGGCTACGCGGCACGTTGATTGCCGCTGGCACCATCTCACCGGGTGACATGGAACTGATTCAGGTGGTGGATGACCCCGAGGCGGTCGTCGACCGGATTTTCGCCTATTACGAAGAACGGGGTTTTGAACCTTCCAGCGCGGAAGAGGAGATTCTGTTGTCGCTTTAGCGGGATGTTGAAAAAGTCCTTCCATGGACGTTTTCAACGACGGAACCGGAAAATGCGATTTCCCGGTTCCTTCATTTTCAATGACTTGCAGTCATCGAAAATGGAGGTACATCCCTGTACCGTACACAGGCCGTTGAGCGATGTGCTTCGTCAACCGCCTTATTTTTGAGGAGATGAAATGTCATGCGTATACTGCTGTTCCTTTTGGCGCTGTTGCCGGTGGGCGGGTTCGCCGCCGATGCCCCTCCGGTCCCGCAAGCGCGGAGCAAGGGCTTGCCGCCACCGGATCTGCCGCCACGGATTCAGAACGGTCGTCCGCTGGAATCCACTATCATCATCCGTGAAACCGACAAGGGCAAGGTGAAGGAATATCGCATCAACGGGCGTGCCTACATGGTACAGATCACGCCTCAGATCGGCCCGCCCTATTATCTGATCGATCGCGACGGCGATGGCGTCTTCGAGACCCAGACCAATGATCCACGCGATCAACCGGTGCCAATGTGGATTCTGTTCAGTTGGTAGCGCGATGAGAAGAGTGATCGATTGGATCGATGCGCTGAACGAGGCCATCGGGCGCGTCGTCGCCTGGCTGTCGCTATTGATGGTGTTGATCACCGTCGCGGTGGTGATCTTGCGTTACGCCTTCGATCTTGGCTGGATCTCGATGCAGGAGTCGGTGACCTATCTGCACGCGACCCTTTTCATGCTCGGCGCGGCCTATACCTTGAAGCATGGCGGCCATGTGCGCGTGGATATCTTCTACGGCAAGATGGACGCGCGTGGTCGCGCCTGGGTGGATTTTTTCGGCACTCTGTTTTTGCTGATACCGGTGTGTCTGTTCATTCTGTGGATCAGCGCGGAGTATATCGCTGAATCTTGGTCTGTGTTGGAGGGATCTCGCGAGGCTGGCGGCATCCCCGGCGTATTTCTATTGAAGACACTGATCCCGCTGTTTTGCTTGCTGATGATCCTTCAGGGCGTGTCGATGATGGGGCATTCCTGGCGGGTGTTGCGTGGTGGAGAGGCTGACGATGAGCGCTGAACTCTGGCCGCTGGCGATGTTTCTTGGCGTCTGCCTAGTATTGATGATGGGTTACCCGGTGGCTTTCTCGCTGGGCGGAACGGCATTGTTGTTCGCTTTTGTCGGCGAGTACATGGATGTCTTCGATTCGGCCTTTCTCGAAGCTATCCCGAACCGACTCTACGGCATCATGACCAACGAGACCTTGATCGCCGTGCCGCTGTTCGTCTTCATGGGCGTGATGTTGGAACGCTCGCGCGTCGCCGAGAACCTGCTGGACACCATGGCCAGCTTGTTTGGCCGCTTGCGCGGTGGCCTGGGAATCTCGGTGACCCTGGTCGGCATGTTGCTGGCGGCGAGCACCGGCATCGTCGGCGCCACCGTGGTAACCATGGGGCTATTATCCCTGCCGACGATGCTGAAACGTGGTTATGACCCGGCGTTGTCCACCGGTATCATCTGCGCGTCCGGCACGCTCGGGCAGATCATCCCGCCCTCGATCATCCTGGTATTGCTTGGTGATGTGCTGTCGGCCGCCTATCAGCAGGCACAGCTCGACATGGGTATCTTCTCGCCGGAGACGGTATCGGTCGGCGATCTGTTCGTCGGCGCGATCATTCCCGGTCTGCTGCTGGTGCTGTTCTATCTGATCTATGTCGCCATGATCGCCTGGTTGAAGCCAGGGAAGGCGCCGGCGGCAGAGGATCTCGGCATCGAAGGCCGGGGCGAGTTCCTGCGGCGCATCGTCAAGGTACTGGTGCCGCCGCTGCTGTTGATCGTCGCGGTACTCGGCTCGATACTTGGCGGCTTCGCGACCCCGACGGAGGCGGCCGCCGTCGGTGCGCTTGGTGCAATGCTGCTGGCTGCCTCGCGTGGCGAACTGAGCCGCGATACATTGACGGACACGGTGCGTTCCACGACCAAGGTCACCAGCATGGTGTTCGTGATCTTCATCGGCGCGACGCTGTTTTCGTTGGTGTTTCGCGGCTTTGGCGGCGACGAGGCGGTGACCGACTTTCTTACCGGCCTGCCGGGTGGTGTGGTTGGCGCGGTGGCTGTGGTGATGCTGGTGATGTTTTTGCTCGGCTTCATCCTGGATTTCATCGAGATCACCTTCGTCGTGGTGCCGATCGTCGGGCCGATTCTGTTGGCGATGGGCCTGTCGCCGGTGTGGCTGGGGATCATGATCGCGATCAACCTGCAAACCTCCTTCCTGACCCCGCCATTCGGCTTCGCGCTGTTCTATCTGCGTGGCGTCGCGCCACCCGAGGTCGAGACTGGCGATATCTATCGCGGCGTCGCGCCCTTCATCGTCATCCAGTTGGTGATGCTCGGTCTGTTGGCCCTGTGGCCGACGTTGGCCACTTGGCTGCCGTCGGTGGTTTATCGCTGATCCGAACGG